>OMLO01003224.1_pt1 | contig 13434 bp, 3 predicted proteins | sample 1674811 | NCBI WGS metagenome assembly OMLO01 (sample SAMN06265003, study PRJEB25207) | coral metagenome | isolation source: Coral host | place: Mexico:La Bocana,Puerto Morelos, Mexico | collected 2008-11-13
TAGGTAGTAGGTAGTAGGTAGTAGGTAGTAGGTAGTAGGTAGTAGGTAGTAGGTAGTAGGTAGTAGGTAGTAGGTAGGAGTAGTAGTAGTAGTAGTAGTAGTAGTAGTAGTAGTAGTACAGTAGTAGGAGTTAAAACACATGGTTCGGAGGCTCACACATTTGACACATTGACATTCAGTCCAGTCCCTTGTCCCTTTCCTATTCCATTGAATTGAATTGTCAATTATTTTGAACTAAATCAATGGTTGCAAGTTGCAAGTGCAGTGCAGCCACAGGACACAATCACGGGTTCATCTTCCCAGGCATTCTCGTCTTCAGGGGCAGTCTGCAGTAGCTCTGCCCAGTCTTGATTCACGGTGGCCAAGTTCAGTCGTGGAGCCTCGCTGATCTTGAACTCTGTACCTGACAGGACACTGTGTTTCATGATTCATGCTTCATCCGAACAGCTTGGAATTGGAGAAATTGAGAAGTTTGAAGGTTCATGAGTTCATGAAACACAAAACCATCACCAACCCAACATACATGACGTCTCACAGTCTCACACTACTGCACTGGCACTGGGACTTAAAGGAAGACTCGGTGTCAGTCGCCTTGATCTGTCACAATGCTGATGACTTGGCAGCAATACTCATGCAATCCAGCCCTGCCATCAGCACCGCCAGCAACTTCCAGTCTGAGAGCATAAGCAAGCGCATCAAGCTTGAAAGAGAAGCCTGCGCATCCTCAAAGCAAAGCTTTCGGTTGCTGTCGGCAGTATGGGTTTGGTGCTAGATACTCTGATTCATCCTATCTCATCAATCTCATGTTTATTTCTTGGTTCGTGGAGAAGGTGACTAGGGCATAGCAATGGTGCTGCGCGATCCAAAACAGACTGTATGTAGTGACTGGTACTTACATCACATCATACAGTATACATCCAAACCAAACATCACCAAACATTGTAAGGCTTGAAATTCTTGGTGAAAACACACCAACGCTTCACGCCCGCTAACACGCACAAATGAAGCCAAAGCGCCCTTTCCCAAAGATACAATTGGAAATGGTCTCCTGGTAGTCACCAGGTCCGGACCTGGAACGTACAGTTCATCTGCAAGGAGGCTTGCATGCCAATCAGCAAAAGCTTGACTAGACCTGAGATTGGGGACTATGGCAAGGTCAAGAAGCCCACTGTCAAGTGTCAATAAACCTGATATCTGAAGGCCTTTACGACTTTGAGATCAATGATAATTTGGGCCAGTTGAGTTCAGTTGGGTCCTCCTACCTTTTGAACGATATAAAACCTACCCTGGCACTGGCACTACATCCAAGTTGCAAAAGTGTTTGCCATTTGGCCATGCCCTAAAAAAATATTCTCAAGCAACGGCTAAAGGCTTTGGCTATATCAGTTTCAGTATGTAAAGGACCATTCATTAACATTCAAAACCGCCAGTGACTCAAGTCTCAAGTTACTTTAGTTGCCTTCAGTTGCAGTTGCAGTGGCATCAAACATTGACTCTGCAATGATAATCTGCTTGGTTGTGACTTATGGGACCGATCTCGGTTAGCCAAGCTGCTCTGTGCAAAATTCCTCCACTAGGAACAGATCTTTGTTTTGAGGCGTAGAATCCATACCTTAATGATGGCTTGGAGTGGAGGTCTGGTTTGCAGACATGCTTTGTGGGCCTGGGAGAGATTTGTCAAATGTCCAATGTCAACTATCACAATGACAAGTGTGCCAAGTGCCAAATATGCCACAAAAAAACATGATTCGTCGTCTGTCATCAGTCGTTGCATGACTCCTGACTCCTAACATCAATTCAAAAGCGCCACCAAACTTCGAACTGGAACTTCACATTTCCAACAATAGTTTTCAGCCTTCAGTCACTCAGAATGTTGGTCAGTGATGGTTGATGCCTGTAGGCAGGGAAGCAATGAACCTGTCAAGACACCGCACCACCACCACCACCCATGCAACCACTGATAATTCAGAACCACTAAGTCAAGACACCCAAACTGATGATACGACTGGACCTTCCCCAGATGTCCCACTGCTTCCTCCGGGACAGCATCAAAAAAGCGTCCAGTCGATACCGTGAACGCGATAGCGTAGCAGCTGATGGCCCTCCTCGCATGGTTTTTACATGTGGAAGAGCCAGTCAGCGCATTTCTAACACAATCTGTCATCAGAGTCATTGTCACAGTCACAGCACAGTCGCATATTGAAAATTGCAATTCAAAGGGTTGAAAACAACTCAAGACTCAAAACTAGACAGACTCTTTTGGTTCATGACTCACAAATTGGAGCCATCAAAGTTCAAAAATCCTGACTCACACTCACATCATGAACGCCTTTTAACAATCAGTCCTGGCATACGCTCATCCAAGTATGAGACGCCGTCGGCAGATGTTGTTTCCAAATAGTCTTGATAATTGCCAGACACCAGGTGGTATGATGTCTGAAGCACGGTACCAATCCTAGTTGGTGGCGTCCCCATCAGCCCATCTGAAGAAATCTGGCCAACTTCTCAATGTAAACTAGTTCAACTTGTCAACCCACTAGTCAATCTAAATATGGTTTTGCAACTCCATTGGAAAGAAAAGAGAAGGAAACAGTTGGGAGAGTGAAAGAGTGAAATGATTTTAAACCACTACTAACCATTAACCTCATTCATCATTAACCAAAAATTCTATCACAGCGCCTAAAATCGAACACCCAGGATCCTGCGTTGGTTGCGGATATGGATTCCAAGAGCCATGAATTGGAACAATTGTTTCGTGCTGTAAGATGGATGGCCTCGACCTCTTATTGAGGGTTGCCCAGTGTTGACAACCGCGTTTCCCATGTTTGCTGCATAGTTTTGGTCAACCTTAGATGTAAATTGCTGCTGGAATTGGGTGGAATTTCATGTCATATGCTTTTATTTTGGCATTTGGCTCATTGTAGAATTGTAGAAAAACACATCATACTGAAAACCACCAGCGGCTGATCTGATGCCCAAGTCTTGTATGGCACTAAGTTGCCATGATGTCACTGACATCAAAACGCACCAGTCAGTACCATTGGCAGAAAAACAGTGAAAATGCCAAGCAGCATGCGAAAGCTCATGCAGGATGCGCATGCCATCGTGAAAGGATCGCACCTACAGGTTTTCACATATGCCAAAATGCCAAACCCCAGAGTCAGAGTCATGTCATATCAAGTCATTTGTCATCAATGCATCAATCATGATCTTTTTCATGCAATCATTCAGGGTGGATATGTGCACAAACAGCGACACCGCACTTTAGCGCTGTCGGTGGCCTGGTGGCTCCACTATAGTTCACAGTTCAACTTCACGCTGCATCGTTCATTACTTGTTTATACAACATTGTTCCTATTGTTACGTAACTGACTGTACCTCAGAAATTCTGTGACTCTGTGCTGTGTGCCTCTGTACTCTGTACTGTACATTGTAGCTAACTTGTTTTGTTTTGCCTATAACCTATAACCTAACCTATCCTAGCAGCTTGCAAATTCTATTAGTGGCCTGCTCCAAAGACCCAAATCGAAGCACAACAGCAGCAGCAGCGCTCAGCATGTCATAGGCTGCTGATGATTTTCCAGCCACACTTGCAAGCTCATCCATGGCTGTCAGGCCAACTACATAAAATTGGAGCAGTTCGTTCTCTGTTGCTGTGACTCATGACTCATGATTTGTGATTCAGCGCAAAAATTGCGAAAGTTTTCTCCTAGCCGGAACAGAAAACATAGACATGACATGATAATATGAACTATCGGATTTGATTAGCAATGTCAAATTCAAAACAAATCATATCAAACACTTGGAATGCTGGGATCCCTCAAGTTTGACACCGCCCACTGCTGGAATTGAATGGTAGATGGCAAGCGAAGGACAGGCCCAGATTCCCAGTGCCCAGATTGCCCACTGCCCACATTGTCACATATGTGAATGTGAACATGTGCCACAAGGCCACAAGTCACAAATATCAAAGAAAATCAATTAATTCAACCAAATCTCACTGTTTCGCTGTTTCACTGAGAGGAAAAAATGTTAAAAACCAAGTGTAAGGGAACAGCATGTGAAATGTGAAATTGGAACCTGCCGTCTGCCCAGTCATGTCTCAACTCAAAAAATCAAAAAGTGCAGTGCTGTCAAAGTGAAAATGTACTGACTTAGCTGGGTGATGGGTGGTGAGTCAGCAGTGTTGGCCACACACTTAGACAAGAAATTAAGCACATAAGCGCTTCATCATGAAAGTCTAGGTTCCAGTCCAGTTGCAGCGTCTAGTTCAGGATATACCAACAGCCAGCCAACAGTTTGATCAAAAAGAAAAAACTGGACGGGGACTGGACTCGACGTTGTGACGTGACGTGACGTGACTGAACTGAACTGAACATAACGTAATAACTTAACAAACTTTAACAAACCCAATTTGAACAGCCCGTCACCGTCACCCCATCAAATTCTCAAATACAACCAGTGCCAGTGCCAGCCCCAGCGACATGACACCAATGTGGACACGCTTGGCTTGACTTGACCACACTTCCCACTTCCCAACCAGTTCTGCGCCACCAGCGACAAGACCCACACTGCAAAAATGTCTGAGTCTGGAGTCTGGACTGTGTGCAGGAATGTCATATGTTGGCCCAGATTCCCAGATGTATGCTGAGAAGTGAACCCAAAACCAAAATCCACCAGCATGGGGAACTAGAAACCGCCAAGAATGTGTCATGTCAGGCTTTCAAACATGTCAGGAAAGTGACTACAAAAAGAGATTTTGCCTGATTTTGCTCGTTTTTCCATGGAAATCACATGTGGCCCCAAGAGTGTGCTCAGAGTTAAACCCATAGCTCAGAGTCAGCTGGGTTTTCAGGGCATTGTCTAATTCCCAAGACACTTGTCTAAGTGCCATAACTGATTTTCTGGCCCATATTTGCGAAACTTGACAAGTTGATGGTGCATCTTATGATCTTATGATTGAAGACATGTCACAACGATGGTATCCTGGATGTCAAAGGAAACGATGTACAATTCACATTCCCAAAACTATTTGAGTTTTTCGATCTTTTACGATGTTTCTCAAGTTTTCATATCTTGGGAATGTTCCTCATGACTGTCATTGTCCTTTAGCCACTTGATCCGATTTCTGGCACATGCTCTGTCCTTTAAGACTTCTTGCTCGTCATTTAATTTGTAGTAGCCTCTTTTCAGGGTTTCTCTCAAGAAGCTGCTTTCCATAATTTTGGTTAGACTGTCTGCTAGTTGAGCCCCACTATGAACCCAGCGAACCCCTACCCCTTCGTCTAATTGCTCTTTTATCGCTTGGGCTTGTAGCTGTGTGCGAAATTCTTGGCAATTGGGGGGTGCTGTTCTGGTCACTAAATCAAACAAGCTCTTACAGTCGACTACGGAAGTTGCATTTCCTAACTCTTGGTCTCGATGTGTAACTGACGTGATGGCCCTCGGTAATCGTTGAAGAGTTTCGATGGGATGTTTCCATTCGTCATTTGGACACATAAACCAATGCCAGTACAACCGAATCCATGACAACTGGTCTAAACTGCTTGATAAAGACATGGTCTCTGCTGCGAGAGTGCTGGTGACTACCTTTTGGATCTTTTTGCTTCCCCATGAAATTGGGCTAATGGGACAGGACACATTTTCCTCTATCCTTTTGTGAGTAGCTACCACAATGTTGCCTGCTTGGGATGTTGGGGTCTTCTTGGATGCAAAGGAGGCATCAGAAAACGACAAAAATCTTACTTGGCTGGTCTCTATGGATTTGATGGTGATCGTCACATCATGGTGTCTTTTGGCTTCGTGCAACGTCCGGTTGGCCATCTGCAGCGTGGCAACTGTGGCAGAATTGATCTGGCTCTGTAGACTGCTTAAACGGCTGGCTAAATCTGGACGAGTATTGACACTCGCAAACTGTAAGCTACCGATTAATCCTCTTAGTTGTTGGCGCTCCTCATCGGTGATTTTGGCCTCCTCCTGATCCTTCCTGTGTTGTGGAATGGATATGGCCTTGATCTTTCTGATGTATGCTGATTGAGATAGCACTATATTCTTGTTTGGCTCTTGATGGAGATCAATTCCTGTGAACGTGAAATCCCCTAATTTCCTTGACCCGAATGGATATTTCTTCTCCAATGCTCGGATTTTCTCTTGAAAGTATTCATTGCCTCCACATAGACCGTCATCTACATGTATGCCCAAAATGCCTTGAGGTTTTCCTTGTTGGGGATCCCACAATAAGAACACACATGGGTCAAATGGTGCAGCAATGAAACCTAATTTGAGTAGCTCTGCTTGCAGGGTCTTATACCATAGGTATGGTGCGTCTACCAACCCGTATGCTCCCTTGACCAATTGACAGATCTCAGATTCCTCTAGCTTTAGGGCTTGTCTTAGTTCAGGTACTGGCTCCAAACCTAGAACACGAGATGACTGGGGTTGCCCCTGTAGGAATGCTGCCTTGATATCAAACGACATTAAATCCCATCCCTCACTAGCAATCAGCTGTAGCAACATCATCCTGGATGCTTTGCTCATGGTGGGACTATCTCTAGGAATGTCTTCTAACTGTGGATCCATGTATCCTAGGACTACTAATCTTGCTTTGGCCTTATGGGATCCCAATTGACTCTGTTCGGTGGGGTCTATGGGTTTCCATGATAACAGCCATCTGCAACGAAGAATTTGGTCTTCTGGAATTTGGTTTCTAAAAATGCGTTTGACTGTCTGGGTGCTCAGCCAGTTGTTCACTTCTGCCTGCTTTGCTTTCTCAAATTGAGCTTTCGCTTCGGGATCGAGTGTTTGAAGTTTCACTTCACTCCGCTGCTTCTTAGCTGCTGTCACCAGGAAGGCCATCTCTAACGGTGTATCTTCTTTTTTCCAGTTCTCGATGTCTTGTTGATGAATTATGATTTCCCCTTTCCACACTTGATCTGGTTGAATGATGGGTGTTGGTTCCTCATCATGACAATAGAGTCCTACCACAAGTTCATCTTCAGTTTCGGTTGAAGGTACTGGGATGTTTGCTGCCTCTGGGACACTTATGGGTTCATTTTGGATAGGCTCGCTCATCGGCTCAGTATCAGAACTAACTTGGGAGTTCCCTGTTTCAGCATTTGGATTTGTCTCCTGGGGTGTCATGGGACCGTTTCCTGAAACCACTGGTGGAATATCACTTACGTCGACTGTTGTCCTGGGGGCTACTGGTTGATGTTCCTGGGTCAACTCTTGGGGGGTGATAGCACTGTAGGGATCTATGGTGGCACTTTCTATCGACGTAACAGGACGAACATGTTCTGGTGCTGGTCGGTATAACTTTCCATGTTGGGTGACCCAAATGGTTTGTTGACTTTCTTGTTGAACTACCTTCATCGGACCTCGCCACCCTGGGTTATTGCCATTTCCCCATATCATCACCCATTCCCCTGGTTGGTACCATGTCCTAGCTGGTCTAGATCTTCTTACTATGGCTCTACGAAGTGCTTGGTCATTGTCAGCTGCATGAAATGCCTTCCTCGCTATCTCACGATGAGCCAACTGTGTTCGAAACATCAGTCCGTGGCACGTCTCTGAATCGGCTAATGCGTGTGCTGGCAATTGATGATCACTACAAATAGAACCTGGAAGCCTGGTGGATTTTCCCAGAACTAGAACTTCAGGTGGATATCCCTTACGGATGCTCAATGTATTCTTGGCTTGGGTGCAGTGGACTAGCATTTGTTCAAAGTCACTTCCGGTGGTTATTGGATTTTCTACTTCACACTTGGTCAACATGTTCCCTAGGATGTCTCCATGTCGCTCGGCCCTACCGTTCTGCCAATGTGCTTCGGTACTTATCGTGGTGCACTTGATGTTATTCTGCTGTGCAAATCTAGAGAATGCTTCCGCGTTCAGTTCTGACGCAGCATCAATGGTTAATTCATTAGGACTCCCTGCCCACGAAAACCATGCTTGCTGTAGACACGAAATGGCGTTCTCCACTGATCTGTTGGGGGCATATTTTGCTACATGGAAGTTAGTGCTGTAGTCAATCACGTGGTAAAAATGGAATTGCTTCCCGCTCTTGCTTGTCCAAGTGTACCCATCCATTGAAATTTTATCATTGAAGTCACATGGAGAGTGGATAGCTGAAGGACGACTGATCTTGGGACCTCTGCTAGCATCACATGCCGCACACCGCAAATCGGGAACTGCTGCAATCAACTCTGGTCGGAACCCCTGCTGCTTTAACAGATAGGATAATTTATCTGCCCCTGGATGGCCTGAGTTCTTATGAATCTTCATCAATAGCTGTTGATCTTCCTTGGACAACTGTTGAAACAAAGGTCCTGGTGGGGTGTGTTCAGGATACACAACCTCATGGTTTTGGTCATCCAGTGTAGCCTTTTCCGAAGGCTTAGGAATTGAAGGTTCTGACGCTGATTGCTGGCTGTGACTGCTGATTTCGGGATTCGGGGTGGTGTTAGGATTGGCTGCAAAAACCGTCATAGCCACTCGGGATGGGAATCCAGTGCGCACAATCTGCCTCTTTGGAAGTTGATCCCATTGTTCCCATTGTTTACCCCCTGATATTTCCCCGGTATCTCTATCAATGTACACTAACAACCGAAATGGGGCTTCTCCTACCTGGGTTTTCGTTAGGGGTGCTGTGGTGCGATTCAGTCCTCGTCCTGCAACGATGGAATGCAACATCTTGGGATGAATCAGACTTTGGACTCTCGATTTTATTTCAGGATGATCAATTTCTTTTCGTCCCACTCTTGGGAGCTGAGGGGTCATATCTTGTAGAATAGCTTTCCACTTCTCGGATTCATCCTTGAGATTATTCGGGTTGTCATCTACTTGGGCTGGAATGGTTCCCCCTTTTCCTGTAATCCTTCTGCGTTTTGCTTCCTGGACTTCCTGACTTGCGGCCGGTCTCACAGCTCTGATGCTCACCGACAATCTTGGTCGCTTAGTTGCAGGTTCTTCAGACAAATTAGCGTGAATCTCCTGGATACCATTTATGGGGGGTTCCCCTGCTCTAGACTTTTGGCATAAGACCTGTGCAACACACCGTGCAAATTTTCTGGGATACGATTCGGAAAACTTGGTTCTGCTAATGCTCTTCCCATGTAACTTGGTGGATCCCTCTAGCGGTTGGTGGCGGTGGTCCCGACGACAATGTCTTCCATGAAGTACCCCATGTACCCTTTTGGAGGTGGTTAAAATGGTCATTCCCTTCTTTATATGAACTTTGGTCACTGGGTCTTTCAACTCCCCTACGTGGCACATGTCAAACTCGGCTGCGATGGTCTGGCAGTACACTTCTTGTAGTAGTGGTGTTCTAAACATGTTCGACCTTTGAGGTTGTTCCCAATGAAAATGATGGTGCATCTCACGCTGATACCTTAAAAGTATCGTGCCTAGGGCTAATTGCTCCATGTTACCGATACGACGGGCGTGGATAATATCCCAGGCTTGACATGATTTAGATTGGTTAAGGTTAGACCAGGCTGACCACGGTCCACACTCAGGGGAGAACCAAACATCTTCTGGTTGTTCTTCTATCAACTTTTCAAACAGTTCTCTGCGACCTTCGGCTGTCATGAGATCAGTTTGAGGCAGTGCAAATCGTCTGGCTCGTGATCCCAAATTGACCACTTGCTGGGTCAATCGGCTTTGGGGTCCACAAAACACTTCAAACAGCTGGCATTGACTGTGTTTACTGATCCTACGGTGGGACATGTTGCGACGACACTGTTCTAATTCCAAGGAAATCTTCTTGATGGCGGCATAATAAGCTCTACGTTCTTGACACATCTCAGGATTCCCCTTTGCCCCTTGTTCCCAATCAGGATCACCGGCTGCTAGAAATGCACTCCAATCCATTTGAGAATCATCTACTGACTCTCGGGTTTGGATGCTTCCGGCACACTTTGCTTCTGCAAATGGGTGATCACTTGCTGCAAAGCATTCTCCAGGTTCAGCATCCTGGTTTGCAAACTCTGAACATCGGCCTGGCTCGAATTGTTGAACTGTTCGATGCTCTCGTTCGCCTCCCACTCTGCCTGGAGAAACTCGAACTCCTCTTCCTGATCCGGGCTGGTGTTGACAAACTCGGGGATCTTCGTGACATAGCCTTTTGCTGGAGCAGCTTGGCTCTTGGACTTGGGCACGGCCATGCTTGAGCTCGGAGGTGTTGTCGCCACTTGCTTGGATTGTGTCTGAGCTTTCTCTGACGTCACAGGCACTGTGGCTCCCCATTCCTCGAACAGTTGCACCTGTAGTTCCACGAATCGGACAAACAATCGATGATCCAGCTTTGGTGACTGAGAATACCTCCTCAGAAACCACGTCGTCCACTCCTGCTCTGCATCCCACATGTGCTGGAATGTTCGACCGACATGTGTCGATCCGAACTGGATGGTCTTCGTGGCCAGCTCCTCGCGGGTGAAATGACTGATGTCCATCAAAACAGGCTTCTCGGGTCGTTGCACCTTCTGGAGTCGCTGAATCAAATCCGACATGAGATGGACACGAAGCGAACTGATCTCGATGAATGCTTTCGGGACTTGAGGAGTCACACTGCTTGCTGACATTCGATGTGCCTGTGTGAACTTGGGTGTTAGATCTTGACCGTGACTCTTCACACTCTTCCTTTGGATTAAGCTTACACATGTTGGTTGTATGTGACACATCTTTGGATTGGTGGCGGCGTTCCTGGCTACCTTCCTGTTTTTCACTATCGGCCATACACACAATTGATGTTCTCCCACTGCGACGTGCGGCGGGAACTGCTTGGATGACATCGTTCATGTCAAGCAAAAACAAACCTCTTGGAGAGAGTTGTAATTTCACTGGTTGGCTCAACAATGGACTACTCAGAGTTTGATGGTGAGTATCTATGATGGCCTGGATACCTCGAAGAAACGAATTGGAAATGAGAAACGGTGTGTTGCCTGGCACTATCGCTATTTTGACTTGGACCTCTCCAATTGGCAATACCAAGGCATGTTCACTACTCAAAATTCCCTGGTTACCAAAGCGAAATTGCATCTTACATGGACACCGGCTCAATTTGTTTCTAGTGTCTTCAGATAAGGATTGCATTAGATCTTCTACATTCTGGCTACCAATGACAGTCTTGGATGCACCTAGATCAACTACCCCATGTGATCCATGAGATGCAAAATTAATGTCTGCACTGTTGGCGGACACATTGGACACTGGCTCGGGCTTCACGACGCTGGGTGGTGACATCACTGATGATGTCTCATTCCTGACATGTGCATCAGTGTTTTCACTGATATTCCCCTTGGAGTTGTTGGGTCCCCTGGTTACCCTACACCTAATCCCCAAAATTGCTTCTTGAACACTAAGAAAACATTCAACACAATGCGGCTTGGGCTCATCAAGTGGTGACTCGGTGACGGACTCTGGTAACTTCATGAACTCCAGAAGTAAAACGTCATCTGAACGACTGTCCTGAAGGTTCTCGGCTGTCTGATGGATGGCACTGTTTGTCATGGCAGTATGCGAAGAGGCACTTGATGGGGCTGTCGAACCATGAGACTTACGTTCTGGGCACTCTGCTTTCCAGTGACCCAACTTGTTGCAGATCCTGCACCTCGATGACAAAATGCGGTCCTGTAGAGATCGTCGGTTGCTCTTCCCACGACCCTTGAAACTGCTTTTGCCCTTGCTTGATGATTTTCCTCCTGGACGAACTGGCCAAAAACCCCTGTTGCGAAAGCGTTCACTCAAACGTCTTCGGGCATCAGCGTAGGCGTTCAGGGCTGTTGCCAATTCAGGATCATCTTGGATTGTATCATTGATGGCTGTCTCGTACTCGGAGATCAAAATTGCATCATCATCCCCGTCCATCAGCAATGTTTCCAAGTAATCCTCCTCGGCTTCGTCATCCTGTGCGGTAAAAACATCATGTTCGTTGGTGTCCATCTCTTCTGTGAGAAAGGCAGACTGATCGTAAGTTTTCAACTTCGACTTTTTCCCTCCGGTGTAATCTTGGAAAAACCCGGCCCCCAACATACGTACTGCAGCACTGACTTTCGCCATCGTCAACTGGCTACCTGTTTCGGCCCCTGCTTCCACCAGTACACGCTTTTTGTCCTCTGAGCTTAACAAACTGCCTCGCAGTACCACGTAGGCCTGCAGCTCCTCCAGTTTGACCCCACGAGTGATGACTTCGGTCCAGGCCACGTCGGCCCTAGCAAGGAAACTGTCGTTGCTTTCATCATTCTTTTGGATGCATCGGAACAGAGCTCGTTCAGCCAACTCGTAACGACGTTCCAACGGAATTTGCCCAAACTGTCCTCCGACTACCTCCACTAACTTCTTCACACATTTCAGGTCGTTTTGAAGCAACTCATCTTGGTGTATTTGAAGTTTCTGAAAGGCTGATCCTTTCGTATTGAGGATCAGACGAGTCGTCAATTCAGAAATTTTCTCCTTCGGCCACACCTTCGATAACAGTTCTACCTTCTTGGACCATGTCTCGACGTCATCCTCGCTCGGATCAAACGTTGGAACCAGCTGCGTGAGATTTGCCGGTACAAACGAAGAATCTGTCGAAGCCGTTGACCCTTCTTGACTGGTCGCCGGCGGCATTGTCTGATTGTCACGTCACTTGTAACCACTGTCAATGAAACCCCCTGGAACAGAGCTAAAGACGAAAAACTCGATCACACTCCACCACCAGAAATTGAGCGCTCTGCGCTCCGCTACCAATGTGAAAGTGATCAAACGTCCACCTCGAAATTCCCAAGAAGCTGCAAGCGCGATTGCCTTGTTTTCACCCCTAAGTGTTCGATCAGCGTCAGCCACGAATGGGCAGAGAAATAGATGCCAAACACCACCAGTGAACTTCCAGCTATGCGATCCCTGATCTAGCAGTAAATGGGGTGCCTCACCACCAAATGAAGTTGCCAATGGCAAGACAAATACTCCTCCCTCCCACCCGGGGCTCCCTGAGCCACAATTGTCTTCGGGAGGATAGAATGAAGTTGACGTGTCAAGTTTCGCAAAGAGGGGGGGGGATACCCCTGAGAAAAAGGGATCAGGGACTTAGACACTAGGCAAGGGAATTAGACACCTTCCCCTATTCTGCTGCTCCACCTGCTGCCATTCCAGCTTGGGCGCATGTTTGCAAGGCCAAAATGGAATATAAGAACTTGGGTAAAGTAGCCAAATTAATACAAAATAACATGGAAGTGGCCAAAACCTGCTGAAAATCAAACACCTTCTGAAATTCTGCTCCAAGACCTACTGCCATTCCAGCTTGGGTTCTTGTTTTTCAAGGCCAAAATGGAATTTAAAACCACAGCCAAACCAGAATTCTAGTCTGTGTGTATTAATTAATATGTATGTATGTATGTATGTATGTATGTATGTATGTATGTATGTATGTATGTATGTATGTATGTATGTATGTAT
>OMLO01003225.1_pt1 | contig 13429 bp, 8 predicted proteins | sample 1674811 | NCBI WGS metagenome assembly OMLO01 (sample SAMN06265003, study PRJEB25207) | coral metagenome | isolation source: Coral host | place: Mexico:La Bocana,Puerto Morelos, Mexico | collected 2008-11-13
CTCCTAGCCGCTTCATGCTACAGAAACCGGGGATAAGCTCCGGCAGCTATGGTCCACTAGGATCGAAAGACTTCATTTTGATGGCCAGATACTACACCTACAATATCTTCCTCAACCACAACGATTTTTTCAAACAACGATTGACCCAAACTAACCGACCTTCCTTCAGAGTATTTCTGGCCCAGGTATATGGTACTGTCCGACTAGAAACCATGCTTATGTAATACAAATGCCTTAACTTTATAAACAAAGAAGTCAAACAGCTAAGTAAACTTGATTCCAATAGCACTGGCTCAGTCGTATTTGCAAGACTGGTAAAGCTTTAGGAAAGCATTAAGTACGTACATTAAAGATCTTTATGACATTTCTCAGTTAGCACGCGCGCTGTGATTGGTCAATTTAGCAGGCCATATTCCGACTGTACATCCCGCTAAACTATTTAACTGTTTTCAGTTGCTCGCAAAATGTTTCGTAATTTATTTCCAAGTGCTTTTAACTTAACGTACTCGTTTTGCTTTCGAGGTGCCTCAGAGATTTGAAGACAGTCCGCATGAATAGAAATCGTTCCCAGTCCCGTCAGACACACAGTAGAGATATTCTCAGTCCGTACTGTAAGTTATGGATCATCGTTTTTCGCGCGCTTCGCGCATGAGCCATAAGGGCTGGTTCACACTAGCGGCGGAAGCGACGGAAGCGAAATTGTAAGCGGAGTCGGAATCGGAAGAAAGTTCTGACGTAGTGTGAATCGGCATGACGGATGCGACGGAAGCAGAAGCGGAATCGGAAGAAAAACAAAACTCTTCTGATCGTTCTGACTTCGATTCCGTCGAGCTTCCGACTCCGCTTCCGATTCCGCGTTTTGATTTACACTGGATCGTAACGCTCCTTGCGCTTCCGATTCCGATTCCACTTCGGATTCCGTCGCTAGTGTGAACCAGCTCCTTGCCAGGAGCCCACATTCATTTCGTAACTAGGACAACAAATGCTTTCTAGGGTTTTTTTTAAAACAATTCAAATAAGAAAATGATCGCACCACATGCTTTTGACATAGCAGTAATTATCTCATCACTCATTGCTTCACTATATGTTTCACATTTACCGAACCATTCGACGACATTTTTCTCTTTGTCCGAGTCAAGTTGTGCATTGGTCAGCAGAAATACAAACAAACGTTTACGACCCAAGGAAGGACTGAACGAATAGTCGTAAAAACCATTCACTGGATGAAGTCAAGAAATTGAGACTTAATAGAAAGTAAATGTACAAGACACTTCTCCAAGTTAGGACTGTGTGTTGTCCCAATCTTCAGAAATTTTTCCAGTTCGTCGTTTGTAATCCGTGTTAATCTTCTCCATCCTTAGCCATATGTGTTTCTATGTCTAATTATTAGCTATCTGTTGTTTTTCCATCTTAGTAAACTACAGTTTTCAGGTTTTCTTCAATTTCAATTTTACGTACTGTCAACTGCTTTAATTAAGCCATAGAACATATCACGAGACAATGGGCTCTTGAACATATATATTGCACCATAGGCTTGGTAGAGACCCAGGTCAGCAAAACACTTCTTGTTTAATTATGTGCGATTATTGTGATCTTTCTCGAATCTTTCTGAAACCAAAAATAACTGAATACAAATTACCCTTTATTGTTATAATTTTTTTGTGTGTCCTTTCATTCCGCAGCTCAAGTAGGCCTCGGTCGAGATAACAGTTATCAGACTGGAGGATATTGCATATCTCAGAACCACCCAGTTAATTCTTATGGAATTCTGATCGCGCCTACACTATCGAACCCAGAAGCTGATTGAAAGTTGATTAAGAAAATGACAAATGAGGGACCTCAATAACGGAAAAGAACAGAAATTAGGGGATCGGCGGGATTTCGCGCGTAGGTGCTTTTGTTTTGGCGGCAAAGGGCGATTGGCGAGGAGTCTAACTGCCTGCCCTAATAGGGTCTTTTTTCGAATTTCACTCGCGGGCCACGAGGGAAAAAAAAAAGAAAAAAACATGTCATTCGCTCGCGAGCCCGCCCAGTTGCGAAAGCTACGGACAGCAGAGAGAGAAACTTACGAGATGAGCCGGACAGACCAAGAACTACTATAAAGGAAAATTAGGAAGGGGCGGGGACCAGGAAACGCGGAGAGAAACTCTCGAAACAAGCACGGTGTGAGAAAAAAACATAACAGTTGTGTAAACAAGTGTAAAAAAGGAATCGCGTCACAATGGTGCAGGTGGTCACGCGTTTGTGTGCTCCGCTATTTTTGTTACTCCGAACAAAAGCTCAGTCAGTTCATTTTCTGATATAAAGAACCCCTTAAATATAACACGGCCAGATTTTTATCGTCCGTTGGTGACCAGATTAACGGGGATCTGCTGTATTTTGAGCAGCTTTATATCTTTACCTCCCACTAGGTTTACGCGGACGTTTTAAGTCTAACCCGAATTTTCCAACTTCAATTTGCCTGAAAGCCGAGGGCACCGTTTCTTCAGAGCTTTCAGAACACGACAGTTAAAACTCCTATTAGTAAGAATCAAACCAAAGTCATTGTCTTTTTTTCTCAATGTACATTTATTAAAACGAAAGTTACACAGCTTTTATGAGATAACAGACCCATTTTCGCTCTAACCTATGGTTAATGTCTAATGATACATATATTCTGAAAAATGTTTACATGCCTATAGTTCTAGTTAATGCTGTTATGAAGTGATCTGATGAAGTAGCAAGTAGCCTGCGCCAAGTACTTCAAGTCTGATCTATCTGTTTATGTGTAGCAACAAACTTACATAATATTAACTCTATCTGGTGACTAATTTTAGTAAAACGCTACATAGACCCTATGCATAAATGGCTGCCAATTAAAAATTCTTTTGTAAGTATTAAAATTATCCCAACTAACCTCGCTTTTGAGTTGATAATTCAAAAGAATTTTTATTCCCAAACGAGGCTAGTTTGGCTAATTTAAATACATACAAAAGAATTTTTAATTGGCAGCCATTTATGCATAGGGTCTATACTGGAGCAAAGTGACCCTTCAGGTCGGAGCTTCTTCCGGTTTTGTAGCATAAAGGGACTCGGAACATTTCTACTCTCCCCTGCATGGGATGCTAGTCCATCATTGAATTCCCTGGTCCCCATTTATACACCAGAGCGGAGAGAGGCACTGTGAGAGTTAGGTGTCTTAAAGACAACACAACACAATGTCCACGGCCAGGGCTCGAACCCGACCCGCTCTATCCGGACGCACACTAGCCATGAAGTCACTAGGCCTCCACTAATTTTAAAATATGGAGATTGCTAGCTATTAGAACTTAACTTAACTGAACAACAAAAATAGATATCGAAAAGCTTTTTTTCAGCAATTCTTCCGAGGTTAAAATATTGAAAACTCGATCTTTCCCTAGCCAGAACTTGCCTTCCTCGAAAATGATCTCAAGAAAATAGAAGTTAATATAGTGGATTGATGTTTTTACAATTTTATCCTCGGAAGAATCCCAGAGAACATTGAAAACGTTTTTTAATTTTGGAAATCTCGGATGATCTCTTGAAAACTACAGAATGAAATATATAAATTCCGATAGAAACTACAGTTACTTGAGTTTTCTGCCTGAAGCGATTTTGAGTGATCTGCTAACATTCAAAACCTTGTTATATAAGAGATATGAACTCTAAAAATCCTACCATTAGAAATTACTGACTAAATTACATTAGCAACTTCATCTTTTGATCTTCTCGAAATGGGGCGGCAATGTTAACTTTAAGAAATACAGCACAAGCTTCTTTGTCAGTAGTCAGGTCAGTCGTTTTCCTCAGAAAGAGTGCTGGCGAAACAACGTCAGTGTGCTCAAATAACTTCATGATTTCTGCTCTCTACGAAAGATGAGCTGTTCGAGAAAGGAGTCCTCGCTCCGGCCGAGGCTTTGAGGCGAAAAGAAAAAAAAAATTCCTTTTTTTTTTTCTGTGGGCTAAAACACGATTGAGGTAATTTTCACACCTTTCATACTTCTTTCTATCAAGATATGTTCTTTTAGCTTACGGTTACCTATCTTCTCCTTACTTTCATATTTGACATTGTAGCGATATTGTTAGGAGAAATTCGATGCTGACCACACGGTTTAAGCGATTTTCATGAATCAAACTACAGTAGCTATTTTCTTTTATCAGACATTTTGTATTTAAAACTGAGACCTACATAATTATAATGGTAAGTCATAGCTCAGAGCTGTATAGCACAACGCCACCCCCCCCCCCCCCCCCGTCAATCATTTCACGTTGTCCCTCCTGCTCCTCCCTCGAGCCCTTCTAAAAAGTGAAAAGACAGAATGCCCCACATCACGGTTAAGAATACAATGTTGTCAGCCAAATCTGAAAAAACGCCTTTGAAAAATCTCGGCTACTTCCTTGTTTGAACGTGCAGTGTTGCTGCAAATGTACTTGCAACATACTGTGACTTTTCTGGTGGTGTGTACATTCGAACAAACGACTGATCGACGAGGAAGGCTTGGAGAATCCCTGCGCACTCGTAGATGGCGAAAGTTGAAAAGGCCGAAGTGATGGCGAAGGTGTCGATGGCGATGTCGACGGCGAAAACGTCGGTCACGCACGTTATTTGTGTTTCGCGTGACATTTCTACATTTCACGAACTTAGAACAAGTGAGTTCTGTCTTGCAGTCTAATTCAGGCTCAGAACATGCTTCGCGGGCTTCACTGAGGCTCATTCCACCCGGGCACAGTGCGGTATCGTTGGCTAGACCACTTTCACTCTGTCTACGAACCCGATTGGTTCTTCCTGCAAAACAACAAATTGTCTACTAAAGAGCATCGAAAGTCATCTGTTTTGGTGTAGACACAGTTTACTTACGTGTGTATGTGGATACCTTTGTTCTTCATTTGTCTTCCTTTGCTTTTGCAAATTTGCGCGTTTAGCTTTGCTTAACTACTTTTTATCCAAAATTATGATCCGTTTGCCGGAAGACAGCATTATTAAAACTTAATAAAAGATTGAATCTTTTATTAAGTTTTGGGTATTTTTAGTTAGTCCTTTACCTAAGCTTCTTTCCTTATACGCTGATTTTTTGTAAGTATAATTATAAATGGCAAAAAAAAAAAAAAACAACAACAACAAAGTACCTTCTACGGGTATATTACGAACTCACAATGTGACCAACTCACAGTTGGCTTGATAGCTCAGTTGCTACAGCACTGCACCGGTATCGCAGAGGTCATGGGTTCGAATCCCGTTCAGGCCTGAATTTTTTTACGGCTTTAATTTCACAATTGCTTAAGTTGTGTGTATGACTGCGATGATTAATTATCGTGTCAGCAAGATGCTTTCTCTTACGACAATGAGGCATGACGCGAGCAAAGATTCCCCGAAGCCAGCTCACCAAATCTTTGATCTTAGCAAAAAAAAGCTTTTGCCACTTAGAGTAGCTTTAGTCACGGTAAAATTACTAAGATAGCAAAAACATCAAAGAGATAATAATAAGCCATAAAGTAACAAGGATGGTTGAGGATGGCGACGATTAACACGGATTACAAACGACAAACTTGAAAGGTTAGCTCATACTTTTCAAGATGCGAAAACCGTGACGAAAAATCGTCTTTGCAATGTAAAGATGGATTCGTGTAAGAGAGTTCTCAATGCATTCATGCATATCCGAATCTCGTAACTTCTATCACCTCACCTTCTGTTCGGATCCCTGTCACCTCCAGACTCTCTTGCGCCTCTTTTACGTGAAATATCCGATACTGAGCACAAAAATCTGCTAACTCATCACCAAGGGCAGCACGGTCAGTCACTTCATTGTTAGTGACCCACGTGGTATCAACCCGCCTGGTCTCTGTAATAACAGTCTGACGAATGAACGCAAAATAAATAAGTCGGTTCACTCGTGTCGAATGCGTTCATTGCCTTACCTGGTGAGGTAGTACGTTTAATAGGACTTCATGCGGTCCAATTTAAACTGAACGACTAGCTAAATATAGATTCGGCCTATTATCATTAGTGAAATTCACAGTTGGAGACCTCTCACGAGGGCCGTAATGGGTAAGACTGGCTCGAGGTCGTGGCAGTACAGACCAGCCACTGCAAATTCATGTTACGATACGATATAAAGAAAATATACTTGTCAGTTTGATATTTATTTAACAAAATTCTTCTGAACCTAACACTAACCCTAACCTTGTCATATAATAAGATATAGTTATTTTTTGCGCGCGCGTACTGGAGGCCTAATTAACTTACTTTTCAATAATTTGGGCACAGTATCCAAGGCAGCGTACGCTACGCCAAGGAAATTTCAAAACGCAGTTTTGTTTCTACTATGGTTAGGCCAACCGTCGACACTAATCCATCACGAAAAAAGCGCCTTTTTTTAAAATACTCTTCAAACCAGAGAAATTTGATCCGAGTTCAACGGAATGAAGGACGTGCTCGCGTCGGCATGTAATGTTTTTATTTTAATTTCATGCTCTCACCTTCTTGGCCTTCACGAGATCTCTAATCAATTTTTTTGGCGCTGATTGTTCGCTTTGAAGAGGGAAGACATAGCAATTCTTGGTGTCGGGGAATCGCACGATGGTTATTTTCTGTGATGGGAAGAAGAAACAATTATATTCTAACGTAAAAGCGATGTGCTTGACAATAAAAGTATCCCTTAATGTTCAGCCGAAGGTCGATAAAGAGAAACGACTGACTGAATACATGCAAGATATATTAGCCGGCAGCAAAGTAACGAAAGTAAGAAAAGCCGAAACGTATTGTTAGAGCGTGTAAAGTAACAAGACTGTCCCAGAATAAAATTGTGAAACCATAAGCACAAACACGGCGACTTGAAAACGGAGGCAAGACCTTCTTCAGTCACCGACTAACTTCCTTACGACTTCCTGTTTGTTGTTCCATTAAGGTTTTACGTCACAAGAAACCTGGAGTTGGATAAGCGGTGTTAAGAGGGAAATTAAAATCAAAATCAGACAGCTTACTTGTTTGAAATCATGTAAGGTGTCACTGCGATCCACTCCAGGATGAGCGGGAACTTGAAACAATTCTGTTCGCTTGTTTGGGTCCACCTCGATCTTCTCGTTGTATTCTTCCCCAGCCTCGCTGATGTGAACAGCGACATCCACGACCTTGTAAATATTTCAGTTTTAGTCTGAAATTCTCTAGGATACTAACTTTTTTTCTACACAAGAAGACTACTATAGCATTTATAAAGCCTTGAAGATCAGTGAACTGAACAGAAAGTAATACCTTCTTTGAGGGGGAACCTTCGCTCAGCTCGTCACCTTTGTTGACATGGCTACCAGATGCATATGTAGAACTTAGAATAACGATCATGACAAGGATTAAGCGCGCCATCTTTAATTAGGACCGTGAAGGCTGTCGATTGAAACAATAATAAAAAGGAATTTGAAGGTAGAATTATTTGAATGAAACTCGAACACACAAGATTCTTCAGCATGGGTAGCTAGTGCCTTAAATAATAACGTGGTTGAGCAAAAAATAAAAATAAAACGCGCGAACAACGATGAGGTTATAAAAACGGCTGGACGCCAATGAAACTAGGCCCTTAAAAGTACAGGAATCACTGAAATAAACTCAGTGAAAAGAACACTTACCTACCCCGAGAGGAACTCCAAATACTTATTCACTTGAGAACCGGGAGACTTGTGTCCAACTGCAATTTCATGTGAGTATTTATTGGTGCCCCAGCAACAGAAACTAAAATATGTAATTACATCTTATTTCATTAGTGCTTTTTGGCATAAAGATACCAGCCTTCCTTTGTTATTTCCTCCTCTTGACCAAGATTCTGCTCTCAAGGCATGCAAGCCAAATACAACACAAAAAGGTCACTATGAGGTGATATTCCGGGTAAGTAACAGAAATGGCAGTATTAATTATTTTGGCAGTGTCCAATATTTACATCTCTGGCCCTCCTCTTCATTGCAAGTGTATACATCCTGTCGGCAAATCCACGGCAGGCGGTACAGTCCCTAACGTGGGCTGTAAAGGGAATGTTTTTTTTTAGCTGGCGTTTTGTTTAGAAATAGGGCATCGATTTTGCCTTCTAGTCTTATATGTTGTCCACAAGAAGCTACTCTTTTAAATATGGTATCGAGTTTTTGGTCGGGTCATAAAAAGAGCAGTAAAAATCACAGATTTTGGTCTCAATTAGGGTACGGATTTAAAGTTTCAGGCAGGACCCCTCAGTCCTCGGAGGCAAATGAGAACATATGCGATGAGAGAGAGAATCAGCTTGTGTCTAAGATCTCTCTCGGGTATATTCCAGTTTCTAATTCATCAATGATCCGGCCTCTTTCCTTCAGTGTGGCATATTTCCGGTACTCCGTGACCTAGGAAGGCAAATGGTTTGCAAGATGTGCGGAAACGTTCTGTCGGAAGTTTTAAGACACCTGAGCTAGCGACAATTATTTTATCACCATGGTTTGGCACACCACCAACAAATTTCTTCACGTACCTCTTGTCTTTTCTGGCAAGAAAACACCGTAGGTCGGTTTTGCAAGCAGAATTCAAAATCACTAATTCCGAAAGTTAAATTGATGGAAGTAGAGAGTTTGTGAAGCCCTGTCCAAAACCGAAGGTTTCACCCTGAAAACACATCCACTCCCAGAAAAAGAAAGAAACACAAATTCAGAGAATGGTCTTTAAAAGGTCGGAAACGATGGCACTCTGAAAAAAAACATACTAACTACTGCACACTGCAATTTTGCGGAGGAATCTAAAAGAACGGCTAACGCTTAGAGATTTTGACGAACTCAAATTGCCAATCATTTTAATATTTGGTTACTAGAAGGCACAGAATTATCTCCAGTACGACAAAAGTACATTCCAAACATCTATTTATAGCCGGGATGGTGTTGTTATTCATACCTTTAATATAACTCTCTGTTTTTTTTTTTCGATTAGGAGTAGCGCCAACTACATTAAATAAATCTAGGATTGATAGGGGAGAAAACTCAATGGACAAATCAAAGCAAGCAATTCAGTAGGCCATTTCTATTTCAAAACGATTACTAGAGCAAAACCGTTTATATGAAAATGGATTTGATTTGCATGAAAATTAAACCTGCAGGAGAAATACACTTGAATCGTTTATTGCATATTTCCCTTTATTTATAGAACTTGGCTGATTTGCCATTAAGTTATTTACTTTCAGCTATTTCAAGTTCCTGCAATGCAATTACGAACTATTTCTTGTTAATCTTGAAAGTTTAAGCTGTAATTCTACCTCGATTTTCAGGTAATAAAACTTCAGCAACGAAAAAAATTTGGAAAATTGTTGTTTCTTTAGTTTAAGTCCCGCCTTAAGGGAGACGAAGAACATTACCGACCTTTGCATATGGGCGTCTCCCGGTTCTTCTTCTGTGTCACCGTTCTAGATCTCAGGTTTTAATTCTTGTGACCTCGCTGCTCATTTTCGTGACTTCGCCGCTTTGTGCACTCGTGCTCAAATTGCTTAAAAAATTTCTTAAGCCGCAGGCTACGTTTAAGGAGGAGGGGGGGGGGGGGGGGGGGGAATCACTTTTTCAAAGCATCAGTTCCGGCAAAGCATTCTCACAATGGTCCAAACTGGTACAAAACAATCGACCACAAACAAGGGTAATAGGATTCACGGCTAATATAGGCCTGCATATGGAGTGAAAATAATCTTACATTTCAATCCACAGTGAGAATATTGTTGCATAGAGTGTTACATCCTTTGAAGAAACGGTGACAAAATTTAAAACGCGAGAGGAACTAAAGGAACGGCGAGTGGCCTCGTTTACGGAGCCATTTTCGTGGTTGCCTTGGGCGAGTTGCTCTTCACGTGTCGTGTCTTTTGCGTGTGTCTTAAAGAACTCTAACTAGCACGTGAATTCGAGCAATTGACAAGTGACCATCAATAGAATTCATATAATATACATTTTGCATGCACATGAGAGTTTTTTTAATAAATATTTTCAACCAAACCGTTTTCGGCGAGTTAGTCAGTTAGTTACTTCGCGAAGCTCGCGAAGAAAGGTTCGCGTGTAATTTCAGAGAATTTCGAAGCGAACGTAGATTGAGATGTAGCGCGTAGAACGCGTATTAAGACTTAGGAACTATACGACGCTGTGAAACTCTGGTGTAAAAGGTTAGGAATTAAAACGTGGAGCTTCTCAGTCGACGAGGAACTGGTCTCAATCCAACATTTCCGGTTCCAATCTGAAAACTGTCATCCCAAAACATGGCCTGATACTTCCTCAGGTCAGTGTCCGTAGATTAATATAGAAGAGTTCTTAATATAGTCCCCGGGATATAGTCTTTGAAGATACATAGCACTTCAGGTCAGTTATGTGTTTGATTCCAGTTGACGGAGAGTGAAAGACGAGATATCCCGGAGTATTGACAACGAAAACAGGATTTCCTGCCTTCAAATTACTACAATACATGTTTTAACAAACGTTTCATATAAGAGATTTGCTATCTTAATTTAAACTTGACCGAATTGAACCACACCCTGTTAAACCGGTTTTCCACCGTAACAAGACCGTGGGATTTTTGTGCTTTTTGCGCTATTAAATCCTACAGAGTTGATACGATACACACAAGTGTTGAAAACTCAAGATTTTCCAATTGGTCTAAGTTCAAAAATTTCCTCAACTACAATGCCCAAATAATCCTTGAAATCGCTTGACATTTCTAAACAAAGATATACTCATCTAGGAATTTTATGACTGCTGGGTATCTGCATGTTTGTTTTCTGCTGATGGTTGCATAGATTGCATAAGCTAAGACCGTCTTAAAATAACGAACGCTTCTATAAAAACTTATGGTCTTTAATGCACCTGAACTCGAAAACGAGACCGGTGACTCTGAAATAGAGCACAAATATTGTTAAATCTTTTTGCATTGTAATAAACCAAAACTTGGTTTTTAACAATGTTAACAATCCGAGTTGGTCTCGCTTTGATTACGTTATTGATATGTGACGTACGGATTAAACACTCAATTCAGTTGAATACATCAAAAGTGCCCTTTTTTATAGACGATCCATTTTTTCCAAGTTGAGTGATTCATAGCCGCTTTGATCTGCGCGGCGCCCGAACTAACTGAATGTCTCAGAAGAAAAGCGCAAGCTGTTATCTTGAGCAATGGATTTGAAAATCAAGATTAACGACCGCGCAATCGCGACAAAGACGACTTCGGCCGAGGAGAGGCAGGGACAAATCTCATTACGCATGGTGCGACGGATCATGTGCATGCAATTTGTATAGGTAAACGAATGATATCGAGTGCAATTTGGAATAAATAAGCACAAGAAATTTTTCTGAGACTACAAAAAATTGTAAAAATTGTAGTCTTCGAAAAATTCACGAGTGTTTACTTATTCCCGAGAAAACATACTGGGTTCCAGGCCTCCCCAATATTAAAGGCTTTTCTGGGCATCTTTGGCGTTCTATTTTGTTACCTCGTTCCCAGGGCTTTTCCCTTGAAGGTCCTGGGAACGAGGTTGTTGCTAACGGTGGCTCGTATGTATGATCCAGCAAGCAAATGAATGTGTTAGCTCGATTTTGTGATTCAAAAAACTGAAAAACAGAAAAACTGACCGTACGGTTGGATTGAACTTTTGTATTTCCATTATTGTGGCACCATTTAATGTTTTTTTGTGTTGAAAACCACCAAAAGATTGAAATAAAGTAGGTGGGGACTGGAAAGGAGTGAGTTGCCATGGGAACATAATTTTTTTAGTCGTTGGAGTGTTTCCTTTAGAACTATTAGCCTACCAAGTTTCAATGGTCTGTGATGCAAACTGGCCAAGATAGCTCTATTATATACCTCATATAATATTGGGTTGAGTATATGACGTCATCAGTCATCTCATTTGCATGTTTTACGTATTTTTCAAACACAAATATCTCGGGAACTAATGCGGATATTTGCAAACGGTAAACAGTTTTTTATTCTTTCATGGAATTCTATGTGATGCAACTACAAAATCAAGGGGTAAATTTTGATCGTAATACCACTTCAATGTGAATATCTCGTTCGCGTTTCAAGCAATTGAAAAACTGTTCATTCGTCTCACGAATCTATGTTTTGCGGAGTTTTGTAAATTTTTGGGTGATTTTTGGGGATATTTGGGAGGAGATAGTTTTTCTCAATGGATTAGTGAAATTTAGAGAAATAAGAAATGGTGAGGATTTAATGTGATTTTAAAATTAGAATTTGAAGTTAAAAATTAGTAGATGGACACCAATGTCCCTTTAGGGAAAAACACCTTGCACGGCCGTATGAGTCTACTCAATTCACATCGCACTGCATTCGGGCGACATCAGTAACCATCCTCATAGCAGCCGGCCTGGCCCCAAAAGTGATGCCTCAATCGAGTCATACCACGAAAGGCCGACAATTCAACAACAGGTGCAGACCTCCGCAATAGTCAGTAATTTTGTGGCTCCAGTGCAAGCGAGTCAAGCTATTGCTGTCCAACACACCGCTCCGCAGTCAAGAAGTTCTCTTGAAGCACTGCAGCAAAACCAGAGCCAGGACGAAATTCGCTGCTTCAATCAACAGTCCAATCTCGGCACTCAACAAACCAACGCGGCTCAGCTTCGCTTCTCAGGCAAATATTTGTTTTAAGAAAATAAAATTTCCGCGGGGCTTCCTCGACGGAAACACTCTATTGTTTAAATAGTGTTCGTCCGACGAAAATACCCGGATGGATAGTACTCGCCCGACAAAATGTTGCTGTAAACAAGCGGGCCGCAGTATCGAAAATAAACAATTGAGATTGTAGTAAGTGGGGTTTTGACTGTTTTCTTTTCCAAGTTTTACATTTGGCCGTCACGACTTTCATCTTAAAAAGTTGGAAATACTTCGATATGATTTTGAACTGGCGCGCGGAAGAAAATTTAGTGGTGAACAATAAAGACAATAGAGTGTTTATTTCTCGGAACTATCGGTCTGATAGTTGCCCCTTGGAAATTTGATGTTCTTAAAACTAGCATATTTGCCCTCGAAGATTCGCTTCTCGGGCAAATATCACATTTCCGCGGGGCAACTATCAGCAGATAGTTCCTCGACAGAAACTTTCTATTGTTTAAATAGAACGTGTGCAATGAGAACGCAGCGAAGGGTAATTTTGCTACCATTTAAGCTTTTAGGTAATTCACAACCATTAGTTTGCTTTCTAATTACTATTTATTGAAACACAGCTTAAAATCTTAGCAAACTATCAGAAGCAGAGCGTGCGCAGACAACACAAGATCAGAATAAAGTTACGTCACTGGAAAACTCGTCCCACGCAGAACAAGGGTAACGCGGGCTCTGGGAACGAGACTGCGGCACTATCAAAGCATTCTATCTAGTATTATATCATAGATACTGAGATTTCCTCACGAAAAAAAGATTACATAAAAATGATACGTAAAATGCATTAGCCAA
>OMLO01003227.1_pt1 | contig 13423 bp, 9 predicted proteins | sample 1674811 | NCBI WGS metagenome assembly OMLO01 (sample SAMN06265003, study PRJEB25207) | coral metagenome | isolation source: Coral host | place: Mexico:La Bocana,Puerto Morelos, Mexico | collected 2008-11-13
GTACTGGGGAGGCTAAATTTTCACTGGGTAGGGGAGAATAATCCACTGGGTCGGGTTCCGCTGGGTCTGTTACAGAGAGGTGTTTTAAGCTCTCAAGCAAAGTAATCAGGATACTTCTTGTCTGATTAAATACGTCTATCGATGACACAGTAAAATTTGTTTAACGCTCGGAAACATTTAGGGAAATCAGCGATGGAAATCTGGGTTTACCTCGGTGTACCCTGTGAAGCTTTTCTTTGTTAGCTACTGTTGGTGTTAGGGTTTATTATGCGAACTTCCTTGTTTTCTGTTTTTGCACGTCACTCATGATGGACCTGGAAATTGCATCACTGACCAGACAGAGGATTCTTAATACTGAAGCCTCGCTGTTGGATGAAGGGAAAATGTTCTTAGTGGTAATGATTATTTACTTCCTGGTTATTAACGTTTTTAAGGGGAAACAGGATAAAAAAGCTGTTGAACTAAGGACAGTTTTATAGTATTGGAATTTAGCTCATCTTTCCTTGCAAGAAATGTAATAAGTTGTTCACTTTCATGTGGAAAAAAAAATAAAAGGCGTATGCCAGTCTTAAGCGAGAGGCTATGTATGTGCGCTAAGGGCTTCAATGATGGCTCTTCAACAATTTTTATTAACTTATTTGAAACATCTAGTGATGATTTTTGTACATTCAGGCTTAAGAAGAGCCTGCTCATTTGAGCTTCTGTGATTGGAGACATTACAAAACAAGATGAAGGGCTATTTCCGCAATCATGTCGGGCCCCACAACAATCTTTTTCTGGTTGATATAATTTTCATTTCATACGTTAAAACCGGCTATAAAATAAGCTTAATAGTTTGAGTGGTTCAAGGAAATAAAGTAAACTATCTAAAAGCTAACTATTCCTCTATATAATACACAAATTTAAGTAAATACAAATTGTTCCTGATTGCATGTTGCCTAGTTAATGATACAAGTTTCTAGAAAGTTACGCCACTAATTGCCGTTACTTTTAAATATTTTTTTTTATTTTCTTATTTTGTAAATACAATAATAGGTGTAAAACATATAAACATAATAGTATAAACATAATATAAAACGTAATAAGTGTAAAAAGAAAACAATACAGTTATTATGTTTTATATATTATGAGACATACAGCGAAGTCCGGTTTCTGAGTTCGTTAATATTTGTCCAATTGAAATCAAGCAGTGTTCCCTAATTAGTATGGTGTATGTTTCCCAGGCTATAAGGTTTTGACACTTCAATAAAGTTCTCACTCATAAACGGTTCTCACTCACATCAATCCTCCATTTATAATCGAACATTCTTTCAATTAGACCCAAGTGTCCCCTACATCTCTTGGCCACTCATTGACATCAACAGCCGAGCTCTCCTCGAGATTAACAGCCCTTTCACCGTGTTTCCCATCTCCCTGCAGATGTGTTAGCTTCTCGTTCTGCGAAGCCATGGGTAACCTGTCCGCCTTCATAAATATCAGCGGTAAAACATTCTTCATTTTTCTCGCGGAGAGTTGCAACCATTTCATCACGCTTCTCTGCCTTTGGAATTAGGCCAATTACTTGTTCTGTGAGATCAAAGGTACCCCGTCCACCCTGAACGTCAACAGTCAAGCTCTCCTGGGAAATCGAGTTTTCTTCATTTTGCTCAATGAGATTAGGCTCGCCTTTGGAGGTGGGTTAGTTTCTTGGTCTTTGAGATCACAGATTACCCGTCCGTTCTCCTCAACATCATCAATCGAGCTCTCCTGGCAAATTAAGCTTTCTTCATTTTCCTGGCTTAGAGTAGCAAGAATTTCACCGATGAGGCTTCCCTGCAGCTTGGAGGTGGCTTAGTTGCTTGTTCTTCACTTTCCTACTGGATATTAGTTTCAGCATACAGTGTATGTATAGGTGAATTTGAAAATATGAATCACAGAGCGTTTAAAGAAATAAATATAGGCTTATTATCACAATAGCACGACTCTAGGGCACCTGAAAATTTGCCCCAAGTTCTGGTACATTGGTATAAATGTGATCTAAGTATTTGCTTATGGTAGTCATTAGTATAATGGTTAATTAATTCTGTGTATCCTCTGTCATCAGTGCTTTTTTTGAGAGACCTTTGGATTGTTGTGTCTTACATGGAGATAATTTTGAAATTCAGTTAGTTGGGTGGGTATGGTAATATCTGTTGTTAGTAGAATTCTAGTAATAGATTAATGCAAATGCTGTAATCTGATTGGCTGAGCCATTGCACACTATCAGCCATTCGTGTGCAGTGGCTTGCCAGTGTGGTCGACAAAATTATCCGCAAATCTGTAAGAACATTTATAGAAACAAATGAAGAATTAGATTCCCGAGGAAGACTAAAAGAAGGACGTTCATCGTTTCTTGAATTAAAAGACTCGAGTTTTTTTGAAAGAAGTACACAACTCGAAATGCCAAATTGACAATTCAGTCCGCGCGAATTCTCTGAAGCGTTAAGTTTCATACTAATTGGAATGGTTATTTGAAGCAAATTTCGTTAAGAATTCTACTAAAACAATTAGATTATTCGCTCTCGATTTCTATGAGATGATAGTTGATTCGGCCTTCGGCCTCATCAATATCTCCTCGTAGAAATCTCGGGCTTTAATTGTTAATTACCGAGGTATGAAGATGAGGAAAGGCCTTCATCGACTGTGAAACTGTAACATTAGTTTTTGTTTGATTGGTACATTCCTACCACATGCATATCTGGAATTGGACTGCTTAGAACCGTTTAGCAATTTCTACATTACAGAAATTATGGAATTTTATTGCAGTTTAAATCTGTTTTTATTTCTACAGCAGTGCCGTAGCAAGTTCCGATGTTAGAGTTTGAAAGTCGTTTCTGTAAAGAGCAAATCCATTTCGGATATTGTATCATTTTTATCTGACATGCAAAGCCTTGTCTTCACCAAAAAAATCAGTGATCAGTGATTGGACATCTACTCGCGATACTGTAATGTAGCATCAGGCAATAATTAGTGGTAGCATTAATCCATTGAAGTGGTAGTGATGGAAAGAGCTAGAATCTGAGTAAGAACATCACTCCCGGAACAACTAAATCAAATATTACGATAATCAGAGTGGCTAAAAAAATTATGTAAAAAATTTTATTTTTTCAGCGCGCCTTCATAAGGCTGCCTATTGAAGAGCTATTTAGAGTCAAAAAATATAACATTGATGACAACAACAGCATCTGCAACTGCTACACTAACTAAAAAATAAAAGTAAAACAAGATTTTAAACAAGGTGGTGTTAAATATAATAGTAGAAGCAGCGAAGGAAGGTAATAAAAGACCTCGGCGCTACTACTTAATCGTCCGAAGTTACATGTAGTTTTCATCGCTCTAAGAAAAAGACAGTTCTTTACATAGTGTAAATAACTCTATTTACAAAGTTGCCTGAGAAATTGGTATAAAAAGTGTTGGCATGCAATTCTAAAAACGTGCATGCTCCTAATTTCCAAATACCTAAAAAATTTAATAAGGCTATGTTCATACGGGAAGGATTCCACATGGATCAGGTCCACAACTACAACTGGATACAGTCACCGACCTGCTATCCACCGTGATCTTCCGCTCCCGATGTTTGCCCTTGATGTCAGTTTTGGAACCGTTCAAACTAAACCCGTTCTGTGTGATTTCCTCGAGCGGTTCACTTCGACAGCGGCACTGTAATTTATGTTACCTTTACCCAAGATTGGTCCAAACCCACTTAATTTATATTCTTAGCTGATTCCCTCACGGTAATCAAGTTATGGACCGGTACTGAACCTATGATTGTGTTTCTTTTAATGAGTTTGAAAAGCCTAATTTCCTGCGTCAGTACCTACTATATACAATGCCAAGCAGACAGATGTAGATGATATACAGAAAAGCATCTAATTCCAGAACTAAAATTAATACAAAGAGTACATTGTAAATAATATGACACAGGCTCAGCCACGATAGTGTTAATATTTTGAGCTGGACTGCATTAAAAAATCAGAGTGCAGCTCACATATCTTAATTAAATAAATGTACGAATACTTTTGTTCGCACGCGCTTTGTCTAAACGAGTCACGTGACTGAATATAGACCAACGGGCATTGAGTATCCGAGTGATATATTGCCAAATTTTAAAATGATCATGCGTGTTGCAACAAATATATAACCCTTAAAGTCACAAAAGCTTCCATTTGACTTTATAACTAAGCTGAGATATTTGTCCTTGGGTATTATCTGTACCTCGAAGCTAACACTTTACTTCCTGGAGCAGATAAATGTCCGCCGACAAATACCAGAGCACATTCTTCAAATGAAGGCCATCGTTTATTTATAATTTAACTTTGGTCACCTTTAAATAAAATGTTTTTATCATTATTCAAAATAACGTTTAACTGTAATTTTCCGGATCCAAATTCCTTAACTCAACTGATTAGGTTTAAATTCATTTTGACTGTGTTATGGATTTATAAATATATACGAAAAACAGGTGTAATATTGCACCCTTATGTTCCCATAGCAGCCTCCTCACTGTAATAGCCACTTTACTCTATGCACAAGGCGGCCATTGTGAAGAGGTTCGACTATTATTAGTTTAAATTAAGACTAGAAATTCCTTGTCTAAGCACTCCTGCGTCGACTCCACTTGGGCATTTACCATGTCGTCCAAGGCGACATCAAGGTTGGTCTTCGTTCAAACAAAGTTGATCATAGTCATCCGTCGCCATTGGTTCCACATAGTTATAAGGTGGTGCAGGGGGCTGCAAAGGAGATCAGAACGACTTTTCATTTTGCAAACAAATTATAACCTGACAGATTGCCTATTGTAACAAAGTTGATTAGGATCCAGAGAGGTTAGCATCATAACGCAAATTTCCGGAAGTCTGCGAATTCCCTGGAATCCCTAAAACGACGACCACATCAACAAAAGAAAGCGGAAAGAAAATCCCTTTTCGCGAATATCTCCGATTCGTTGACAACATTGGGTGAACCTTTTAAAGCAATAATCTACAGAACGAGCGTGACAAGGGTATGGAATTTACAGGGATGTTACGGAATGCACTACCTTCAAGCTGCAAGCTAAAACGATAGCCAGAAGGAGTCACCAGGAATGGCCAAAATATCATCTATTTCAAAGACTTCACTGGAGAAATGCATATAGGATGAAATTAACCTCTCTAAACCTCTATACTAACAATATAAGTACTGTAAAGCCTGTCCATGTGTCCCTAATATTGAGGTACTACATTCGGGAGGAAGAGATTGTATAAATTCTGACTTGGTTGGGAAAATACGAACTTTCCGTGTCTGAATATCGAAGGTTCCACTGTAATGGCATTATATATATGTGGATGATTGCTAGTTTGTTCGGGAGTTGGTGTAGCCAGCAGTCTGTATGTATTTGACAGTTTTCTCGCCCAGTGATAAAAAAGCAACGTCAAAAGCAAAGTTAAATAGTTTCCACAGATCAAACTAACTTGCTCCGCAATATTATTGGATGAATCTATTTCATTCTATAGCTGTGCATGCAGTGTGGTGCCCTAATAAATTTTGGTTAACATACATGGAAAATCTATATTTCCCTGATAAAAAATGGGTTTGCGATCAATATGTATTCTCGGGCTTACAATACTTAAGATGTAAAATAAAAAATCAGAAAGAACCAAACTGAACAGGAAAATAAAGTTAAATTGTACTATTATCAGATAATATCTACATACCTGAAGTATTACACGGTCCCTCAAGCGAATAACTAGCGATGCGGCACGTTCATGAAGCCTGTTTTTAAGGAGAGACACATTTTGGATGCATTAATGCCTAGCCCTTGGTCTATAGATCTAACGCGATACACTAGCTGAGAGGCTAGTGAATTACATTCAACAATTAGAGATTATTAACTCTTGATTTCTATTTCAACAATAGATTGTTTCTGTCGAGAAACTATCGGCTGATAGTTGCCCCGCGGAAATGTGATGAGATCTTCTCGGGCAAACATTTGTGATAGTTGACTAGGGCGCAGTGGTTGAAATACATAACGATGCTAAGAGAGCGAGTTACAAGATTGTTGAATTGCCGTGACGTGCAATGAACAAGTGTCGAGACGTTACAAGCATTATTGATATCTATTCAATAAACACCTCCATTCTCTAAGGCAACTGTCTGTGAAGAACACTTTCCAAGCTTTAAGCTGAAAGTTCTAACAGAGGAAAGCTTATATTACTTTAAAACAAGGTCGCTTGTAAGAGCCCATTCACACAAGCTACAAGATCTCTCTTTTTTGTCCAAGGACCCCTTCTTGGATTTCCCGAGACGGTCGCGTAAAAGGGATTCGTCCGTTAGCAATAAGAAAGCCACTCTTGAGAACCAGTACAATGCAAAAATATCTTCATACCTTCGCCAGTAGTATACCGCCACACCAATAACTGTTAGAGATACCACCGCAGCTGACACTGAGATCAAAATGATTTTTGTGCTGCTCTGTTTTGTTTCGTTTTTTCTTTGTGGTGAGTTATCTACATGAAAAAAAAAAATAAATAAATAAAAGGGCATGCCTGGCAGTTTAAAAAGAGTTTCTAACCAGGAATTCATTTTGAAACAAAGCGGCAGGCAAGAAAACAAACCCAGGCCCAGCACCCAAAATGCCACGAATTATTATTTCTGTATAACATAAAAACGTTAAGATCGAATATTTGCTCCCCTCGTATAACTTTAACTCTTTTCTATCAAGAGCACCGCAACCTACATGCACATACAGCACTCAAATGTTGTCATTCCAGAATTTCCTAAAATGACGAGTTAAAGCTTTCTGACTCGCTAACTAAAAGGCTTAACAATGTTTCTTGCGATATAATTTAGCCCAGTAATTTTCAGGCGAGCTGTAGCATAGCAATCTAGTTTATTACCTTGTTGGCGGCAATTTTCAGTGGTAAGAACAAACAAGCGGGCATCTACATGGTTGAGGTTTAACTCAAATTGAGGCCGAGAGGAACTGATTTGATTACACCTCTTTGTTCCATTAATCGCGCACTGCTTAAAAATGCAATTTAAACTGCGACTGTACTTCGCATAGTCATTTAATGTGTTCGCAACACTAATTATTCAAAGTCACTAATTATATTTTAACATGAACTTGCATAGAAAAACATAGAAAAAACGAGCCATTTTGGGGCACAAGTTACACAGTGGCAGCTCGTTCCAAGATAGATTTTTATGGATTTTGTTCTCTGTTTTAGTTCCAATAAAGACGATATGTCAAACACTCAAGATAGTATTTGACCACATTGTCACATCCCTTAAGATACTACACTTCGTGTCGTATCGTCAACTTTCCTACTTGATAGTTTAATTTCTTCACCCACCTGGATATTCCTTAATTATGTGCGGCTCACCATTTGCACAAAGGTGTTCTTTGTTACACCTCTTTATGAAGACCTTGTAACTTTTGGCAGAGTCAAGTCCTTGTAAAACTGCTCTGTTTGATGTGGCATCCACATGGTATTCACAATCTGGGGGAGGATCCTCGCTAACATAACGATGAGTGCAGTATATAATCTGTTTACCAGGAAGGCCATGCCAGGAATAACCGCGTTTAAACTGAAGAAACAATGGAAAATAATTATCATATTAGGAAACAATTTGATTTATCCAAATGACACTACTTAACAGTGTGAGGCGGATAAATGTTGAACTGATTCACTGTCAACATGTCTTGAAGACGTGCTGAGATGGTTTCGCCAAAGACGAATTAATGAAGAGATTGGCCTGTAAATTGCAAAAAGACCAGGATCCTCAGTTTTGCAAACAGGGATCACTGACGGCAATTTTCAATTTGTCCGGGAAAATACCTCTATACAAAGAAAAAAATTGCGATATCTACAAGTAGAGTGCACAAAAAGGCGAAACGAATTTTTAATCATATCCATTGGGATCATATCATGGCGAAGAGCTTTACTTTTTGAGAAATTCCTTCAGATAACTTCCAATTCATTTGAATTCAATCAAACGTGTTGTTGTTGTCCTCAAGGACTGAACAAGAGAAAGGGTTTATTGCAGGTTGGCTTTGGCCAGGTTGGGACCGATGCTAGAAAAATATTTACAGCTTATTAGTCTCAGGCGAATATACAATGTTTAATATATTTAAAATAACACCTACATAATTTATATATTATACACCAACCAAACTTTTTTTCCTCTGCAAGTGGAACCGAAGAGATGGTGGGAAGGGAGAAGACAAGAAAAGTGGGAAATGAGAAAACAAAACGATTTTAAGCAAGAAGCTTACTAAACAGGCAGGCAGGCAGGCATGCAGAAGAGAAGGGAAGTGGAAAAAAAGGAAACTAACTACTGGGAGAGGGTACTTCCTGATATGGACTATATAGGTATGTGTAGCCCAAAGTGTAAGGTTTTGAGCCATTTTGGTCATAAATAGTGTATGGTTTTTGCAGCCTAGTCTTGAATTGGTATGGTTTTAAGAAAAAGATTCTTTTTCATCATTATCGCTAAGGCCATCAACAAAAGCCCTTCACAAATAATTTTTATGGCAATTAAACATTGGTCTGAACTAGTGTTTTAATTATAAAGCAGGTCTGAAACAGGGTGTTGATTTAAAGGCCAGATCATAAATAGGGTATTGCATTATTGGTCAGGTCATAAATAGGGTAAGGAAAATCACAGACTTTGGTCATAAATAGGGCTGTAAGGGTTTTGTTAAGCAGACCGCACACCCTACCCAAATTTTGTCCTGAAGTACCTCCCCTAGGACTCAGAAGGTTGCTAACCAGTGAGTTTGCCAGACAGGCAGGCAGGCAGACGAGAAGGCCAGAAGGTGGGAAAAGTGCAGTGTAGGTAGCAGACCACTCAGTTTACAATTAAAAGCATTTCTAGTATCTTTAATACAGACCTCCCATTCCACTGTAACATTCCTCAGTGCAGGATTACCAGGGAAGATCACTGACCGATCTCTTATCACCTTTGATGGAGTATCTGGTTCTAAAATTGTAATTATAATATTTGTAAAGCAACTAAATAAATATTAGCAATGAATGAAATTAACTAATTACAGTTTCTATGTTTTAACTGTACTTAGAAAGAGAATACTGTCAACCTTCTTGCATCAGCACATGACTTCATGTTTAATTAAAATGTCAGTTTTTGCACATCAGTCTGTCATGCTAACTGATTTATTGGAGCATGCAAAATGCAAATCACACGTTAAGTAGCTGCATCAATAAATTTGTTCCATCACAAGAGGTTTTATAATGTGCAGTGTAAAGACAGTGGAAGCAAAGCAAGCAACTCAGAATTTGGAGTGAGCTACTATGTCAAGTAGTATGACAGTAACTATCACTGCTTTCTAAAGCAAAACACCTAGGTCTGAAAGGGGTCTATCGGCATTTCCAAGAGTTAAAACTGCACATACAAAACTATCTTGATCTAACATACTTTACAGCTGCAACTGCACAGAAAACATACTTCCAGCAGGTGTTTGCACAATACGTGGTCCTAGCACTTCACTTGGAGCACTTTTCATTCCTTCTTTATTAACAAATCTGACAGTTAGGTACACGTAATATTCCATAAATGCCTTCAGTTTCTCAGAGAGCTGGGTAACCTCTATCAACGTGAAGGTGTTTTTATCAGATACATGTATAACCTTGGTCTACAAATGAAAGTTAAACAAAAAAAAGAAAAGAAGTTGATCAGGCTACATGCGTATATTAGTATATGCTTACATATATATTTGGTTATATCAACTAAGTTGAAATTGTAAATGGGCCACCGTAACAAGTTAAAAAGCTGACATTTTGAGCGTTACCCCTTCATCAGGACTCTGAAATTACCTTGTTACCCTCACTGACACAGCACCACAGTTTCTTTAGAAACTTTCACCCTTTATGCTTACATATAGTTGACTTTCATCTTATTGGTTTACCTCTTTACTGTAAAACTTAGAAACCATTAAACCAGAAATATTTATTGCATGTTAATACTTGCCGACAGTAACAGCAAATATTTTGTGGTTTTGAGGTTTGCTCAGATCACATTTGCTGAACTTCCTTGTGATTGGTCAGTACATATATTTGACCCATTGGAATCAAACCAAAGTGTTAATGGTTTAACTTTTCCAGACAGGTTGTTCACAAGACTTTAGGTAAATTTCAGCCACCTTTAATTTAGTACATGATGAGTACCAAAATGACTGTTGGTAGGCTTCGGGTGTCTTACTGCTAAATTGTAAAAACTTTTAAACATTGTATTTTGCACTGGTAAACATTACCACTTTAACCACGATGTTACACCCTTTATTTTATGACTGAGAAAACAACCACAATAGAGTTACACTATGTAGTACCAACAAACCTTGTTTTCCTTTTCATTTCTTGCATGGTACAGTATTGTGTATTCCATCTCAGTGTATCTCCATGGTTTCCTTGACTTCCAGCTAACTCTCAATTCATTTGGTTTGTCAGTTGTCACAACATTGAAACTCAAAGGAGGCCAAGGGGTAGCTAAAGGTTACGGAAAGTCAAAAACAGAAAATTATGGCTTGAATTGAAACAAAGACAACTAGTAACGGTAGGTAATATTAAATATAGATTTAGCCAAGCCAAAAAATGGAGCTCCTGGGCTGGGTTGTGCAAAGCCTGATTGAGCTAACCAGGATAGCGTGAATTTTAATTTGTGTTTTGTAACTTTGTGGTGAGGTTTTCTAGATTGTTTGCATATGTACCAGAAATCAAAAAATAGGGCAAAAAACTATGTCTATAGTTTAAACTTCTTTTCAACAAAATATGTCCCTCAAACATTTTTGTGCATGTAAAGCTGTAAGTCTAAACAATCTGAAAGTATTGATCCCTGGAAAGTCAGGATGCATTAAAAGTACTGATACGGTAGTAGTAATTTCGCCACAAAGTCCAAAAATTTCAAAGGTCATACTTTTCAGAACTTTGTTAATATCACTGAAGGCAATATGTACATGTGCAATAACATCAGATCCCAACAGATGATGCATTACCTGAATACAGTGGAATGAATGGTAGGTATTGCCAGCTTGACACAGTTCCAACGGCATTTTCAGCAACTACAGATATGGTATAGTTACACGATTTCTCACATGGGGAAACAAAATCTCCACTATCGTTTAGCACACAGACAAAATCTTTATCTGTGCTCAGAACATTCGTAGGTCGACAATCTGGTTTACTGCTCCAATTACAGGCATTATTATGTACAGCGAAGGAGTCATTCACACACAGCTTGACTGTGTAATTAACTGGCAAACCTCCAGTAAGACTTGAAGCTGACCAAAAGATCCGATACTCTCTCTCAAGGTCCATGGCACCCACAACACTGTATCTTAAATTACGTGGAGGACTAGGTGGATCTGAGAGAAAAAAGGATTCGAACATTCACTAAAAACAGTACACTGTTATCCGATCATTAAACTGAATATAATACACCGTAATTGTTACTGGCTTACATACATACATACGAACATACATGTACATCAGTAACTTCAGAAATTTAATTTTTGAACACCTTTTATTGCATTTCTAGCAAATTTGGGACAAAAATATTGGACACTTTGCTGAAGCACAACAAAGTAAATTTACATCGTTCTAGGATTAAAGAATTAATTAAATACTGATTGAAACAATATCTGTGAAAATGATAGTTCTACCCAACCCACAAGGTTTACAAATACACTGATAAGAAAACTAGACATTCAAATTCCTATAATCTCAAACAGTAAGATAAGGTAAGGTAACTATTTTAAGTTGCGAACCTGGGGAGCGGCTGCCCTGAAATCTTCCAAGCCAGGGGCTCATAACAAGAATGCACAACTATTTACAATCACATTACTATAATAATATAACTAATAAATTATAGTTACCGGTAGTTATCCTAGGTGAAAAGCCAAGAAATATAATTTGGGCCATCAAGTCTAAAACACTTAAAAATAATGAGGGACTGTATGATATGTCTTTGTTCAAGCATGTCCATAGCAGCCATAGCTAGGTCTGGCATAGATCGTAGGTAGCCAAGTTACCCAGGTTCAATCACAGAGTGATTAGCACATTCAGTGGTATTTTCTGCCATATTATGTGGTAACACATAGGTGTTATACACAGATATCATAACATCAGATGGAACTAAGCATTTAATCCTATGCAAAGCAGCTATCTCAGTACTGACTGAGCTATCAAGCCATCTGGGAGCTGGTCACTTTTGTGAGCACTGCACCGGTATTGCAGAGGTCATGGGTTCAAATCCCATTCAGGCTTAAATTTTTTTCAGGCTTAAATTTCACAACTGCTTAAGTGGTGTGTGTAACTGTGATGATCAATCTTAAATTCATATCTTTCTCCCCAGTTCAAATATATGATCTTTCATATATTCATTTGCATCAATATCCTTCACCTTCTACAGGTATATTACGAACTCACAAAAGTGGCCAGCTCCCAGATGGCTTGATAGCTCAGTCGGTAGAGCACTGCACCGGTATCGCAGAGGTCATGGGTTCAAATCCCGTTCAGGCCTGAAATTTTTCAGGCTTTAATTTCACAACTGCTTAAGTTGTGTGTGTAACTGTGACGATCAATCATAAATTCAGTGCCAGTTGTGTAATAACTAATAAAAGTAAATTAAAAAAAAAAAAGAAATAGAACTTGCTTCATAAAGGGAAGTAAAAGCTTTGAAGCTACTTAAAAAGTCTATTAAATATTATACTGTAAATATATTTGAAAGTTAAAATCTTGGACATTTAAAAATTTCAAATGAACATTTTTTTCTTTAAAAATTAAAATCTTCCATAATGTTATGCAAGTAATTTACAAGGTGTTTAAAACACGAGGGTTCAAATCTTAATTCGTAACTCGTATATCAGTTACCTGCCACAATAAGAGACATGTTAACTCCTTGCGACATATTACCAAGTCTTGGACCACACCAGTAAATCCCATCATTATCGCTGCTTGTACTTGATAATATCAGTTGTACTGTGCTATTATCCATATGCCGTACTTCACTAAATAACCATTTCTTGTTATGTTGCCATGTTAAATTTGATGCCTGTGCATAATTTCCCACTCTTGCTGTGCAGTTTAAAACAAATGGAGAGCCCCTCAATGAATAATACACATTATTCGGCATTTCTGGTTGAAGTTTAAGATCCAAAACTGAAATAAGAAAAAAAAAACAAGCTTGTTTTCTTGGTACATCAAATAGTAATCTATTAATAAAATATTGAATATTTTCAAATGCATTTTCTGCAGTTAGCATAATTTATAACATTTTCTTTGCAGTGTTCCAGACAATATCCCTACCCCATCCTACTGAGGGCTTGAACGTCCAGTCCATTTTTAAACGAGTGGAAAACGCGAAGCGTTGAAACGAAGTTTGTTGTGTGGACTCCGATATGCAAATGTGTCAC
>OMLO01003230.1_pt1 | contig 13415 bp, 6 predicted proteins | sample 1674811 | NCBI WGS metagenome assembly OMLO01 (sample SAMN06265003, study PRJEB25207) | coral metagenome | isolation source: Coral host | place: Mexico:La Bocana,Puerto Morelos, Mexico | collected 2008-11-13
GCTCGGGCGCAAATGATGCTACTCGGGCCGCAAATAAGCAATATGCCCTTCAAAAGTCATGTTATTGTCCTATTAAAATAATTTTGACAGTTCTTGGTAAAGCAAAACTGACGCGTTTTAACTTTCGATTCTTCTGTGTGAAGAAATTGTTTCCTTTGCCTCTTTTAACATAAACTTACTTGGTTTGGAAACGTGCTAAAAAAAACATGTTTTTGAACTAATGCATGTTTTTGAAAACAAACCTATTTTCGGAAATTACTTTTATAAACTTGTTTTCAAAAACATGTTTTTAAAAACAAAGCGCTTTTTTAAAACAGACAATAATCCAGTTTTTTGTTTATTTATTTAAAAATGCGAAGTTCCAAACTCCTTATTAGAGTGGTCTGATACAAAACCTATCCATTTTCCCGTTCAATAGGCTTTCATCGTTGCCCCTCACTGGCTTGCTACGTTCGCTAGGGCCCGCGTCAAACGCCGAACCTAATGACAGTTTGGGTCAGTCGACTCAACAACTAAAAGAACGCCTGTTTGAGTCCAAGTAATTCAGCAGAACCGAAACAAATAACAAATAACGTCAAAATGACGGCTTTAGACCTTTAATTATGCGTTTGCTTCGACACATGTGAAGATTGGCGTTTGACCCAAAGTCAGGAGTTTTTCGCGGCTGGTCAGATGTGAAGAACGCCTCAACCGCTCCAAATAAAATCAGTCGAACATAATTGGGTCAAACGCCGAACTTCACATAAGCCTAATTGGTTGAATGGCTGGTTTGCAGTGTCACGCCATCAAAAATAAAAATCGTAACCATTCAATAAATTAATTCAAAAAACTGGGATATGAAAGATGATTGATATATAAACAACCTCGCCAAGATTTAGATCTGTGCGGTAATTCATTCGCGCGTTCTTCGGAAAAGTGTTCCACCCAAATTTATAGAGTTTTGTATGGAGACGCCATGTTGGTTTCCATGCAGATAGACACCAACATGGCGGCCGTAAAGTAACAGAAACACCTGTCGTTGAGTTCTGCTATCGAAACGAAATAATATTACTCTAGAGCTCCGAATTATCGAAATCAATACTTCTTCTAAAACAAGAACTGTTTAGTTAGCCAAAACTTGAACAATAACTCATCTTTTGCCCTGCTCGAGAGCGTTTTCAGTCTGACATTTTAATGTCACGCAACGCACAAACTTGGAAATTCAGACGTACTCTATTAAATAACGAGGAACCCTGTCGCGCTCAAACGTTGCAAAACGTCAAGTTTTTAGATGGTCTTACATATGATAAAACTAGAACTTCGCAAAGATTGAAACTTTTTTTTTTGTTTTGGAAAATGATGATGTCACATGAAAACCAAGAATTGGGTTCGGTTCATGTGAAGTACGGTGTTTGACCCGGGCCTGACTTATCCACCTCGCGCGACTTTGCTCATGGACTTTGAGCCACTTTGCTCCTGCCACAACGCATGACAGCCTGCTCGCAGGCTACGTTTCGGTCATAAGGAAAATCAGATAGAAGTGGAAAAATGTCAAAGAAGCGTGAACTTAGGATATTTATTTCATAGACGTTCTATGTGGGTGGAGTTTGTTGTCGGTTATCGTCTTTGCTCCGAGGATTTTGTCATGTCGTTCATTTTATTGTCTTTATTGCATACAACATTTCAACACCCTTTGGCATAATTCCAGGGCCAAGCAAACAATTTAATAGGCTACCGTGTGTTTTCTTCTTGCGCTTACCCTGAAAGGTAACAACGATTAACTGATAATTACTGTTGTTTGAAAATGGTCAAATTAAGATAATGATAATGATGACGACGAGGGCGATGCTGATGCTTGTGATGATGACAGACGATGTTAATGATGCGATTCTGATGCAGAATATAATAATGGTGATCCTTCCTTCGTGCATGTGTGAACTAGACTTTATAAAAGTCCTTTGCAATAATTTTCCCTGACCTGTTGAGTTTAGTGTAAACAAGTAACGCTAAGCAATTAGGATTAGATAAGAATTATAACTACTTGCAACGGTTGCAGTTACGTAAGTTTGTACAGCCATACTGAGTTAAACGAACCCAAGCAAATACAGAGTCTTTAAACCTCTACACGAGCCAACGCCCCTCCAAGATCGTCTCCGACAATTTTGTGTCAACCAGAGCCGCTAGTCTGTTTACTCTGCCGGTAAGCCTCCCACGACCAACCGTCAAACAGAGCGAAGTCTGGGTACGAGATTACCCGGTTATAGTGGTTTATTTTTGGTTTATTTCGTACAAGTTAGTTGTCAGACATGTGATCTGCAAGCAGGAAGCCGAGTCAAAAATGCAACAGCTTGGAATTCTAATGAAAAAAAAGATGCATTTATTAACCTGTTGAAGTCCACAGTCCTAATAATTCAAAATAATCCTGTACAGTAACTCGAATCTCGCGCCAACTCAAACCAACCATGCTTTTTCCTACCTACGTCATTTACGGTAATTTTTACCCTCAACTCTGAAACGTAAAGCCACGATTACCCTTGAACCTCTAGCTTACTCAAAGTGATTTTACTATCCCTTTTAGACAATTTCTTCGAATTAATACGCGAGAACTCGAGCTCACCTGAGCCAAATTAAAGTCACTTACAGCACAATATTGGCAATAGAAAGACGAAGGTATCTCGACTCCGGCCGCATCAACACTCAGGCTCTTAAAATAATTGAGGAGAAAGCGCTGCCTTTGTAATTACATCCACAAATGGTTAGACTTTCAAGTCTTTTCGGAACGTTTCGAAAACTCTCTTCAAACCGGAGAAATTTTAAAACGCCGGCCTTGCGTGTTAGTGTGAACAGTTTATAAACGATCACATCGCGATTATCATGTGATTGACCAACTTTTCCACCCAAAAAAATCCAAAATGACTGGCGAGTGGCGCGTTTTGAGATTTAACTTCTGACGGTGAGTGTGAACGGAACGAATATTCGTTCTAGCAAATCTTGAGATGTTAATTCGAGCTATTTCCAGATGGCAGTTTCACTTATGAAAAATTAATAGCTCCTGTGTTTCAGTATGGCAAAGTTTGAATTTTGTAAAAAAAGTATAACATACGAAATCTTTACACGGACCACGGGCGCTTAAAAATCCAACACATTGATTGATTAGTCGTAATACCCGGCTAGATTACAGAATACCCGGCCGCTCAATTGCGTGTCATTGCATATGATAGCAACTATTGTTATATACCTTGTTCTTCAAAGCACACCGACATGTGTAAATGAAGTGGCCGGGTATTCTGTAATTGCTCCCAATACCCAATAAGGTGATTTGAAGTTTATTTTATAATCCAAACATATAAAGACGTGAAAAGCTCCCACAGTGTTATCTAAATTTGCATTGAAAATGATTGCAAACTGATAAAGTTGTTTCCCATTGTATCCGGAGAGCATGAATTATATATCAGTTTTATTTAAAATAAGTTTTAGAGTCACTCTGTTCAATTTGGTCTTTTTAAAAAAAAACAGAGGAACACGCCGAGGAAAGAGAAAATTCAACGAATTAAGCTGTTACTTTTTTCTTTAAACTAAATAAACACAAAAAACGATTTTGAATTGAAAACTGCATATAAACAATGGCTTATAATAATTTAAATTTTGCAATATATTCAAGAGTACATTTGGTACGCTTAATACCATAGGATAAAAAAGAAAACAACTTCCGTGTAGTTTTTTAAGGCAGGCGGAATCCTTAAAATGTTCTTTGAAGTTGGTAGCACCGCTAAAGGATATCAACTCACTATACTCGACAAACATAAAAATCTGATCTTCTGGGGGCATTTCATGGTTTAACGTCCAGCCATTTTTGGGATCGACTCGGTCAGTCATTGCGACTAGTCTCTGTAGGATAAACTGGCTCGGACTAAACGGTTTCTACTCGAGCATAGATTTTTGTTGATTCGTGTCTGCGACTTGCCAAGACATTTCTTGAGCGACAAAGTAAAGAACGTTGCATAATCCATCGTTTTAATATCGCGATTTCTTATAGGTGTTCCGTCCCTTTAGAACTTCCAAGTTCTGTACCTAAGTGATTATCTCGACCCGAGCTGAATATGGTCTCCGCTGCGGGAGATTGAAAAAGTGATTGAAAAAGGTTTTGAGTATGTTGTGTTAAATTATGACCTCTTGTGGCACATTCAGCTCTACATCCGGTCGACTTTTACAATAAAGATCTGATATGGCCAGCAAACTGAACACTTTAGAAAATACTTTGCTGATACCTGATATCAATAGAACCTTTCACCTAATCTACATGGATATATTGAACGGGCCAATAGTGTAAATATCGATACAATAAATTCGATGTCTATACGATATTGGGATAAGGTAATAAGTCTGGCTTGCACTCTTGCCGGGCTATGTCGCGTACATACAAATCAATCGATCAATCCCTTGCTTGATGCTTTTTTAATGGAAATGATCTCCCCGATGTTTTCTACATCATATACTGATTTTGCCCATGAAATGAAAAACGCCCTCTACCTTTTTGCCAGGATTTCTATTTTCGTAATCGGGATTTTTTAAGCGAACGGCAGAACCCAGCTAATGAGAATGTCAATTACACCAGAAATAGACCTTGCCACGACGGCTGGCTGCGATGGAACAGTCATGTCAGAAAAGGAGACACAAAATGTTTTCTTTTTTCTTCTGGATGGGGGTGGGGGGAAGGGGTAACGATTGTCATCGGGTGGCGGACACCCTCTACCATGAGCCCATTACCTCTACCATCTAACTCTCCACCCCTCCTCGCTCTCCTCCCACCCTCAATTCAAGATCTCACGTGACTTCTGCGAATAAACACGCTATCAGGTCACGCGACGTTTGAATAATGCCAGATTCTGAATCAGAATTGGAAAGGTGTCCCACGGAATTGTGAAGCTTTTGCTCCAACCAGAGTTACTTCTATTAATTCTGCTCCAACAAGAAGGAATCCTTAGATTTTCAGAAGAACAGACTGAAGACAAGGGAATGTGCGTCAAATTGAGGCCACCAGTCGAGTATAGTTTGTCGCAGGAATGTCGATCACTTAAGTTGTAACATAAGCTTTTTTTAGCGAAAGGAATTTTATAAAATAGTTTTCCACTTTTCACTTGACTCTAAAAATGATTTCAATTTAGGTTGTCATAACGTCATACAACACAAACCATACTTTTCAGAACTATCCTTATAATCAGATGATCATTTGTTTGCCTGTTTGAGTTCAGCCCATATTGAGCGATTTTAAAGGTTCTTTTTTCATTCTTCTAATTGCGTTTTTTCCTTGAACGCTTCATTAACAGCTGATTGTTCCATGCGGAGGTAAATTTAAGGCATGGATTGACGCCAGTGGACTTAATGAGTGCGCGCAACGAAATGCCTGGAACTTGCCACGACTCCAACGGAAGTCAAACTGCTTTCGTTTTGTCTGATTCATGCTCAGCGGGTGTTCTTGGATATTCATTATGTACGCAGACAGCCACACGGGCGATTCTATTCAAAGGATCTTTTAGAGATATCTATCGGCTCATTTGATAAGAATTACCTATCTACTATTGTTTACGTATTTCGGTAACTGAATCGATGGATTGTTTTCCGCAGCTTGGAATAAATTTACATATCTCTTGATTTTTGTGCCTTCTATTGTCATACTTATTTACCTGAACGTCCCACAATATTGTTATTTCCAATTCTTTATCCTCATTTTAGCTACAACTTCGTAATCTGTTATTACCGCAAGTAGAATTATTTTACTATCCTCAACTTTTCATGCCAACTCAAAAGTAATCAAAATGCAATCGAAAATAAAAGTTCTTGCCCACTATTTCCATAATAATACTGACAACAGCTGTATCATAAGGACGTTTTTTTTTATGCTCTGCCTGTTATAATAGAACTATTAGCCAGTAAGAGAGCAAAAGTTAAAATACATACGAAAAGGTTTACTGCTCAGCCCTGCCGTGCAAAACAGGATGGATTTTAGCCGGCCTAACGATGTAAAATTATAGTAACTTCCATGTCGCCTTACTTAATACAGTTAATGAAATGACGCTGTTTTGACTACTATTGAATCCATTGAGTTCTTCCGAAATCGAGCTTCACTTCAGGCAAATCATTAATTTAAGACGCCATAAGTTATGCCAGTCAACACAAACGCAGCACGTCACGGTTAGCTCCAAACACCGACTGACATTACGTGAGGGCCAGTGGGTCAGAATAAATGCACGGTTGATAGCTTTTTAATCTTTAAGTAATCAAACTGAAGTAAGCAGCTCTATGTTTTATGATTTTTTTTAATTTCATTACACATTAAACCCATTTATCATTTCAATTTCATATGACAGCAGCGAAAACAATATTTCCAAAAAATTGTCCTGGTTGGCAAACTTGAAATATATCTAATGCGGAACGTAATTTCTGTATTGCTAGGTTTTCTAAAATAACGATATAGTAATTTTAGTTTCTTCACCTGACTCGATAAAAGGCGCAAATTCTTGTTTTGAAAAGAAAATCTCCGCATCTGTTATTCCTTGGAATTCCTCGCACCTGTCAAAAGAACTGAACTGGTGTTTTGACATTTCGAAGTTTTCATTTGCACTGGAAAAACTTTAATTATCATTCACAGAAGTGCACACACACAAATGCAAAACTGCTACTCGATCTGTCATCTCACCATTTTGACAAGAATATATATGGTTCGCAGGAAGAAAATTTGACCGGTTGTACAGCAACGAAAGACAACTCGTGCAATTTTGACCCCATTTCTTTTTATTTTCTCAGTAAAGCTTATTATTTCTGCGTCATTGCGGGGCTTCGCAAATGACATTACGCTTTGGTTTACTGTCGGTAACAAAGAAAACTATCTTAGCCCTGCGGTAGATTTTCAAAGAGCTTGTAAACCATGAACATGCATGCCCTACATTATAAACGTCCCTTTCGCTGTTGACATCACAGCAAGAGCTGTAAATTTAGCAAACATTGAAGACATTTAGTACTGAGTGGGCTGACGTAAGGGCAGCAGAATAACTTTTATGAGTGTGAGACTGGCCATGAAGCTTTCATGTTTATCTACATCCAGTTAAAACGAGCGATTAAGTAGAGTGTACCTGCTTGGACTTATCAATGTAGAAATGACATAGTTAATATATGCCAAGTTTGTTCTGCGTTCAGAGCACTAAGTGGCTAGTTTTTGTCTAGCGAATTTTCAGTTACAAGACAAAGCATTGTTTACGTAAAAGGGGGGCGACTATGCATGAATTATCGTCCCGGAAAAACGCAGCTGTGCTTATATCGCCATGTATTTCGCTCAGTTCGTCGACGCTTGGTGACATCGAGTGAAAGATTCGACTCTTAATCGTAATTCTCTAATCTCCGAAAGGCGCTTGTAGATAAACTATATCACAATAGTAAGAAAGCATGGCAGGAAAAAGAGAAAATTTAGAACGGAATTTTCTTCAAGATGGAAAGCAAGCTGCGTCCGTGGATAATGCTATCGGTGAATCAAGGCAGAACAGCCATGGAAATGTCCACACAGACAAGAACGAGCCGTGCTTAACGGCCCAGCGGAATTTGAAGGTATGATGATCGACGCGTAATTTTTTCTCGTTGTTTGACGGTGTTTTATTCCTACGAACACGTTATGAGTACTATAAATGAGAATGTAAATACAAAAGTCGTGACCTAATAGCCTCAACGAGAAGCCAAACGGAATAATGTTTTTCTATTCATTCATTTTCGCGTGTGGGAAGAACCTTTGTTGCGCCCGACGCAAAAGAAGTCAGTTTCGGCGTCGTCAGATAGCTTATGTAAAAACGAGTGTGTTTCAGTATCCTTAGATTCGTTTTATCACTTGTCCTGCAAAGTGTTAAACAGTGCTTCAATAAAGTACGATGATGAGAGAGTACTTTTTCTTTTCAAAAGATTGGGTGACTGAAACAAGATATGGGATCGTTTGTCAGTGATTCGCTCAGGAATTCCTGTCGAAAACAATGACGCCCTTTGCAATCAAGCTTCCTTCTTACTTCGCTTTTCTTCGAAGCTCTACCCGGCTGTCAGATAACATTTCCATATGGTGGACATTTCGGATAAACGCCATATACGAAATACACGAATCTATTGTTCTATATTTTTGACAAAAATTAAATACTTTATATGCAATAATCTAAAAGAATTCCTTATATTGCTGAAACGTTAGTAAAGTTGAGGTTTGTCCATCGATCTTAATTTTCGAGCAAAAAATGTGGTGAAGAGCGGCTGACTATTTGGAGGCTAGAAAGTCACAGTTATGCCTAGGATTTGAAGAAAGATGATGCTAAAGATATCTATATATATATACAATATTAAGTACCTCTATATTATTCGCCTTAGTCAGTAAAGAAGGACAACTCCGCAAGGAAAGTAATTAAAAACCGGTTCTTGGAACGGAAAATCATTAAATAAATATTTAATATTCATTTTCCTGAAATTGTTATCGGTATATTGAAAGAAGAAATGAAAAGTCACAAATAGAGACTTTACTGATTTAAAATATATTGTCACGTTATAGCTCTAATTCTAAACTTGGCATTGATAAAAAAAAACAGCCCGTGCATTTCTGTGGCGTTGCGATTAATTTTCCAACAAAGACGAGACAGAACAATCTCCACACTTTCCTTTAATTGACATTTATGCAAATCACCTCAGTCATTAGAAATGGACATTTGAATATATTGTCATAAGCGGTTTACATAATGTGCTACAGTGCTACAGTTCAAGAAAATAATACTTCTGGTTAGACATCAATAATGTGAATTTGAAAACGCATGACAAACTACGATGGCTTATTTAGCATATGGCGTCAAACTGTCTTTGAAGTTCCATTGCCAAATGATGTAACGTGATAGCATGGCCATGGAAAACTTCAACAAATGTATAAATCGTCGAGAAATTACAGGGAACTTGCCCCATATGCGACAGGGCGAAGACGACGCCTATTAGAAAATGTGCTTATATTTCTTTCAGTTGTCTTAATTTATTCCGTTTGTTGGTACTATGTCGGTATAAAGGCTTGAAATTAATCTCCTTTATATGTTAGAATGTGTTCAGTTTAAAAAAGAAAATTAATCGTAGTGGCCCAGATTCTTCAATTTGTCTCGTGATTTGCGAAGGTTGGCTACGAAATGTACAAAGTTTTAAGACGCACGTGCGGATTCATTGCTCACGTAGCCAAACAAAAGGGCTTACGGAGCGGCTCAGTAAGCCCTTGGCTACGTTCTCACTAAGTTGCCGTCCCGCGTTGCGTAAGGCCTCTTATAAAAGCGAGAACGTTATAATATGCTTCGTGTTTTTCCCTAATGTGACAGGGAAGATAACTTTTTTCGCAATAATGGACGTTTTTCCTTTTTCGATGTTACTCAGTAAAGAAGGAAGCAATTAAGGCATAACAACATTTCGGTGCGAATTTTGTATTGAGAATGAAAACCAAAACATAATAGAAAATGTAAAACTATTTTGCTTTTTCTGCCGATATTTCATTGCGTACGTCTTTAAGAAAGGAAATAGACTTCGGACCTTACAATGTTTGTGGGAAAGAAATATATTTCCATTTACCCCTATAACCACACAAAGCAGAAACAGCGTTTGAACCTTTGGTCGGCGAGGATTAAGTTCTCGTTAGAGGGAGGCTCTCTTCTATGAATGGCGTCATCCTGACCAGCTTTGACTGCGCTAGTTCGGGACCAAGTTTCTTGACCGCTTAAACATAGAAACTTGAAGTGGGGCAAATCGCCTAAGGGGCTTGAATTGAGAGGACAGGCCTAGAAAAAGAATAAACATCAGACTTAACTCACACGCGAGCAGAAAAAGCAAAATATTTGTAACTTCTCACGGTGACATTTTCCTATTTTTTGTTAAAATGGATAACATGGGAAAGGAATTGATCTACGGAAAGAAAAATGGGGGTCACCGAACATCTGAAAAAGTAAATTGCAGCGATGCTAGCACAGCTGGTGCCAATCCCTATACTTCTTATATTGCTTTCTTGGTCCGTCGGCTGGATGCATGACGTGGCGTGAGGTTGCGATTTTTTTGTGCGTAAGGATGCGCAGTAACAATGGACGCGAATTTCCTTTGGAATGAAGCTTTCCCGAAAGTCACATTTCTCTTTGTCGGGAGAATACTACTTAAAATGGGTTTTTGCTCATGGCGCATCATTTGGTTAATTTATCCTAGAACACAAGAGATTATGATCTATGCATAAATCTTCCCCAATCTGACAGGAGACCGGGCTGTTACGTATGCCTGTTTGAAAGCGCAAGGGTTTTTTTCGTTAAGCAATGTGCAATTTCTTATTTCTTTCGCTTGCCAGGACGAAGAAGTCAGCAATTCGATTTTCACCGCACAGCTGTCTTCCGATGGATCTCAAAGGAACATAATCCACGCAGGATACGACAACTTCCAGCAACCTCGCCAATCCTCTCCAAACCAAGGTGCCAGTGGGCAAAATTCACAGGCCCTTCCAATGCAGGGGCCAACACAGAGGGACCACAATCAGAATCTCCCAACCACACTAGCACCGCAGGAACTCATCGGAATAATACCCCCAAGGGAGATAGACACCCGACCACCGAACGGCGAAGCGGACGGCGGAGCAAACTATCGGCGAATGGCTGTTTGTCAAGAAACCGATGACGCACAATTCCAGAGAACAAAAATGCGCGTTTACATGAAACGGTTTTAAGACTCGAAAAGTGCCGTTAGGAGGATTGAGGCATGTTATAAGGTTCACTACTTCCTTTTGCGAGACTTAGTTGGACTTAAACAGGGAATTATCAAGCAGTAAAGAGCTCTTATAAATTTATGTAGCCCCACAAAATGGATAAAGTACACCTGCATTGTTTTATAGGTCAACATGCTGCTTGAACGCAGAGTTTCTAGTTATCGTTTTTAAAGCGACCTTAGATTGCGGACAGTTAGTAAATTCCACTATAATTAACCTTTAAGCCCAAGGTCTAATTTGAAAGTTAAAATTAAGAAACGTAACAAGGACCAGTGTTCCCCTCGAGTTCCTTTAGCAAGATAAATTTAAGCTGGATACAAGTGAAGGCATATAAAGTAGCAAAGAATCAGTCTAAACTATGATATCACCAGGATATAACTCGTGATAATGAAATATGTTACACTGAACAAATTGGTTACCTATGTATGTCCATTCAGGTCGAGAGTGAAAGCCAAAGAACTGCTCTCCAAGGCTCCAGTGAATGAAGAGATATTTAATATGTACTGATAAAATGACTTTAGTGCACGTTTTTGAAAATGACACGAATCAAGCTATGTCAAAACTCAAACGTAATGTTACAATCGCCACGTGCTTGGAATATGGGTCAGTGGTTACATTTGCACCGGTTTGAAGTGATTCTGAATGTTGAGATATCGTTGCCTACCATGGCCAAGAGAATAAACTTGATGTTTTTGAGGCAGGATTTGAAGTACATTGTTGATACTTTGTCATTAACCGTGATGGGTTTAAAACAACGTAACGCAGTCCCTTATCTAGCTCGTCGTAAAGCCCTGTATGAATGTCAAAATTACTGCCTGTGCACATGCGCACTTACGTTCCTCGAGCATTATTCGCTCTGACTAAGGGCTAACGCTCGAGACGTCAGCTTTTTAACTCGTTACGGTGGCCAATTTACATTTTCAACTTAGTTGATATAACCAAATTACCATCAAAGCCTCTATTCTCTTCCGCACGTGGCCAGTGTTTTCAAACGAGTAGTACTGGGGACGAGAATGGAGGAACATAAGTGAACGACAGCTTCAAAGAATCGACCTTCCTGTGTTAATCCTTCTTGATTTCCTCGCGACTCAAAACATTAATCTTTCGAAATCTGAAGGCGCAAGCTCCTCTGAAGATAGAACAATTTCTAGCGTCCGACAGATATTTGATGCCGGTGTGTACGAAAGGTTACCTGGCGGTTGTAGGAGTCTGGTACGAGCACATAAACCTACACCGATTACCTTGATCAATATAATTTATTGCTTGGAAATTCAACCACTGCGAAGTACGCCATATAACTAAATTCAAATTACTGCACGTTTCAGAAACACGTGAACTCAGCACAGTTCAAGGCCTAATATTTCCTAGCACATTCAACGAACATTGGCAAAAATCAACTAGCAAAATAGATCAAAATCCACAGAAATCACTCCTATTCATCTCGAGAGAGTGGATAATTGTTTTCCGAGAGAAACAGTAACAAGATTATTGACCGGACAGTTGGTGTGTTTGTTAAGGCGCAATCATTTCTTAGGAGGACTCAATTCCAAACAAATGAATTGCAAATAGCTTTCAACAGTGATTAATATCCTGTACAAACCTTTATTGGTATTTGATTACAAGCGTTTAATTTCGTTAAAAAAAGACACCTAGAAAAGTCCTTAGTATCGCTTGACTAATCTGCTAGCTATACAACAAAAATAACGGTTCCCGTTAAATATTTTACATAATTAAAATTAAAGCGAACTCGAAATTAATTTATCTTGCGTTATCCGCACTCCAGAATTTGTGTGTAAACTGGGTACTAGCTTCGTCCGCTAGGGTATCTGGGATAGCTTACGACTACAGAGTCGTCCAAGTGAAGTATTCTTCCAAAACAAAATGCAGGCGAGGAATTGACGCCTTCCTTTTTAAAATAAATACCTTGCTCCCGGATGCAGCCCGTACAAAGGCCCCCAGGCAGTACGGGAAACGAACACAATCTAGGAGCCTAGAAAAGACTACAAAAATGATTTTCTCGTTTCACGCTGCCTTCTTTTACAGCGGCAACCTAAGCGATCCCAGAAGCAGTGGCGGCCAAGTTTCTGGAGTGGTGGTCAGCAGTGTCTTACAGTACTACTACTACTACTGCAAGTCGAACATTGCTGCTAATACTCTGTGAACTGTGGTCACAAATTATTCAACGACAAATAATGACAGACAATACGGAAATCTAAGTAACGAATGCGACACAGATCTCCAGCAGAGTAAATACGCATAAGAACAAGACACTAGTGTTCAAGCACCAAACATTGAAATGAAACTAAACAGAGTCCGAGGACAAATTAGCAGGGGCTTTTTTTTGAAGAGCTGTGAGAATTTGCTAAAAGCTAGAATCTTAAATTGGTTGACCATGATCTTAGAAATATACGACAACTAGTACTTATTTCACTTTGTTTTCTGTCAAGGAACGAGTAACTACCAGCAGCAATGTCCACCTGTCAACACTTCGTTACATAAATTGAACAAGTGCAAGGCTGAAAGAACCTGCTTTCAACCCAACACTTATTACTGTGATCGATTAGTATATATTAGTATATGAAATAGCACGGTTTCTAGGGGTATTTGGGATAAATACCGCGAGTGATATTTCAAAATTCACCAAAATATCACGAGC
>OMLO01003232.1_pt1 | contig 13412 bp, 8 predicted proteins | sample 1674811 | NCBI WGS metagenome assembly OMLO01 (sample SAMN06265003, study PRJEB25207) | coral metagenome | isolation source: Coral host | place: Mexico:La Bocana,Puerto Morelos, Mexico | collected 2008-11-13
GAGAAATAAGAAATGGTGAGGATTTAATGTGATTTTAAAATTAGAATTTGAAGTGAAAAATTAGTAGATGGACACCCCAAAATAATTTTCTTCCTTTTATCCCTTCTTTAAACTTCTTAAAATTTCGCTCAAATTCAGGTGAAACCCCACCTTCAGTTATCCACCAATTGTAAGTAAGTAATGTCTAACTTTCACTTCCAGAAATACGTTTTCAGTTGTTAATCTACCGAAGTCTGAATTCAAATATAAATTACTACGAATTGGAGAAAATTCAGTTTTCCAACCGTCTTGAGATGCAAGCAACTTGAAAAAAGAATGACCAAAGCGACAAAGCTATGAATGAAGACATAATTGATCATCACAGTTATACACACAGTTGTTAAATTAAAGCCTGAAAAACATTCAGGCCTGAACGGGATTTTAACCCATGTCCTCTGCGGTACCGGTGCTGTACTCTACCGACTGAGCGCTCAAGCCATCTGGAGCTGGTCACATTGTGAGTTCGTAATATACCCGTAGAAGGTGAAAGATGCAAATGAACCATCTAATAACTGAGCTATCAAGCCATCTGAGAGTTAGTCACATTGTGAATTCGTAAGATACCCGTAGAAGGTGAAGGAATATATGAAAGATCATATATTTGATCATATACCGGTATTGCAGAGGTCATTTAAGTTGTGTGTATAACTGCGATGATCAATAATACCTTCATATCTTTCTCCGCAGTTCAAATATATCATCTTTCAGATATTCATTTGCAAAGATATTAAAGTTAGAGAAGATGTATAAATTAGTTTTCTTCACCACTTGATTTCTGTGAACGGCGTGAAAACTCTTTTGTGTCTTGCGATATTCGAAGTGTTTTAATTATTTTAACTGATCTTATTGCCCTTATGACTCTGAAGATGATGGCTATAATTGTCACGCGTAGTATGACAATTATGCACCCATCTTGCTTTGCGCGCTCAATCCGCCCTTCTCGGGTAACATGTCGGGCATTCCATAGTGATGACGTGGCACTACAGAGATCACATAGTGTCTCTGATTGACTGACTTGTCCACCAGTCGAGCTACGTAAACCTAACTCGCTACCAGGAAAAATATCTGCGCTTGAAGGAGTGCCGAAGGTCAGACTTTCAACTGCGAAAGTCCAACTGTAGCGCTTTTGTGAACTTTACTTCATAGAAACTTCCTTTGACGTCATCAGAATGTATGTTTTGTTGGTTTAGTTTCTCGAGTACTGAAAGAATTTTACCACTCGAAATAGGGGCGCTTTCCATTCAACCAACAATTACGGCTTTTTACATTTCAGGAAATTTCCAATGGCGAATGGAACACCATTTTCCAAAATGCTATGGCCAAATTTTCGAAAATGTCTTACCGGGAATTTCGGTTCCACTTAATTTTCTTCCCAAAACTTTCTGTTAAATGGTTCGCATTTGTAAATAAAGCAATTTTCGGATTTTCTGGGGGAAATTTCTGGGTGAAATTTCCGTATTAGCTGAATGGAAAGTACCCAGGAAGTCTGTTCAGGTATAGCGGCTATCATTAATTATCAACACAATCACTGACCAATCACAATACCCTGTCAGAATCTTTGCATAATTTTGTGAAAATACAATTCATCACTTGGTTAGATGTGTTTCTGCTCCAATCACTAATTTTCAGAGTCGGCTAAGATTAAATCCATTTTATCTGGACTAGATTATGACCTACTTAGTCAAAAGAAATGGTCGAACCAGCAAGATGGTCGAGGTTTCTGCAGTATTCCACTTCGGTGTTGGCGAAAGACTAACACTGCGAAAATGTCAGCAAGAAAACATGTTCTGACCGGTATATAAATCTCGGTAGAAGACCGCTCTTATACAGAAATGTTATTTGCCGGCTGGGAGGTCCGTATAGTGAAAAACTAAAAATGCTGCCCGAGGCCGCAGGCCGAGGGCATCATTTTCAAGTCCGAGGTCACAGTTTTTCACTATACGGACCGACCTTAAGCCGGTAAATAAGTTTTTTATTTTTTTCCAAACTCTCAAACGAAAAAACAAAATCACGGAAAAAAACTCACGCAAGCGTTACTGTCACCGTGGTCAGAGATAGGAAAATCCAGACCGCGTTAAGAACCAATCAGATTGTAGGATTCGTTACCGTGCCCGCTTGGAAAAAATAAAAGATCGTATTCTCTTGTCATATGCTATAAACTATAGTAAGAACTATTTTAGATCACTCGAGTACGGATTGATAAAAAGAAGGTAAAAGGTTTTCCGCAATTAAGGATTTTTTTTTGCGGTGGTAAACTGTACTTTTAGCATTTGCTGTTACATTGTATAGACTTTATCAGAGAAGAAAAGTTTACTAGGGAAACAAAAAAGTAGTTTGCGCCTGTTAACACTTTTTGTGGAGAGCAAGTGCTGCTTTTTCTGCGATTCGTTTGAAAATATTGCGAAACCTTTTTGACGCCGTAGAGGAACATCACTAATTTGCGTTTGAAAAAAAAAATGTCAATATTTGTCAACTTTAGTTAATTAACTAGCCACTAAAAGGTAAACACAGTTTTCTAACATGGTTCATTTGAGTTCGTTTTGTTTGAAGTTATCCTCAGATTTAGCGCCGGCTCCCTAAAAAGGCAGCGCAACAAGAATGCTGTTCTTTGATAAGTTTTTTCTTGAGTTTATTCAATTTTAACTTAACTTGAATCTCAAGTTTTTTAAAGTCGGTAAATTAATTAACAATGGCCTTTTCTAAGTTAAGTTTCAGCATTTACTACAATAATTTAGTTCTTATTAAATATGTTTTTTCTGTATAAAATCTTATCTTTCTACGATATTAATACGGTCAATATCGAAGTTATACCAGTAGTCTTCAAGAGCCGCTCCCACTGAAATGTGGGGAAATCAGTGATGAGATTCTGTATTTCGATACGCAAACACAAGGACTCAGCGGTGAACGGGTGAATCATGTCTCTTGCCATTAATTTCTGAAGGAAATTTGGCAGAGACGTGTAGACAAGCTTCTCAAACTCATTAATAATTCACCAAGCTTAAGTTAAAACAAATAAAATCACAACCGCGTGAAGGAGGTTTGAATAACCGGTCTTAATTAGTACAGATTTTAAGGATTTGACTTCTCCGTTTACTACTTATTTTTTGTTACAATTGAGAAGATTTATCAAACACTTGAGAAAGTGTTTCATCGGATATCTAAACACGCCGAATTTCGTCAAAAATACCACGCTGCGCGTCGTATTTTCAACTCTCTTCTCAGTGTTTGGATATCCCGATGAAACACTGTCTCTCGTGTTAGATATAATTTTATTACATATTATTGAACCCAAATTGCCATCCATGTTCGGCTTCAGTGTTGGAGATTAATTCTCACCATATTTTTACGAACAGTTTACGGAGTTCTTTTAAAAGACAAAACAAAGTTAATATTGAAAACAGAATTCCCAATTTATTGCCAAGACATCCACGCTACAAAAGTGCTTATAGTTGTAAAGCAACTAAGATATGACAAATGGCGAGACAGGGGAATGAAAATGTAAATTCTCACCGTCAATGAAGCTTTTATTGACAAATGGCGATATCTATTACAAAATTTTCGGCGTTGTTGTCTTCACAGATGTCCAATACTTTCTCTTTCAATGTTTTGTAAAGCAAGTTTAACATGAAGCGAAGGATCAACCGCTGGACTGGTACCATTCGTCTTATAACCAATTTAAAATCCGTTTATCGAATTGGCTCGGTACCAGCGTTCGACTCAGCTCAGAGAAGAGCGCCATATTTGTAGAAAAACCTGCTAAGACCCTAAAAAGTCTAGTTTGTGTGAGTGGCATATTTAATAAGCAGTACTCGGAAGATTTAATTTCAGTTGGAGAATAGTTTGCTTTCTTGATATTTTCAGCTGTGAAATCCTTTGTACTCTTTGAATATTTGACAAACTAATGGCGCAAACCAGAAGTCCCGCCTAATGGTACCAAAAAATGCCAAGGTTAGGTGGATTTCAATCAATTTAACATTGTGACTGGGCGCATTTATTAAAAGACATCTGCTAATGTTTTCTATTCTAATTACGAGTTTTCTCTTTTACCGCATAGAATCACATACACTGTCAAGTTGCTCAGTGCTTCAAACATACTAAGATAAATATGCAACCAGGTATTTTGAACCATTTTCCTCCAGCGCCTGGCGAAATACTCAGGTCCAATGAAAAAAGTTCCTCGAGTCATGACTATCCCGGTAATAAAATAGAGAGAATCGACTGTTTACGGAAGCAAATATCCGTTTTAAAATGTGAGTTTTCGAATAGAAATCTTCGTCTGACATTCTATGGCAGTATTCAGTCCAAACACGCGTTGATAGCGTCTTATCTTTCCGCACTTTTAGGCTTTCCCCGGTTGAAATTCTATTCGTACGATAACCTGTTTTCGTTATCTTTAGTCAGTTTTTCGTTGCTGCTGAAAAAGTCGAATTGTCTTATCTGAAAATATTCATCAGTTGAACTCGTCCGTCCTGTCTGTGTACTAGAAAACCTATCTTCAGCCGCTAAGGGAGGTCGAAATAAGATAGTAAAGAATTTGATAAACATCTCTGAATTTTTCGTTAAGCGAATATGAAGAACGAAAAGCCACGATATTTCCGAAAACTCTCTTCAAAGTAAAGCCGGAATTTCTTTAGACGTACGGAAATATTTCGAAAATGAATTTTAGGAAGCTGTCAGCTTAAAATGGGATCGAGTCTCGAGAAACTGAAAATTTAAAAGCACTTTTCAAGATGAAAAGAGCAATATAAAACTAATTTCCTAGAACGAGCCCGGGGGCGATAAGTGGTCACTGCGGAATTGTCAACAAGAAAGAAATGATAATATCTGCCTAGTGTGGCTCCCTAAGGCTTTTTATTTTGTATTATTAATTTCTTGTACGTTGGTCGAAAATAGAAAGTAATATGGCGTGGCTCAAATCTTTTCCAGTCTTATTTCTGAAGAAAAAAATATTGGCGCAGTTTGAAATTGTGTCCTTATTCGTCAAACGTGTGTTTAGAATCCCAAAAAAATAGATTGACGTCATTTTTTCATCTCGTTTCTAATTTAACCTGTACTTTCAGCACGAAGTTGTTTAGCAGTAGAGTCTTCCGCAGGTGCGTTCATTTTCATATAATTTCCTTAGCACAAACGGTCTTAAATCATAAACGCACTACACGAAATTCACAAATGGGTAATATCATCTCTACAACTACTGCATGTGTTCGATAAGCACTGAGATTATTTCTCATTGCTACATTCAAAATGTCAAGATTTTAAGTCTCACCAAAGTAAGCTATCAGGGCTTTATTCTTATTTTTTGCGATGGCAAACTTTTTATGCTCACTAATTTAACAGTTTTGTCATTCGGAACGTTTGTGTTGACACTTTGATTAAAGATCTAGACTTGTAATTCGCCAGAAAACAAAATCATAATACTTTCAGTTGATGAAAAAGGAAAGGAGAATTGGCTCAATATATTAGTTTAATGAAGAAAACTTTAAGAATGCCTTCAGCATTCTTTCTCGAAGTAACCGCGAATCGATTCACCCCACCCAGCCCAGACATCGACTGTATGTCCTGAAGGTTTGATTTCCATATTCATATTTACTGAACGAGTGAGCGAGGCAATTGTTTCACAAGAGAAGCTTTTTGTAGATATGCGATACTGAAAATGGAAACACATACACCTATCAATTTGATGGAAATGCAAAAATAAAAACAAAACACGACACCAAAAATATAGCACATAAATTTTCGCTTTGCGTAAGCCCAAATGTGGAATTAATTACATCAAGAAAATCGAACATCTTGGAACTCCAAGAAATTAAAAGAGATCGGCAAAAAAAGGATTAAAGAGAAAAGGTCAAATATCTTTAGTCGCTGAATAAATAACATTGAAAAATTCCGTCTGCTTTCCTGAAGAATGAAGTACGGTTGTCTACGATTATATTCAGTTTTTAATAAATCGTGCGATACAAACAGCTGCTTGCATAATTTTGCAAATGATTTTACCGTAGTCAGTTGGCTATCATCAGAGTACTTTGGCAGAGTGCAGCTTGGACAGGTTTGTTATCTGAAAACAATACTTTTTGAATCATCATTTCAAAACTTTTTAGAAATCACAATTAAAATGTACTCAAGATCTGGTCAACATGCCGTCGTTCTACCTAAGGCGAAAATGGGGTTGAAATTTCACTTTGGGTTGAAAGGGAAACCTTTTAGCTGCAATTATGTATAAGATGTGGCGTGAAGCCCCGAAACAAGAAATAAAAGATTTAAGAGAACATTTAATGGTTAAGAGTGAAAACGAAGCTGATTTATTAAGTGTAGAAGAAAATTAATATGTCGTGTAATGTAAAATTGAACATAGTATAGTACAAGGGCATATCAAAAAAGAAATTCCCCGGATAGCAATGAAATTGTCATCGAACTCCCACCGTTTTGATAAACTCCGCAAAATATTTCTCAGACTAAGTGAACTTGTTTTGACAGAATCTTAATTTTACGTTTGCGTCCCATTTAAACATATCAATTTTTCATGCATTTTCTGGTCTTATCGCTTTTGGATGACGTTGAGCCTAATCTCCAGCGCAACACAGATGCATCCCAAATTTGGATTCGTTCGGTCAGGCAAACCCTACGCTTATTAGCGATTCTTAAAAACCTCAACATAGAAATAAGATAAATAAAGCCTAAGATAATTGTTTTACAATCAATACACTTGCCTTCTGTTCGCTGTAGCATGAAAATAATTTACTAATTTGAATATGGAAAACGGTCAAAGCGAACCATTCGCAAAGTCACGCGAGCTAACCCCTTTATACAAAAGAAACGCGAGAAATTCCACCCGCGAGAGTGGCAATTTTCGTCGCCCAACCACGAGATAATTTAATGTGTCGACAGCATCACGATTTAAGAGGGTTCCTGTGGGTTTTATATATTTTTTGGGACATCCAGACAGTTTATTCATTACTGGGACTTCTCATCCTTCTGCTCAAGGGGTCAATACATCCGTTCGCTTAACGAAAATACAGCAAGCCTGTGATCAGAAATTTACTGTACCCTCAAGGCGCTCTTTTATAACACTGTCATTGAAAAAGAAACCCACTTTCCAAGTAAAATGAAGCTGGGTGAGGAATTAATAATCGGCCGACATGAGAAAATTATCCGAGAGCATATTCATTCGCACTCGGCTCGATCATTCATGATTCGCATTGATAATTTGTAATGTCTCATGCCAAAACATTTTACGCGTCAAGTGCCGTTTTTCGGATAACATTTACTCACCAAAGAATATTTCGGCAGTCATTAACTCTTATTCGCAAGTGAGAATGGATTCAGCTTTACTTAAAGCCACAATACCAGTGTGTGAAAGATCCACTTTTGCTAGTAAACTTGATGAATAGCAAGTACAATACGCATTAGACCCCACACGACATCACTGCAGAGCTAGTCCTGAAGCTAAACTTACCGCTTTGTAAGTCTTTTTCTGTCCAACATGAACTCCTCTTTCATTTATGTGCACACTGCTAATGATATCGAAAAAATCATCCGCGACAGCGACCCTCCGATATTCGACAACTTGGCTGCGAGCGGATTGTCCGATCTTGTCAGGCTCGTATGGGTACAGCATTTCCACGCTCTAAATGCACAAGACATCCCACAGAACTCAGTCAGAGATAAAAGCAAACAAAACCGTGCTAAGTCAAATATTTTGAGTATGAAACCCTTTTGTCGACTGTTGGACTTACTCGTGTATGGGGGACTTTGACAGGAACATATAAAACCCCATAATCTTGGCCATCCTCGGTATGAGCGATTCGAAATCCTTTCGATTTGACCCAGAAGCGAAATTTTGCATCAGTTTCGATCTGGGGCTCTCCCAGCAAATATCTGCAGATTTTGTTGAACTTTTTCCGTGTGATTGTCTTGGTCCGGCTATTTTCACCGTAGTTTAATTCAACCCAACCCTGAAAATTGCGACGGAATGAGGACCTTTCGAACGACATCTTCGAAAGGAATACGCCCGAATTCAAACCAGAATATTCCGCGAATGAATATTGTCAGCGATGGGTGCGTTTGTTGGCCCATAGAACCAAATTGCCTGTGACCGTCTCATTTCTTATTGGACGAAATTTGTTGCATTAGAAGGGCTTTGCTGTCGAACACCCAATCCCAGCTCACGCCAACAGATGTCCCGAAATCGAACAATATTGACAGGATCCACGCATAATTTGGGATAATTGAGTGAAGGATGTTGTGCTGGCTTTGTTGACGGGACGAGGTAAATGACAGCTAATGAGATAGTATTGTGAATTTTTCGAGGAGGCGCTGTTGGGCTTTACAGCACCTATTGAAGTGTGCCGCGTATTTTTCACCTTAAGTGTGCTATCGAACGAATTGTCCGGCTCGAAAGTGGGCAATTAGGTTTACACTATGGCGCAGTCACGACAGTTTAGAACCACGGAGAACACGCAATCATTCAAATCACGAATATATTTGTTTCGGCTCAGTTCGTTTTAAAGATTATGAAGCTTTAAGAGGAGAAGAGAATCCATTGTTCCAAAGCCTGACGAAAACGAGTTCAGTCGATAGCTGTGGGAAAACCGGATGAAGTCCGGAAACATAAAATGATAAATACCCCATTCCTTTCTCTACAGCCATTTGCAAAGCATAGGATATGCAATTTAGGCCAGTTTACAACTCAAAACATCCCATTTTCATCATAATGCTCTGTATTTGAATTTAGCATTTCAAGTGAAATTTATAGGACGAAATGTAAATAAAACAGTAGTATATGTTTGCGAAAACCATTTTGCCTCAATCGATCGGCAAACATTGCAAATGTGAAGTGCGAGGAAAAAGTAATTTGAAAACTAAAAGCCAGGGAATCGTTCTGTCATATATTTCAGATATTTAAAATTCGAGGTGGAATACTATCCGTACACTGCAGTTTGTTTTGAATAACAATTAATTTTAGGAATACGTACTGCGGGGTTTCATTTCGCCTTTAGGGAATATGTAGTCTTCTCTAAGTCTAGTTCGCTGATGATTCGTAGAAAAGGATTTATTTATGCAAAGAAAGAATAAAACTGATCTTTGCAAAATGATCAACGTTCACTGAATATAGAAAAGCTAGAAATAATTTGGCAGATTTCGGACGGCAGGCATTGTAGTCAAAACACTCTGTAAGTCACGCGACAATATTCACACCCGGAGCGCCTTAACATCACCCTTCTTTTCGTCCTGTTTGATTCCGTCTTGTTTGGTTTGGTCGATAATTCTGGCTTCCAAATAACTAACTCAAAGATTGGCTAATGAATCTCAAATTATATCAGTTCACAGAATGAACTAAAGACATCAAATGTATTTGTATGGGAGTTACATTAGCATATTCGGCTGCCAGGCGATCTGTTTTTGGGTCTATTCAGGAATTGGTTTTGCATAAATTTTATTGGTGCCAACCATGTATATTCCTCAGAGAAGATTTCACTGTCCATTCCTGGCGTTCTAAGTGTCATTTCCCGTTAGAGCTTTGACATATTTTTTTCATACTAGTCTTGGAATAAGTCATAGTTTTAAATGACTTTCTTCCTGATATGACCTGTTTTGTTTGCTATTCAATATGATAAAGCGAACACTACTGGCTGGCTGGGAATTTAATAATATCCGTTTTGTGCAAGCGAGTGATTTAACATCTGACTGAGAAAAATAGAGTTTTGAGAGATTCTCGTGTACCATACCGGTATTAAAGCATGGCAAAATAACACAGAAACTGAGCATTTTGATTGGTTGGAACTAGTGTTTATTTTCTGTTACATTGCCAGAAAGAGAGCAATATTATCTAGATTTGAACTATCTCCTAAAAGGATAGAAAAGTATTTAAACATGTTTCTAAAAACACTGCCACATTTCGTTCTCCGAACCTTCCCCAGCAAAACGTTTCTGTGTAATCTCTACAGGAACAAATAAAAAAATATCAAGACTAACGAAACCTTGAAAGATTTTACGAAGCGCATGTTTGCCCAGAGAACTGTTGGTATCGCACCTTTCTCAGTTCAGTATTGTCTTCCTAAATCGAAGCAAAGAAGAACATTGAGGGGATATGTACAAGTATACATATGTCATACAATCAATTTCCATTTTAATATCTTCATCAACAAATTTTTCCTTCGAAGACACTTCCTATCATTTATTAAGTTCTTTTTTGTTTTATTCTACTTTGATTTTCTTGCAATTCTCTATTTTCTCCGTCAAACGCGCCCGGTGCCCCCCCAGAAGAGGTTTGATTTTTCTAAATAACCCTCTCTTCCATTCGCAATGGAAATATCTTATTTACTTTCTCTTGACCATGGCGAATGTCAACTATTTTTTATATTCCATTTCTGATTTTCGCAAACTGAATTCACTTTTCTATGAATCTTTGAATTAAATTAGTTATTTCTCGTAAACGTAAGTTGAAATGTGTCAGTCGAAAAAGGAAGCTTTTGCCCACTATTTCCGACACTTTTAGTAGCACTCAGGGGAAGAATAAAAATCAATTATGATTTAAAACAGCAGTTATTTGAAATGAAATAATTAAGGCCAGGAGATGTGTAGACGTCTTATAAAGAAAAAGGAAAATCTCCAGCACATGTTATCAAATCGAAAAATGAGTAAAAAATAACTTTTGTTAGGCATAATGTATTCCTAGAACAACAAGAAGCTCTTGAAGTCATTTGCGATACTTTGGCTATTCAAATTTGACTTATTATCTTCAAAAGTCTTATTTCAAACGCCGATTACAAGCAACTTTAGGGGTATTCCCAGATACTTATTCGTTACCGAAACATTTGGTTCTTCGTTGTTTGATGTACTAGCCGGTTTTAAAGTATATAGTTTTGGTTTGGAGAATTATTTTACGTCTAAGACAATCGATTAAGTAATCGCGTAATAGCCCTCAGGCCCATAGGAAAAAAATTACAGTCAGGGGGGCACAAGGACTGGAGTCCCTGGAACTGGTGCCCACGGGGCTGGATGATGAGCCGGAGACCCATCCTTGTAGGGGGAGAAAAGTACACGGGGATCCTCGCCCGGATAATTTTTACCATCTTGCCACGCTGTATCCTCACGTTATGAATTTTGGGACACGTTATTGAGATCGGCCTCCTTCTCGTGTGACCATCTGGCTTGCTAATGGTCAGTAAGTTACATTTAACTATGCACTAAATTGCGTTTTTGACTGTGATCAGTATTCATACGCTCAGAGAAACCACAACACAATTCCAAGCAAACAGGACATAACCGGAGTTCGCGTCGATGTACCCCCTTAGAAATCTCTAGATCGTTTCTCGGACACGTATGATTTTAAGCCAAGATGAAGTTATAGAACGCTTGTGGCGTAAGCCTAGAAAAATCCAAGTGCCTTTCCACTCCACTATTGTTAAAATTTTATTATTTCCACATGCACTTCAACGGCGATCTTTACGAGGTCTTTACCAATAATCTTTTCTCTGGAGCATTATGAATGTTGAAGATCTGTTAACCTGGATCCTTGTTGTAAATCTAGCTAACAAGAAAAGTAAGTCAACCTGGTGGAACTGATGAACGAAAACACAACCTGACTGAAATGATTAACAATACTCAATTGAGAATAGACTACGTGTATTCCCTCATTCGCCTTGTCAGTCGAGCGAGGCGCGAACGAGAGCCGCTAGAAACCGCAGCCATTTTTTTTTTGCTCGCGGTTTTCTTTGTTCCATTTCCCGAATGAGGGGCTACTCGGGTCTAAAATTTTTTTCTGTACTCTCTTCCCAATACAACACTTGCTTATTAAATAACTGTCAATATCGTAAAAGGATACACAAATGGTCTCTTTCTACGTACATGCCTACTGGTGGTAACTTTATTCCGGGTGAAAACAGTCGATCATCATCGGTAGCTTTGGCGGGAAATTCAAGGATTTGTACATTAGTCACGTGGTAGTGTCTTCCCGTGACTCCATTGCAAACTATTGTCCAATTTCAAAATGGCGTCCAATGGGAAGTGGGAAGTAGTTGGTAAAGGGGGAAAGAAAAGGGCTTCTAATGAAGGCAAGAAGAACAAAGTCAAGGCTTCTGATATGCCTAAAGCAGAGATCATCAGTGAGTGAAAAATTCTCTTTTTTTCTTTCGAAGCTTTAACTGAACGAAAATAGCTTTGCGTGCTGTGTTGCCACGTAAGCGACAGAAAATAACCAAACACAATCGTATTAAATGGGACAGGAAGCTGTTTAAGCTTACTTGCTCTACATTATTATGTGTGAAACACGTTGGACAGCGAATAACAAATCCACCACTTATTTCGTGACTTATTGAAGCTTGGATGTCGTACCATGATTGATTGATTGTCGATAGCTAAGCACTTAGTTTAAGTTAAATTTGAAGGTAATATTCACTCAAGCTTATTAGCAACGTACAAGTCACAGTTTATGCGGCCGCATTTGGTATTTTTTCAATGTGACTACCATTTGTAAATTGATATACTAAATGTAGTGAATTGTACAAGCGCAGGTGCAGGTGACTTTTGACTTTCCTCTCATCTGTGGTTGACCCCTCGAGACATAAGGAATCATAAAAATTTAACGAGCTAGTGAAGATCAAACTAAGCTTGGGTACTTCGCCAGAAAATCCTTAAGCACCAAATTTTCAGATAAAAATCGTGGGAGCAATGACTGCAGAATACCCGGCTACTTCACAATAAGTGGGCCTGGTATTCTGCAATGTACACACTGTAGCCAAATCATGGTTTGAGATTTTTGATCTGTAGCTGCTTACTGATGAAGCCCTTTGCACTCCTTACATGTAGCATTAATGACAGACCTATTGGACTTTGTGCAAACAGTCCAGGTAATCACAAATGTGGTTTTCCGTAAATTCAGAAATATAAAGTTAATATGTCAAAGCATTTGCTGTGAAGTGTTGATTGATACCCTTGATTAAGTTCCTACACCGACCCTTGATTAACACTTGATTGATACTTGATTGACCCTCCACTGACACCCTAATTGACATTCAGTTGGCACTCAATCAACATAACGGTCAAGAGTCGACTAAGTTTTGATTGATGTTTATGAGTTGGTCTACACTCGGCTTACTGTTCATTGACTGTTGATAGAGTGTTGATTAAGTGTCAATTGAAATGTTGATGGCAGGTCGACTGAGAGAAGTGATCAATACTCAAGCGTAGATGCCTTTAGTACACATCCGAAGATTTATAGCCTGATCCTTTGGTGCAGTGCAGTGTGGGAGGCGTGATGACCTCATGGTTAGAGAGCTCGACTCCGGATCGAGCAGTCCAGGTTCGAGCCCTGGCCGGGGACATTGTGTTGTGTTCTTGGGCAAGACACTTAACTCTCACAGCGCCTCTCTCCACCC
>OMLO01003233.1_pt1 | contig 13411 bp, 9 predicted proteins | sample 1674811 | NCBI WGS metagenome assembly OMLO01 (sample SAMN06265003, study PRJEB25207) | coral metagenome | isolation source: Coral host | place: Mexico:La Bocana,Puerto Morelos, Mexico | collected 2008-11-13
GTTTTTGCAATCCTTGTGCACGCGCTGAATCACATCAGCAAAAGCGCGTGCGAAAACTGTGTTCGGCCACCTTAAACGGCATATATAGATTGTGACGCCATAATGGAGAGCTAACGGACGGTATTTGTACATTCAATAGGTGTGTCAGGAATCGACCAGATAGTGACGGTACTGTTTAAAACAAGCATGGCAGTGGGTTGTATTGTTGCATTGATTCTGGACAACACAATTCCTGGTACCATTGAAGAACGCGGGCTCAAGGCTTGGAGGCAACATTTATCGAATGGCAGTAATGGACAGTTTCAAACAGCTTCTATTAAAGTCTATGATCTGCCGTTTGGTCTTAATCGCATCGGTAACTACAAAGTGGCCAAGTATTTGCCTTTTCTGGCTTATAAGGACGAGGAGAACGAACGAACACTTGATGCAGAAGAAATGAAAAACTTAAGTTCAAAGTAATAGGTGGTTCATAATGATGATACCGTTAAGTTCCGAAAGTAACGACGCCCCTTTACCAATAGAAAAAGCTTAAAAGTCACGACCCTCAATGCAATTCGAAATTGAAAAGACAAAGATAGGAAATAACAGATGTAAAGGACAGTGAACTCAATGATTGCTATTTCTTGATGTTAATTCATTTCAACAAATCTTTTTCCATAAAAACAAGTTGTTCTATACCCATATTTTTTGTACAGTTTAAGCTTTAATCCTAGCAAGAGGGTTTGACTTCACGTGTTTGCCTCCAGAGAGGAACGTCTCCCTACCTTTATTTTTTTTTTGTCAACCGGTTTAGTAATCATTAAGTATTTAACTGCCATGTTGTATTTAGCGCCGCTACTGTGCTGATTAAGGGTTACTGTAGATGAAGAAGTAGAGCTGAAATGTAAGAGCTGAAATGTTATACAAATGATTTATGTGTGTGTGTATGTGCTTTTCTTTTCTCCTCTCTTTTGAATATTTTTTCATATATTCTTCATAATTTATAGGTTTATACTTTTCTCTTTTTTCTCTTTTAACCTAAATAAAACTGTAATTTAATCAAAGGGCAAATAATTAGTTTAACTATATCCTGTCCTCTCCATTTCATTTTTTGTAACCTGATATTTAATTCTACAAATAGCATCTTTAATTTCTCAATCTTGTAATACAATATAAATGGCTTGTAAAATAAATAAATGGAGGAAAAAAAAAGTAGAGCTGGAAATTCATAAATATCCCAGCTGGTTGGAGGTTGACCAGTTGACTATTTACGAGCCGCGGACAACTTGAGGATTACAAATCCAGCGCCACTAGGCTACGTGGCCTCATTAAGATTGATGCAAATGGCCGTTTATGTATTGATCATACGGTCCGTACAGTTCATACGGTCCGTAAAGCTTATGATGGTCCGTAAAAAAGAGTTTACGGTCCGTAAATTGAATGTCATCATCGATACCTAGAATAATTCCCTGCTTTGCTCTAATGTTCCTAATGACCTTCCGGCATTTAGACATTTACTAAACACATCGCAGATCTGTTCGAGAGTAAAAGGAAAATAGATTAAAACGAATTTTTCTTACCCTGGAGTTTAAGAATAAGTAACGAACTGTATATTCTAATTTCTTACTTACCTGGCGCAGTTTTGATGGAAGAAGTGCCCAACAGATCGTATTCATAGCACTTCTTTAGATCTAAATTTAGTCGCTAGAAACGGTTTGTCTTCATGAACTGGTTATGTTGTTTTCATACGAAAAATACCTTCTTAATGTATAGAGTTTCCGCCTAAGTAACAAGTTCCGCAAAGAATGTCGCTATATTAGGACTGTCTGAAAGAAACGGAGATATTCGTTGTAAGAGAGTGTTATGAGACTTGTAAACAAAAGAAGTGAAGCTTTTGCTTTTAAATTGAAGAGGCCGCAATAATGTAATTCATAGGACGATATGTGCAGATTTCATTTAAAAACGTGAGAACTTGGAGGTATTTCCACGGATATTACAAACATTAAAATGGTTTCTACAGGGCGAGTTGAATGTAGTCGTTGATGCATCATATTGATTTGAATCTATTTTAGGGCGCTTAAAAAAATTGCATGGCATGGTCCATGTGCATTCTGTTATAATAGGATTTTGCTCCTTTTCCCGTATATGACTTAAACGTATTTTTTGAGGGTTAATTGCTGATATAGTAACAGCAATTTTTTATTAATCCGTTAGCCGAAACAATCACACACTTCACGGGATCGACACATGTTTAAACCGCGTTTTTTTTTCCACGAGGGAAAGAGATCGGGACGAGTTCCTCGCTCTTTTATCTATGTTGCGCAACAAGCTTGTTATCACAAAACTGTTATCACAATACTGTTCTGTATGGCGAACTGAACGAAACGTACGGACCGTATGACTGTGTTTACGGTTCGTAACTGCTTTTACGGTCCGCACGGTATGGCGAACTGAACGAAACGTACGGACCGTTAACGCTCAGGGTGCCCCGTCCTTGATCAGATGCAAGCCTGGCGAACTGAACGAAACCGGCGGACCGTAAGAAAGGTGTTAACGGTTCGTATCTGCTTTTAGGGTCCGTACGGACCGTAGATCAAAATTGCGGACCGAATCAGTGCGGGTATATTGGACATGTGTGAACAAAACCTATAAGGCACAAAGAAAGCAGTAGAAAGACTTTGGGAACGAGGTTGCAGAGTCCATCCCAACGTCCACTAGCCTGCGAACGCAGACCTATTTCCGGCTGTCGCTTGTCTCCGCCGAAAAATACGGTCTGTGAACTTGAGCCACAAACGATTTCCATGACTCAAAACTTTTGTTTTGTTATTGACCAATAGTATAGTATAATAGTATAATATGAAACTCCCGTACACGCGCGACGCCGCGGGAACCGGCGATAAATTTAGAGTTGGAATTTTAGAATTTTAGAATTTTAGAATTGCGATGTGCTCCGTCGAAACACCGAAGAAGATTTAACTTCCGAGGCTTGTTTTCTTTGCAAGGCCAAAGTTTCAAGTGAAGAAAAGATAGAGGTGTTTGGAAAAAGTGCAGTGGCAATTCATTCTGTAAATCTGCGTGCAACTGAAGTCGATCTGCCCGTTTAAGCCGGAAGCGATCTTGCCGCCATTTGGAGGGCAGTACTAAAACAAGGAACGCCGGAATGCTGGAAAACCGGAATGCCGGAATACTAAAACCCGAAACACAAAATTACTAAAACCCGGAACGCATGAAAAATAAATAAATAAAAACAAATAAATAAATAAAATAATCCATAAAAACCTGTATTTCTAAAACCCATAACATACCTCAATTCAAACAGGAAAACTCCCCCAGAATCCCCACCCACTCACCCACAATCCCGCCTGCCAAAAACAAAACTTGATTATCTTTAATTGGTAAGAACATTTTGCAGTGATATTTATCGTTAACTGATGATTACAATGTGTTTTAAGAAACCATCTAATATTTTGTTACGATCCTTTATTTCCGAGCACCAAAGAGTTTGGTGATGTGATAACAATGGGGTGACTTGAGGCCTGCACAACTCCCATCCACGTGTGGTAGCCAGTTATAGCTTTGTTCCGACGAGTATATCCTTTAGGGATCTGCGCATTTTGTATGAGACAATAGCAGGAGCCCATTAGGGGGATCTTTGAATATTTTTCTAAGCAATGGTTGTTGTTGAGAATACGACAGGAAAGCAAGACAAGTCAATTTTATTTACAAAACACTAAATGTTAGGTATTTAAAGCAATTCGTAAAGTTCCCCCCATACAATCCCTTGTAAATCGCATCTTTGTAACACAACACCGCTCGTAGTCGAGAGTCACGTTCGCGTACGTTTCATTTGCATTTTCATTATTTCCTCTCATCTCGCGCGCTTGAGCCGCCTGTGGTGTGCGAGGCGGGTTAGGTGTTTGACAAAACTGTAGGTTGGTCATGTCATCAATATAGTTGTGCTGGTGGTGTTACTTAACTAATTGTTGTACCCTGAGGTATGTTTCTACAACCATAGGTCGTTCAAGGGGTTTGTAGTGACCGGATTTGTCCTTCGAGAATTTTATCTTCAGTGTTTAAGCAAGAGACCATGAGGTTCATTTTCTCTTGGTTTAAGACAACCGTTTGCGTACCCTTGTCTGCCTTTTTAAGATTGATGTTGGGATCTTCTTGAAGCGTTTTCAACGCCTTTCGTTTCGTGTTAGACAGATTATCTTAAGATTTTATAATTTTTTATTTCAGCAAGTTGAAATTTGACCTCTTCTAAGTAGCTTTCAAAAGCCACTGATGGTTGAACGGCGAGCACAGTCAGCGGTCAAACCCAAGAATCCAACGCCTACTGTTGGTAATCTAGCCTGCGAACGCAGACCTATTTCCGGCGGAGACAAGCGACAGCCGGAAATAGGTCTGCGTTCGCAGGCTATTGGTAATCGGGCAGAACATTTTTTTGGATCCTAACATCCGAGTTTCGAGTTTTTTTATTTTATTTTTTAATCTATTTATTTTTTATGCGTTCCGGGTTTTAGTAATTTTGTGAGCCGGGTTTTAGTATTCCGGCGTTCCGGTGTTCTGGCATTCCGGCGTTCTATAGTTTAGTACTGCATCCATTTGCCACAGTAGATGTTATAATCGTGTGCTTCGGTATAAGAGAGCTTTGGACAGAATCGGAGAAATTGAAAATAAAATGAAACATGATGGCCGGTTCCGAATCAAAAGACTCGCTGAAGAATCAGGACAAAAGCCAAAGGCAAAAAAGAGTTTACAGTTCGGAGATTTGCAAATGTGAACAACAATCCATCCCAAAGTATCACGAGGGCTGGAATTGGTGCTTTTCCTTCTGCAAGCCCTTCTCTGCCTCCGGCTTTCACTTTTGGTGCTGTTAGCCCTATCGCTCCAGTAGCTACGTTTCCAACTCGTGGTTTCCTAGGCCTAGCTCCAAATGGCTTGCTTCAAAATGCTTTCGGAGGAATAACACCAGGTTTCACTGGCCGATTGTTGACCTCCACGCCACAGAAAAAAAATCGACTTTCAGAAACCAGAACGACCCATTGCAGACACTAAGGAGACTAAGGTACATCTTACTGTAGCATATCCAAGTAATTTGCAGTTCTCGGCAAAGCAATTTGTAAGGGATCCCCTAAGGAAATTGCAAGAGCTGTACTCAACAAGCAAAACAGCTAGTATCACGCTTCGAAAGATTGTTGTGGAGAAAGGGCTCCAGCTGATGAGTTAATGATGTAAGGTTGATAAACAGATTGGGCTATGTACCTTGAAGGAATGACCACAGACTAAAACATCTTGTCGGGAGGTGGGAATTAAGAATTAATTTTCTTTTTTTTTCCTATGTTTTTTTGTTTTTATTATTACTTTATTCCTCTTTATTCCTCTTTTTAGGTAATTTTCCGCCGTTCCGTCTTTTAGGGTTTGGGGTTATTTTCCGCCGTTCCGCCATTCCGTCGTTCCTCGTTTTAGGGTCGCCCCACATGGGTTTATTACAAGAAAACATTGATAAATACCTACTTCCTCTAAAGTTCAATTTGATTATCCTTTGACATATCCTCACAGAACAATTCAACAAATACTTCTATTCATGTCGTGCAACTTTATTTAATCTTACCCTCTTCGTATGAAGCTTACAAACATTCTTTGTAACTCTTCTAACCTTCACATAGCGACGTAGCCAAGAGGACTTCGGTATGCTTAGACGAATATGCTCATAAATAAATTCCTTCAGTTTCCTGCCCTTTCTTCGGAGAGGTTTCAGAGTATCTTCTGGTATTCTACTGGGTTCTCAATCACGTCTAAATACACGGTTGTGCTAACATGTGCAGGTTTCGCTTGATAAGTCTCGATAGAAGGTTCGCTCGTAAAGGATCGCTCGTAAATTGATCTTTCGTAAAGTTCGCGGACCGACCCGTTCATAAAACGCTCCACAAGTTTTAGTCTACCGCGAACGGTGTGCGACTTTGTATGTATATTGAGCGTAGTGGCCATCGAATTTCTTTCGCTTACACCACCACGAAGGCGGCCACTGCTTAAACGATGCGCTCTAGGGTTCTACGGATGCGCTTACACTTCACTCGTGCGCTGTAATTGAACTGCCCGGGTAATAAGACACGAAAATGCAAATATAACAACAAGGGAGTTTCTCGGATAGCCGAGTTAGATCCGAGTCCGAGTCAAAATGCCGAGTCAGTGTAAAAAGTAGCGAAAAATTGCCTAACACCTATTTCGAAGAGTAGGAACAATTTTCTGTACCCAAGTCTGTCGATTTTCAGCTTGACCGGTGGATGTATTTATTTAATATTTCAACTATTACCGGTAATGTGCTAAAAAGAGCACTGTTTCCACAATTTGATAGAGCAAAAGATACGAATAAAGAGAATGCGCGAAAAGTTAAAGCACAGCTTCAAAATAAAACCCTGAGCGTTCAAATACAAAACCCTGAGCGTTCAAAAATGAAACCCTAACCGTTCAAAAATAACACCCTGGGCATTCAAAAAAAAATTATTGAAACGATGGCTCTTACAAGCCACCGTAAAATCTACCCTTTTCTCGAACAACTTCTCTCACGATTTCCAGCTCATCATCTAAAAATAACTTTGTAAGAAATTTCAATGGAGTAGTCGCATCATGAGGTTATTAGAAATGCACGTAAATTATTGAAATAACAAGGATGTAAATGTAAGGCTTCCTCTTGATGCTTATTGAGACTATAAAACCCGAAAACTTACCAAACTTTCCCGAACGCATCGTCCTCCATTTTTTAACGCGCGTTTGCGAGAGCTCCGCGCCCGATTTCTGCGTGTTACTTCTTCGGATATGTAAGGTAAAATGTGATTGGTCTAGAAAACCTGAGGTCATGGAAATCGTTTCGTGGCTCGAGTTCGTAGACCAGTGGGGCGGATATATGAAGAATTTCAGGTCAATAGCCCTTTTCACAGTTAGTCCGTTTTATATGCATTACAATGTAACCCAACATGTGTGCGAGGCAATTTCGGGCTAAAATGACAAAATAGCCCGAAATTGCCTCACATACATGCTAGATTATAAAGGCTTTTGTTCTTGTGCCATTCGTAGATTGTATTGTGATGCAAATGAGAAAAACTAACCGTGAAAAGGGCTATTGTTCACTTTTTGTAGAATTCATATACAACGAATAAAAATATAAAAGGTGCAAATAAAAAGAGCAGCAGATATGTGAAGAATTGTTGTGAAACAAAAATTTGTTTTCTAGAATGTAGTTATTTTCATTCAAAGTAAAAGGCGTTTCAAGCTGATCAAGCCCGTGAGCAGAATAACGCAATGGTCAAGGGTGACGGCGGGGCAGTATGCCTGACGGAGAGTGACAGTACACTTCGGTAATGAATGCTATCGGGTCCTGAAATGATTCGCCTGGTAAACGAATTTGATTGAACCATGCCTCCTTCAGAGGATACAGAATCAACCTATCACTGCGAATCCCAGAAAGGCTTTCAATCAACTTTCTACCAGACGTTGATCACTTGTGCGAGTAATCAATGACTTAGGGAATCCGCTTGAAGAAGAGAGTAATGATCTGATCGTGTTGGATATTAAAGTTGTAGCAGACAGAGATGTGACGAGGAGGATGCAACAGATCGAGGGCCTAGGAAAGACACAACGCGACACATATATTACTGAGCGGCTCATAGAGCGTATGAAAACTATAACAAATCCCATTTAGGAACAAGGTCTCTTTCTTCGAAGATTCTTTAAGAAAGAAGACTTCGAAGGCACAGCAGCAGCTTTCGTCTATGAAAAGTGACTGTTTTGCGGCTCTAACAAGAAATGGTGACTTCGAATAATTTTTTAGCCATGAAAACCAAGCATGTCCGCCATCGAGTTCAAAAGAAGGGAACCTGCGCCTAACCAAAAAGACGTCAGAGCTAACTACCTGTTTCCAGGCTTTAACGATACCACGGAATGTCCCTCCCACAAGCATGGACATGATTATCATTGATAGAGCAGCACTGGTTAACATCCTTAAGCCATCGTCAGCAGCAAAGACCTTTTCTGATTATGCATCAGGAACGTTTGTTCCTGATATTACGGCTGAGCTCCGCCATGTGAAGCGTATAGATCTGGTTTGGGACGAATACGTTGAAAACAGCTTGAAAGCGACTACTCGACGAAAGCGTAGGTCTGGAGTACGGCAACGTGTTGCACCAGATAATAAGTTGCCACGTTTCTGGAAAGACTTCCTTCGGGAAGAAAAGAACAAACAAGAATTGTTTGGATTTCTTGCGCAGTCCGTAACATCAGTTAACATAGGAGAAAAGTAGTTGATCGCTACCAAGGGTGTCAATGTACTCAACAGCATCCCACATAACACTTCTGGTCTTTCTCCATGTTCGCATGAGGAAGCAGACACCCGTATGTTTGTTCATGCTGCTGAAGCTGTGAGGTGTGGTATGACCAAGATAATTGAGCTCACGGTTGACACGGATGTTCTTGTACTAGCTGTGTCTCTAGTACAAACATTAAATGAGATGGCAGGACAGGCCATAGAACTGTGGAATGCATTTGGTACTGGGACAAATCTGAGATACATTGCCGCCCATGAGACTTCCGATGCACTTAGTGCTAGCGCTGCAGCTCTTCCAGCTTTCCATGCATTTACTCGGATGCGACACGGTCTCCGGTTTTAACAAAAAGGGCAAGAAGAAAGCTTTATACATATGGAAAATCTTCCCTGCTTCTACACCAGTATTTATCGCATTGTCAAATGCTCAGTCTGCGATTGCTGAGGAATGGGGTACAATCTTAGAGCGCTTCGTCGTCCTCCTCATCCAGCGTCAACGATTCAAGGAAGCAGCCTCTTCACCAGGAAGGATCGTAAGTTTGCCATTTGATTCCGAACCCTTCTCTTCTCAAACCGCAGATCGTATAACGTGACAATTTCAGTTGATAAGCCAGAAACATTAGCGTGTTATGCCAATCAGTGCCGATCAGTGAAAAAACCGTAGGATGTAAGCTAGTGTTTGAAAAGAGGGGCCTAGGAAAAAAGGAACCGGGGATCTACAGATGATACGAGTCTTGTTTAAGAACTATAGACCTTTTAAGGCTTGTAAAGTTGCATTTCAAGGAATTTTCTCCCAAAAAGGCACCTTGAAAACGTTCTGACGAGGGCGAAAAGTCCCATCTTTTATCTGGTTGTTAATAGCTGCCTAATACATTTGACAGCTATTTCACATTTGTGAAAACATCTGTGTTTTCACTTCCGGTTCACAATGGCCGCCATTTGGACATATCGCCTTAAAAAGAACTTTGAAAGGGTTCTATGGAAGATACTAAGTCCCACCTTGATCTGGTTATTAATAATTATCTAAAGAATGCATTTAAACCAATTGTTTATGTTTCTTCACGATTTTTTTGCTAACTGTGTTTTCACTTCCGGTTCAAACTGGCCGCCATTTTGAATTATTACCTTAAATGGCACTTCAGAAAAAATTCGGCGATGGCACTATATCACATTTTGATCAGGGTGTCAAAGTCACGTCTGAGCCAAATTTGGTGCTTTTTACAGAAAGTGAACAATTTGAGCTCACTAGACCGTATTTTTCGGCGGAGACAAGCGAAAGCCGGAAATAGGTCTGCGTTCGCAGGCTAAACGTCCACAGTCCAGTGGGGGATCTAGACCATAACTTTCGGCTAGTCGATTGAAACCGATGTTGTACAGCCTCACAAGACATATGTCTGAGTTTTCTTATTAGACTGAGAAGGAGATTTGTAGTAAGCGTGAAGGGGACCAATGGCACAACAAGAGACTGAGGTAAGTTGCACGGCGCTGATTTAAGGTTCATATACGGCGCGAATTAAACATAGGCATTACATACAAAGCAATCTTATACAAAGTATACAGAGTTTCCGAAAATGGCCGTGTTCCCTTGTCATTTTTAAATCGGTTGCAAGTCGTCAAAATCAAGCTACTTGTCACCTGAAGTAATAACAAATGGTATTCAATACATCAATGCCCGGATCGAGCAGTCGGCAGTCGAGCCCTGGTCGGATTCGTTGTCGGCAGGACATGATCTCTTGATTCCCTCTTGGTGCCTTTGTGTATCCACTAGTACTATACATGGGTGTCGCCGTCTTTTAACAGAGAATGCTGGGGAGTGACCTGCGACGGACTAGCACCCTATTTAGAGGGAGTAACAACACTCCTTGCTGTCTTATGCTACAGAAACCGGAGATATTTTTACAGGCAATCCATGAGGAAAACTAAAAGTGTTTTTCTTTCGTTTGAAACGAAAATATCAGCAGGTTTGAGGGACGGTAAAATTACCAAACAAATGAACGACCGCAAAAACATTTGCTTTGTGGCATGTATCTTAAGCAAGTTGTTTGATATCTCTATTCGATTTAGTGTGGTTCCCGACGGTCATGAGGTCACTGTAATCAATAACCCCAGTGCTGTCAGACTAATCAGCTGATGTCACGTTGCTGTACAAAGAACGCCTGTGAAACATTTAATGGCCCTTTGTTTTCTTAAAATGTATCTTGTTCCGTTTTCATTGCGTGATTATTAAATATCAATGTTTCGATTTTTCCGTAGTACAGTGCTCGATACACTAAGGTAGAGCGTGATACATATTGAAAATAGAAAAAAACTGCACTTTCATCTCGACAAGCCTGTTTCGTGATGAATGAGAGTGTAGTCTTTTTCTATTTTCAATTTGTTTTGGTTAATTGGGTTTACAAGTCACGAGTTGCGTTACTTGAACAAATATATGTTTTGCGATACCAGGTATTTGTTGTACTGAATAGCCACAAAAGTTCTTTGTTTTTGTGCGGTTTCTATTTCAATATGCCGTCGGGCTCGGACTGGGCGGTTGCCATTCCAACGTCAGGCTCGTGCGGTCGACTGATAACGAAGAGTGTCTACACCGGAGTGAGTGACTGAGATAGTGAGTGAGTGAGTGAGTGAGTGAGTGACACATTTGCATATCGGAGTCTCCGTGAAAAACTTCCTTTCAACGCTTCTCGTTTCCACTCTTTTAAAAACGGACTATGCTCGCCGATCCGCTCGATAAGCCGCCGTCACAACCAGGGACAAATAAATTAAAAATACTGGTTTCTGACAAGTTTTAACCGGTCTATAACTTCCGGCGTCCGTCTGCGAGACCGCTGACACTATCCGCTGTACTCATCGAATTCAAAACTTCTGTCCGATGAATTTGCTATTTGCCCCGTACCAGAAATTATTGTTGCACATTACAGGAAAAGTCTTCTCATTGCCTTCCCTCTACTAAATTCAGACAGAGGATGTCATAAGACTGGCAAGCTGATGACATAAAGTGTGACAAAAGTGATAGAAAACTGGGGAGTCATCAAGAAAGCCCTGGTTGTAATGGCCCAACCGTTTAAACAAAACATTGTAAACCATTAAGCCACAAGCTCTCAACAAAAGTTCCTTCTGCTAATGCTCTTACATTCTTTTTCCGTATTTGAAGGGTGCTGAGCCTGATGCTCATCCACGACCCCAGAAGAGAACAAGACCTTTTGGCATGTCTTACCTTATCGATGAGAACCCGCCATGGTATGTCTGCTTATTACTGGGCTTCCAGGTAAGGGCAGTGAATGTTGATCCAGGTTTTATTTAAAATGTTAAGACAACTGTTCTTAGCTCGTCTTCAAGAGATCGCAGTTTAATTGAAGGTTTCACACCCATTCCAAGGAGGAGTTCTTGAGCCTAAAATAAAAATACCATCTGTATATAGAGTGAGGGATAGAACGGCTGAGATACTTCACCAGCAGGATTCTACCTATAAACGTCTTTGAAACATTCACCCCTCCCCACCCCATCTAAAAAGTGTTGATTTCTCAATTTCGAACACTACACAACACAATACAACTGTAAAACACTGAATTGGGGAATTGGAAAAATATCTCTAAATGCACATGAAAAAAAGGAGCGATTAGACACATATTTTACAGTGGCAGTTTCTAAAATTGTTTCAGTCATTCTTTTGTCGCTCATTACGGTCACTGAACACAAAAAAAGAGAGAACGTTGAGTAAACCTGATCTGAACTCCTCTTCAAGAGATCGCAGGTGAGTTAAAGGTTTCACACCCATTCCAAGGAGGAACTCTTGTGCCTAAAATAAAAATTCCATCTGTATATACAGAGTGAGAGACATAGCGGCTGAGATACCTCACCGATAGGATTCTACCTAGAAACGTCTTGGAAACATTTCCCCCTCGCCATCCCATCTAAAGAGTGTTGATTTCTCACTACACAGAACACAGTACAACTGTACAACACTGAATTGGGAATTGGAAAATTATCGTTGCAGTTATTATTGTTTCAGTTTATTCTTTTGTCGCTTATTGCAGTCACTGCACACAAAAAGGAGAGAACGCTGAGTGACAATGTAAAAGGTAAAGCATCCTGGTGTATCCTAACATTGCTTTCTTTCTTGAGCATTACTTGACCATGTTAGGAGGAACATTGGCGATTCCCTTCATTCTGAGTGGTCCAATGTGTTTTGCGAACAACACGCTTGTCATAAGTGAAGTACTGAGCACCATTTTCTTCGTTTCTGGTCTTGTAACCTTACTACAGACCACGTTTGGAGTCAGGTATTGATAAAAACACAGTCTCTTGCTCACAATCAATATATTTAATCACATCATTACTATGCCTGAGGCGAACAGCTCATTATAATTTTTTATTGTGTTCACGAGCGGCAAAACATAACGAATTGACTTCTCTCGAAATTTTGTTTCAGGTTTTATCTACAGTCCCCTATGACTCCAATGTATTGCCCTATAGTGCGAAAGTACATTTTCTCGAGTCTTGATGTCTTATTCATTTTTAAGAGTCTTTCAGACGGACGTACTGCACACACCTTATTATAACTGGGGCCCGTTTCATTTTACAAGAGCACGCAATATAAAAGAATTGTAAATAAAATAGCTGTTGTTATTTTATTGATTACTAGACTTATCAATTACCAATTAGCCTCTTCTATGTTAAGTAAGTATAAAATACGGAAATTATATATCACGTGATTTACTTATAGGCTCCCCATCGTACAAGGAGGATCTTTCTCTTTTCTTACTCCGACATTCGCCATTTTGTCTCTGCCGCAGTGGACATGTCCCCCAGCTGAAGGTCAGTAGGTTTTGCTAAGTTAACATTTCCTTCTAGAAAACACTTTGAAAGAAAACGCTCGCTACAAGTTGTGTTACTATATTTCAATGGACCACAAAGTGTTGCTATTATATGGCTAGCCTCGTGAGTGTTAGTTACAAAACGTATCAATTAGTTTTTGGTCATTTCCTACTCCTGGTCCTCGGGGACTGGGTGACAGTGTTCGAGGTATTATGGTCTGGGCCATGTGCTCGGTTAGTTTCACAAGCTAGTCATCAACACAAATTGTTCTTGGATTTCTTTATCACGAGCCAGCAA
>OMLO01003234.1_pt1 | contig 13411 bp, 7 predicted proteins | sample 1674811 | NCBI WGS metagenome assembly OMLO01 (sample SAMN06265003, study PRJEB25207) | coral metagenome | isolation source: Coral host | place: Mexico:La Bocana,Puerto Morelos, Mexico | collected 2008-11-13
TTTTTTACTTTTTATACATTTGTATATCAGCCTTACGTTTCTCATGCCGGACTAAATTATTTTTGGCGGGAAATATGGCGTTGTAAAAACCGCGCAGCATAGGCCATCAATTTCTTTAATGTGCTGTTATCAGAGATCTCTCATATTTGCGTAAATATCAACTCCCTTAACCAGAGAAGAGAGTTCTGCAGAGAACTGTTGTCATATATCGTCATCAAGTGGATTATCAGTCGATTCACTTTGCGCTAAGGTCGAGCTTAACTCAGCTTAACTTATTTAATGGATAGTCAGTTCTTTATTGAGCTGCTGTTATCTTCCAAGCAGAATTCTGCTTTACTTAATTAATCCGTTGTTTACTTTAAGCTGTTGATATTTGCAGAATGCTACTCTAGAAGAATAATAAAATATCGTGTTAACCGGGTAGCCATGATGTTTACTGAGCGGTTGCTATCTGCCAAGCACAATTCTGCCGAGCAGAATTAAGTCAACATAATTATTCTGCTCTAGTTGTCAGTTCTTTATTGAACTGTTGTTATCTGTCGAGCAGAATCAGTATCAACCCTAACATTACCTGCCTCATTTATTTCACCTGCTTGGGCTCTAGCGTTTCTTGCGTTCTTTGAAATCATCCTCGCGTCAGACCGAATGATTCTTTGCGTTCTTTTCTATTAGCGAAGCTACTCTGCTAGTGGTATATATCACGAAAAGGAAAGGCCAAAACTTAATAAAGAATAAAGAAAGCTGGAATCTAAGTTTTGGGTAACCTTGAGATTTAAGGAGATATCTGTTATCCATCGGGCTGGGAGATCTAATTCTTGTGTGTTATTCGTAGATGTTACGAAATTTATTTCAACCTCGAGAGTGAGCTAAATAGGTAAAGTAAACAGTTGCCTTTTCAGCAACCGTTCGCTGGGATAATGTTTTTTTTTTTTAAATATTTGCTGTCAGAACAACATTTTGGAACCATTTCATTTAATCAGTTCTATTAGTTCTGCTCCGGCTCCTTGATTTATTTTGGAGTAACAAAATTAAACTGTATATGCCAACTCGTAAACTTCCCAGTCAAATAGCCTCCAGACTCAATATTTGTACTTTTTATAGTGTGTGTTATTTGTGAAGCACAAGAGCGAATAAAGTTTTCGTTATTGTAACATTTTTTTAACTTGTATTTCTCTATTTTGTGTTGTTTTTGTTTTTTTTTTCTAAGTGACTTTCGAAAGGTTTACTAAAAAAAGGTCTGAAAGGGCTCTGGGTTGGCAGCCAAAACCTTGCAACTAATTGTCACCAATTTGTTTTTATCAGAAACCAGGTTAGCTTTTTCAATGTTTTATCTTGGATACTCATTCATATACGTAGATTATTTCAAATTCGGATAGAAACTAATAATGGACTTTTCTTTATACAGCGCAATTCCTCTGGTGGCTTTCAAAGAAATGTGTAACACTATACAATCAGGAATTAAATATATATATAAAAAAGGGTTTATAAACTGAGCACAATTGAGAAACATTCACAATATTTACAGAAATACTATGACAAGCTGTTCTCAAATAACTTTATATTTTATTTGTTTACAATGAAATTCAAAATTTGTGTAATCCGATTGAAGTAAAACCATATTTCCACGTCGAGCCTCGTTACAAAATTTCGAAAGTAAAGTTACTCTGAATAACCACCTCGAACTTGACAACAGTTTTCTTTATCCCAGTTAATATTTCAGGGAAGTTTCCATGAAAGCGTTGTCCTATTCCAAAAACATGTTGGGGCAAAAACAAATAAACAGTATATTTAAGGGTGCGCTGACCAAATTGTTTCATTGTAAGAAGACTTGTTTTGAAACTCTGCGCTAACAGCGAAAAGGTGAGCGATAATCAGAGTTTTTGTAGTTTCATTCTACCTATCTGCAAAACATTTATGTACAATGTCATATAATTTTTTGCGGGTCAAAAACATTTCAGTTTTTGTAAAGAAAAAAGATTACTTGTAATAAGTTATTTTCCCTACCATAATTTACCTTATCGAGCAAAATTTTCAGTTCCGTGTTTTCGATTTAGTCCATTTTAAATAGTCTTCACTGCTTAACATATTGAAATGGCCGTTTTTACAAGCCTTTGACGAACCATTTGTCATTTATAATTCTAACAAAAGCTATAAGTTGGCAACTAGAAGCGAACAATTTTAATCAAATTGATCGTAGTTTGATTAAAATCCTTGTTGTTTCATTTCTTGCAATTCTAAGTTAATAAAAGGAACATTTTGCTTAGGCATAGCCGGTGTTACAGCCGCCTTGAAAGAAAAAGAAAAAAGATTGGTTATTTTTCGATCGCTTTTTACGTATAAGCAACTAATATGCCAAATATTTAACCAACAAATTAAAGTTAAAGAAGCTTAAACTCTTATTTGTCACGAAAATTCTCAAACTTTTGAACACATTTTCATTGCACAAAAACAATTAGTGATCAGACGATTTTTGTTTTGCAATTTGGTATAGAGGACTTGTAATTTTTCATAATTTTTAACTTGGAATTACGGACACCAATTTCCATCTTGGTCAAATTTCGGACTAAAATTAGGACACCTTATTAAAGTACAGCTAAACAGTACGCTTGCAAACAGAAATAGAACTGGAAACACATTTGAAAATGATAATTTTACTACACCCTCTAGGTTTTTCAGATACACCGGCGAGAAAATAACCAAAATTCCATAAAGTCGCTGCGTATCTCAAACATTAGGGAGTTTACGAAATCACCACGGCAACAGCAACTGGAACGTCACTGAACAAAAGAATTCATGAGAAGAACAATGGTTGTGCACGTGCGTTATTATTCTTAGTACATTTCTTTAGCGTCCTCTGCAAAAAAGACAACGTGAAATGACAAAATTCTGCGTTGTAAACCACGACGGCTAGTTTTTTTAATTTTTTACTTCAAATTTACCGCTTCGTTTCGGATAGTTTTGACAGTAATAAACAAAGTAAATGACTTTAGAGTATCGAGAGATTCGTAGGTAAAATATAAATTCCTTTTTTAATCGACGTTGAACTCGGCGTCACCGTCGTGGTTTCGTCTCAAACTAGAGTTCGCTCCACAAAGGAAGCCGAGGCTTTGGAGCCGACTTCATAGTTTTTCGGACGCTTGAAAATTGCGATTTTATTTCCGGGCTCTTTTCTTTGTCGGAAATATAAAATCGTCTGAAAGTTATGCATAGAAATATGTTTACGCGTCAACGGCATTCCGTGAGCTAGCTTGCTTTGCCGGTATCTCTTTAACTTTCAGCGAGACACAAAGAGAAAGAATCTAGAAATCATTATAGTCTATAAAACAAGAAAGACCGTGTTTGACCACATTTTCAAACACCGAAGAGAGTTGGAAATACGACGCGAAGCGGAGTAGTTTTGACGACCTTTGCGTTGAAAGCGTTATTGCGGAGCTCTAAAAATTATTTATTTTCCCGGCAGAGGAACGTTTTCCATGATCCCCTAGGAGGTTCGCCAGTAGGACAACTGATCACTCGGTTTAGGCAGAACTAGGTGAAAGGGTTTTGGCAAATTGCCATAATCATAACTTAAGTAATTAAATAGCAATAAATATCACTACAGAAAATTCCTTCATTGTAATCTTCTTTTATTGCCCTACACCAACAAACGGGAAAAAAGCGAAACATATATAAGTACCCCATCAACAAATAACAACAATAATAATATCCAAAGTGATGCACTAGATTCCAACAGGATCCCTTCTAATAAACCTCTTTATGTTGTTTCCAAAACTGTGATCACCCAGCCCTCCCAGCTATAGAAATGGATCCCACATTTGTTCCCAGGCCAATATATTAACTGTGGATCTGCAAAAAAAAATGATATTGAGTAATTAGGTTAGGTTTGTATATCTTAAGATCTTGCAAGATTGACTGATCACTCTGTGCCTTCAGTTATCGCTGGAGCTTATTTCATTGTAATGCATAAAATAACCGATCATCTGATGAACGATAAGCTGCTAAAAGCTCTTAAGCTGCACAGAAATCTACACATAAATCAATTCTCATAAAGAGATGTCTTCATCTCTAAAACACCAGACACCCAATTTCAATTTGGTAGTTTCAATACTGTCCAAACCACGTACTCGTCTATCCCCAACGGCTCGCAGTCTCGCCCTGAATACTCATCAAAGTTTTTGGTGGGGTCATGTAGTCCCCACAGGGTTATTCCAAAGTTTGTGCAGATGCCGACTTAAGAGTTGTTGTAAAAGACCTCTACCAAAAAAGTTAGTTTTTGTAATATTTGAAAGTCAAGTAGAATGCGTGGTATAATTTTTACCTGGTAATCTCGTCTCGCAGGACTCAGTAGTACCCTCCTGTTGAAATATACATAAACGCAAAGATATCAGTGATTGTACAATTAATGATCTAAATTAAATGTCTTCACAGTTTCGTTTCTTTTCTTGGAAAGCAGCTTTCCAAGAGGTGTGCTGTCCTTTCATGAGTGGCCTTCATTAAAGATAAAGTCATGAATGTCAGCTGAAGAGAACGTCAGTTAGAAGCCAGTCCGATTATACGCCCGCCTGTCTGAAAACGAAAATAACATCCCCCTCCCACTGCAGACATGCGCTATTCACAGTTTTATTATTTTCTTTCTTTGACTCACTGGTGTTCTCACAGAATATTGAACTTGAAGTGGAAAATTGGCAAAGTGTAAGTTTGCAGGTAGAATCACATTATACCGTTCAATATAACAGTGACAATAATAGTGCCTCATAAAAAGTCTTTTCCAAGCTGCTCAATCCACAAATTTTTCTATCGCTGATAAGCCTTCTACCTACACCATAAATACGTTTTCAAGTTTAAAACCTAACCAGAAGCTATGGTTGGGACACCGTGACTTAAATGCATATTTTTAGCAGTAAAACTATGATGCTTTAAGACTTAGTCCTCAAAATGTGGTGCACCTATGTGATTCGCAATTAAACGTGATATAATGAATCAAATCAATCTCGCACTTTGATTGGTTATTACTTACGAGCAATAGTAGGATAAAAGTACACATGCAGTTATTGAAATTTAGTTTTTTGTTTTAATATAAAACAGAGAGAATCCTGCCATGTTGTCCCGTGCCTGTCCAGTACTAGATCACAAAAAACGTCAAAATGTGGCAAGAACATCAGTGACGCTGTCGGCTATCGGCTCTTGTCGGTGCCACTGTTTTGTTCTTATCTTATGACTGAACAGACGCACGACAACATGGAATGTATTTGTGAAATATTTGACGACGGGTAATTTTATTCTTCGTACCTGTGCATGGCGTTAGTTGACACTTCTTGCTTTGCCTAGATTTGCCTTTACATTTCGTTCCGTTTTCTGAAGGGGGGGGATTGGTGCAGGTGCGGTACCTGAATTTCCTGCCTTTACCACAGGTCTTGCTACATTCACCGTATGCTGACCAATCGCTCCAACCACCATTCACTGAGAATAATAATATGTCAATCAATCAATCAATTAGTCAGCCAGTAAGTCAGTCAGTCACTCATTCAGTCAGTCAGTCAATCAGTCAGTCAGTCAGTCAGTCAGTCAGTCAGTCAATCAGTCAGTCAGTCAATTGAGGAGAGACAATGCTATTTTAATGACCTTTAGTTTAATTTGCTGGAGTCAAGAATTGGTGGAATATTTCGAGAAAACGTTTTTAGACTGTATGCGTTCGCGATTTTCCTTGACTGACAGACAAAAACTGAGAAAAAACTCTATCCTCCTCTATCATTAGTCTGGTTATTGCTCCAAAAGCTCCAACTCCAACTTCTGTTTTAATAATAATAATAATAATAATAATAATAATAATAATAATTATTATTATTATTATTATTATCATTATTGTTATTATTAACGAATTTTTTGGGGCGCACTTAGAAAACTCAATGCGCTTACAATACTATATAAATAAATAAATAAATTGGTTAAAATCCATACAATGTTTTTCTTAAGAGTAATAAGTAAAATAAATAAAATAGATAATTTATAAATTTGATGACGTAAAACCGAGGTACAGTCCGTCATAAAGTAAGTCAAAAATACAAATTCCGCAACAAGAACGTGTTTTGAGGGCAGATTTAAATGATGAAAGGGATGTTGTATTTCACCGTATGTCACAGGGTTTAGAGAAAGGACAATAAAAAGTAGTTTAGAGGATGAGCGTAGGCAGGAGGGACGACGAATAGGCTGGACAAAGACCTTGGATAATTTTGAAAGTAATGAGTAGAACTTTGAAAATAATCCGCTTTAGAGAAAGCAATTACAGGAGCTACGCTTTTTGGAAGCTCATTTAGATGGTTTACTTTTCTCGATGCATAGCAAAAAAAAATAGAATTACGATTGCGTAACTTTAATACGACAGGCCGAAATAGAAGGTTAACTTCTTAATTTAGATGAAGTGAAAGGCTGAGAAGTTCTGTTAAATTATCATTCTTTCGCCTACCTTCGCATGGTCCATCGTCGCATGGCCTGGTCTCTTTGTTGGATCCAGAGCAGTGGGCCCCACCATTAGACGGAGGGGGATTGGTGCAAGTGCGGAAGCGCTCTTGCTGTCCAGCTCCGCAGGTTACACTACACTCGCTCCAGTCTCCATAGGCGCTCCATCCGCCATTGATAACCGCTGAAAGAAATGTATTTTAGTGAACTGAAAAGAGTTTTATTGGTTGGAATTAATTTTTTCGGTAACAAATTAAAGATGTTTTAAAGCATAGATTGTAAAATGTTGTGTTGACGAACAGACAATGACAATGGAAACGATATGTTCGAAGGCAATTTTCTGCGAGGTGAATCTTCAGTACAGCTAATCGTGATTTAAGTTAAAAAAATGCAAATTACGTTTCTTCATCTTGCAGCATCTGAACGTTTCAATGCAGTAAATGTCGTTACAACTGCTTTTGTAGAAGCCCGTCATGAAATATCCTGCCCTTTGGCATTCACTCCAACCCTTGTGGTCGAACGAATGGGTGACATCTTGATCGTAACAATCTTCGTAACTATTAGGATGGCCTTGCGGATGGCAGCATTGACCCTCGTCAATGTGCAGTAAGTATGCGGGTGGTCCAGCACCCAATCTGAGGCCGGACAAGTAGTAACCAGAGGGACAGAGCGCCCAGACGTGAAAGCTGAAAAGAGGTGGAAACTTTTGTCAAGCACAAAAATTAACAATAAAAAAATTATAGTTTAGTGGTGTACAACAATTATAAGAACTTTGTCAAACTACATTCATTCACAATATAAATTTATAACTATTGTGGCAACGAAACAGAAAGTGGTACAGCTTCAAACGATTCCAATATTTCATCTTCCAATGAAATTTTTTTTTAATGAAAAGTGTTAACGATAGTAAGATAAACATTTCGACGTGCGTTTTCCTCATTACAGTGGTTCAGGTTTCGATCGTGCAATATTTTCTTGTAAGTTGCCATCACTGATCGTCATTTATCTTATAACTCACCCATCCAATGTGTATAACCAGTTTGCATTTGAGCAGGTTGAAGGCTGATTGGTAAAACTGGGTTCAGTGGCTTTGCAGCACCTTCCATACTCGATGCGCCCAACTCTTTCATCTCCCGGATGTCGGTCATTCCTCCACAATCCTGTTAGGTATGTGTTACTACCGGGACATTTCGACCAAGTTGCCCTGTCCAAGCTTACACTCCAGTCAGCCTGATCACAGCTTAAGCTTTTATCAGGCTGGAATATCAGCAGCACCATGATAAGTTGAATGGCGAGCGCAAACCACATCTTTTATCTGCCTGTTGTCCAAACCTGGCGACAAAAAAATGTTAATTACGTGAAATGCTTTGTACCAGGTCAAAAAAGTCACACAAATACACTTTCAATTGGCCCAGCACCAGTGGCTAGCGAGGCGAACGAAATTTGCAACAACAAATTTTCGATGTCATTTGAACCCTGACCAAACAGTCTCGCAAGGTGTTGAAGCCAAGGTATGGAACTTGCCTGACTGTGAACAGTATAATTTCAGGTTTAGTAAGCAAAATTAAATTTAAATTATCTTTCTCTTTAGAAAATAAATATTCTAATCATAAATAAATGAAAAAATAACTCAAGACGTCACAGCAAGGTTGATTGGCTCGTTGGAAAATTAAATTTGAGTGCCAATTGGTCTGCGATAAAGCAGAGCTTATATGGAGAAAGATGAAATGATTGAGAGAACTAAAGAAACAGGTAGATTTACGGCCTCCGGGCAATGAAACGCTAGTTTCCAGGAGGGTCAACATATTAATGCTTGGTTTGCTACTAGGGTTTTCAAAATGCAAACAAAAGAAATTAAAGTGGCTCAAAACAGTTTCCAGCAGTTAGGTTTTCATGGGTTTTTGTTACCACTCCTTATGCACATAGGGTTCAGGTTGTTTTAAAACTTTGCCAGAAATTGCGACTTATCGTGATTATCAAAGTTTGATAATATAAAAAAATTCGCTGTGCCGTTTTTGAATTATTAGAGAAACAGGTATATTTACAGCCTAACAGACAATGAAACGCTAGTTTCCAGGAGGGTCAATATATTATTGTTGGGTTTACCAGTAGGGTTTTTAATATGTATTCAAATTAAGGTGGTTCAAAACAGTTTTCAGCACTAGGTTTTGATGGATTATTGAAACCAATCATTTTTTAAAACTTTGCCAGAATTTGCGACTTATGGTGCTTATTTCAAGGTGCCGTTTTCGAATTATAGTCCCCTAAAGCTGTATTAAAGGTGTTTTTAGCAGGTCATGGTGTTGCTATAGTAACCTGTTGTGTTACGAAAATGATAGCAACGTTTTTACTAATTATTGGGCAGTTTTTTGATACCTTGATGATAGCATGATAAAGAAACCTAACTGCTATAAACTGTTTTGAGCCACCTCAATAGCCATCCTAGTTTAGTGTTCTGTATTTCAATGTCAAACTCTCCTCCTGTGTAATAACTTATTAAACATCACAGTGGTCGATATCCACTCTCTGACATATTAAAATGTAAATGTGCAACATATGATAGCAATTTTAGAGGCGAAAAAGAAAAAAAATAACACAGTCTTCTTCTGACTGCCGTGTTAAAATAAATCGATTGACAGTTTTTCTGAACTTCAGAGGTGAATTCTTAGAAATTATCAATGTTGTCCCAAATGTATCATTATTTTTGTTTTTGCTAAAGTTAATACTTGGGATAGTAAAAACGATAACTAGTCCTCATGAAATGGCGCATATTTGATCAATTACTAAATAAATATCCAGACGTACTTATTAGCTTTTCAGTATTGCGTTTTGGGGTCCGTGGGGGTTGTACCAATAAGATTATATTTTTGTGTGTTTACTATGTTCTTCCCAGGGAGTTATTCGCGTGCAGTGAATTCCAATTTCAGGTCCTTTTAGGCATTTAAGAAGGAGTTGTCGTGTTGGTTTATGTTTAAATATTTTGCCTTGAACTTGATGCAACATCTTTACGGATTACTATAAATGTTTCGTCACGTTACAAGACAGACTATTTAGTTTTAAGACCAGACTGGTTCATATCAAGTTACACTTGTAATAAGTTGAGACCCACTGAATAGAGAAACACAGAAAGACATTCTCTATCATTTCGTTTTCTATAGTTTGATAGAAAGCATTTTTACAAAACAAATTTTCACATTTTAGTTTGATAGAAAGCATTTTCACAAAACAAATTTTCACATTTTAGACTTTGTTAGGGGTCAGCCGCTCGAACGAGTGTGTTTATTTGACAATTACCATTACCAATTACCCCGTGGTGTATACATTTTACGGGATGGGAACAACGTAAGGACTTAAAATATCTTTAAAACAAGAAAAAAATTGGCTGCAGCTCATCTAACCTCTGGACAGAACTACTTATTGCTGAGATTTGCCATCGTCCTCAGATAATTTACGTGCCACTTTAAATCGGTCGAAGGCCGAAGAATCATTGGATTTGAAGCCGATAGTTTCGGTTTAAAAAAAGTGACAGTAATTCCATATTTATCAATGCCTTTTATTTTTGTATACGAGTTTCTCTGACATTATTTTTGTGTTTCAATTAATGCTTGCGAAAAATAAAAGTGCGAAAATTACTTCAAGTAAAGGTAATGGTTAGCGATCAGTTAATTGCTTTCCACTACACAAATGTTTGCTCAGTTTAATTATTAGTTGAGTGACAGCCCTTTACTAGTTAGTAGGAAAAGAAACAAAGAAAAGGGGAAAACCGTAATTTTGAACACTCTCAAAACCGTAAAAGTACTGTACCTTAGGGTACTTAAAAAAACATGCTGAAATAAGCCTTTTATAGAAAGGGACAACGTTATATTTTCTCGTAAGGGTTAAAATGTTTATTGTTGAACGAGCGCGGGGTATATTGAGGATATACGGGATTGCGATCGCAAACAGTTTCCCGATTTTTGACATCACACCATCTTAATATGCGAATTAACGGAAAATTGGCTTCTTAGCTAAACAGAGCCGATTGATGCAATTGCTAAAGTTAGCTTGTTTTTAGCGTGGCTCTGTTATCAAAAATAACTTCAGTTCAGTTGTTTAATTAATAGCGTGAGCTCAAATTGGCCGGCAATTCAAATTATGTAAGATCATCAATTTGATGGCATTTTGTGAACAGTTCTGACAATTAACAATGAGTCTAACAAGGGCCAAAAAAAAAGTACGCGAGTAGTGCCATTATTTCATGTAGTACTTAACCTAGTGGTTTCGGCGAAACGCAAAACTTGTGAAATCGGTGATTGCACCGTTGGCAGTTTAAGCATTTTGCTGGCATCGAGGAACATGCAGAAAATAAAAAAGTACTGAATTATTTTTATCCGCGAGTTAAAGTTGACAGTTTACTGAAAAACGAAGCATTTAAAAAGGTAAAACTAAATTTTGTACCCGTCATATTTTTAATCGCATAAAAGAAACAGTTTTTTTAATTCGCATGAAAAAAATATCTCTTTGAAAATTAAAAGGAGAAATGGTGAAATGGACAAATCAGTTAGAAAACGACCAAAATGCATTTAGCGCCTGTTAATCCAACAATTATTCCAAAACCTACCTTTTCCTTAAACGCGTTTAGCTGTGAGTGCAGACGTCAATACTCTCTACGCTTCAGTAGAAGGTTCTCCTCTGTTACAATGCGAATTGTGCCAAGCGGTATATAGCTTTTCTACCACAGGGAGTTTTACGTTCTTAATAAATTAAATGGTTTAAATATAATTTTTGCGATGGAACAGCTTTCTCTTAGCAACAGTCCGAAACAAGGACAGCGATAAAGAAAAACGCTGTCACTGTTTTTTAGAGGCATGTAAATAATAGTAGTTTTCATAAGTTCAATTTTTGAGGAATTTATATTGAAAACAGCTTGACATTGTCTTGAGGTGCATCTTGAGTGTATTCAGTACCATATCTCTTTCAGCGCCTAAAAAGTTGAAATGTTACCAAAGATAAACCAACTTAATTACGAGCTGTTCGAGTAAACGTAAAAGTCAGCATCCCCCATGTAGACAAGAGTAGGTGCTTTTTCCAAGAGGGTACGGTAACAAATCCCGCAATCTGAATGGTTTTCAAGCTACAGTACGGTCCGGATTTTGTTTAATGTAATTTGTAATTTGTAGTGGTATAAAAATACAAATTGTAAAAACTAAAAATGTCTTAAAGAGGTTTGAGAGAGAGAGAGAGGAAGAAAAATTGCTTGCTTAAATATATGTTATTTACCGCCTGGGAGGTCCTTATGCCCATGGCTTGCGGCTTCGGGCAGTATTTTCAAACCTCGGCGGCAAATAACATATATTTGTTTTTATTTCGAACAAGTTTTCCCGTTAATGATACCAATAAAAGAAATGAGAAAAAACAAAAACACGAGATCAGCAGAATTTTAATGTACCTTTATTTCGACTTATTTCGTAATTTTTCTAGCGTCTCCCTTACCAATCCTTCAGGAAGGAACAATGCAAGTATAATCGGCATGACTTGGTCTCTCGTTGTCAACATTTTTTTTTTAATTTTTATTTAACAATTCAACGTGGGAGATGGAGCATATAGTGAATTCAAAAACAAAAAGTGTTACTTTTTTCGAGCGCGATCAGGGTTTTATGATTGACTTAATTTATATATTTTTTATTTGTCCTTTTGGATATTTCACTTTATAGAAGTTGCTGCTTTGCTATGCTTTCTGCGATTATTTGTCTCGCCCTTTCGGCTTCAAGCAACTTTGATAAACAACACATTGAATCGCATTAAGTTGAATTTGTAATAATTTGAAACCAATTTCTGAAAGCAAACAAACCAAAAAATATCATTGACTCGACCTTGGAGAACACCCTTAAAAGCGTAACTTTTTAGGCTCGTTTAGTCGGTTTCAAAAAACTCATAATGTAAGATAATGTAATAATAATGTAAGGCATAATGTAAGATGCGCGCCTATCACATCAGATTCAGAGATTTCTGCCATATTAGATCTTGAGAGAAACACAGAACTACCACGGAATCGTTTGAGCAAAGAGAATTTACATTTTGATGAAATAATTGAAATAATTTCTCGTTTCTTTATCTCGCGCTTTTTTTTTCTAAAAGAAATTGAAAGCATTTTCTCTGTTGCTAATAAATACAAATTGGTAAGTATTAGTAATAAGGATAACCAACCAACCAACTATTCACTCAAATAAGATTGTGAACTGCGTGGCTGCAATTTGCGCCTAAATAAGCAGTCTGGCAAAGTCCCCCACAAAATGTTGTAAAGCGCCTTGAACATAGGATAAGAGCGCTATAGAAATAAAGTCTTTCCTTCTTGCTTTCTTTTTTCTTATATGGGCTTTATATGAATGTGCGGCCCTAAAGGCATAAATAGGTCATTTGGTCAAAAATAGGTTATGTTTTTGCACTCTAGTCTTGATATAGGGTATGTTTTTAAGAAGAAGCTTCTTTTTCATCATTATTGATAAGACGATCAACATCAATAAATTATGTTCAAGGAAATTCAACATTGGTCTGAACTAGGGAACTAATTATATGGCAGGCTGAAACAAGGTATTGACATCTATTTACCGAAAGAAGACGCTTATTGGCCTGTACACAAAATAGGACTCCTTCACACCTAGGAAATACAAAGTAGACCTCATCCGGACTCTTACTTTTCGTTTTTTCCACATCTGTTCGTCACCTTCTCTTTAGTAGACGCTCGAGGAGCATTCACTCGGGCTTCGTAGGAAGCATTTTGGTCTTGCATAGGACGACTGCGCCCACAGTACGGGCAGCAGTCAAAACCTAGCTGTTAGTCCATAGTATACACAGCCTTAGTGAGACAGTGCATCAACTTGTTTATCAGTTAGATTCGACTCTAAAAGATACGCTCCTTAGAGCGAAAATTTAATTGAAGGCTAAAATGCATCGCTACCACAATTCACGAGGGGAG
>OMLO01003235.1_pt1 | contig 13410 bp, 5 predicted proteins | sample 1674811 | NCBI WGS metagenome assembly OMLO01 (sample SAMN06265003, study PRJEB25207) | coral metagenome | isolation source: Coral host | place: Mexico:La Bocana,Puerto Morelos, Mexico | collected 2008-11-13
GACCTAGAGTTCTGGGAAGCGGTCGGACGCGTTCCATTCGACCAGCGAAAATTCCGAAAATTTGAACCGGTGATTTTGTTGAATGGAAAGCGCCCAATCACTTCTGTTGTGATCCCGGTCTTTCTCCACCCAATTCCAGTCCCTCTCCTAAATGTTGGGCGTTAACGTCTAGTTTCCGGTGTAAAGAACGCGGAACATTTCTGGGTACGTCCTTCGATTTTACGATGAAATACTGAATATTCATCAGTTTTATGCAGTCAGTAGGCGGAGGTAAAGAATATTCCTTTTCAAAGAAACTCCAAGGTGTTAAAACACCTCTTGGCCGGTCTTGCTTGGCTTACTTGATCGTTTGATTCGCTGAATAAGGAATAACAACATGTCGGATCTTGAGGACATCGAAGATATATTCGAGGTAGAGGAACTTCTTTTATAATAAATTCTGAGAACGTTAATTCAGAGTTAAAATCAAATTTAACAACATGTAAGCTTATGTGTAATTATTTCTATACGGTAGATTACAGCATTACTACTACAGTCTTAGATGTATATTCATAAACTTTAAACTTTATAAAGCTTTACACTAGTTTATTCTAGCTAAATATAAGCTTTCAATTAGCATCCTAGCAAAGTACACACGTTCGTTTAAAGGTCAGGTGCTGTTGACCACAGGAAATCAGAGGGGAAAGGAAACTCGATTTATTTGTATGACGTCGAGTGACTGCGCTGAGGAGATCAAATGCACAATAGGGTCATTCTGTTTCATCATGACAACAGTTAAGGGTGTGTTTACAGGACCTGAATAGCAGAGATATAGGAGACGTCACCTATTGTTATTAAATTGATTTTACTCTTAAAACTAAGAATTTTGCTGTTTATCATTAAATAACAGGCATTAAAATATGAATCAATTATGCATAACAAAAAGGAGTTGACATTTCCCCTTGAATGAGCTATGTGACAAAAGCTGTAAATTCTAAGGCTAAGAATTGCCTTGTTGTCTACACTTGAAGCCAAAAATCTATGGTGTTCGAGGAGTATCACTAAAATAATTTTATGGTTTAATTCTTGTCTTGTGTGTTTGATTTCTGAAATGGTGTTTTGATTTCCAAAATTTGTCTGTTTGATTTCCAAAATCGGAAATTCCGGCACATTACCAGACCAGTGGTGCGTGCATGGAGGTCAGCAGTCTGTGCATGGAGTCAAATCGATTGTTGGCTGTTTTACCTACAGTTCGAATTGCCTACATCCATATCATTTCGCCTACACAATCAAAGTCATTTCGTCTTCACTGTCTTAATTGATTTGCCTACATTGAAGTCGATTTGCCAACACTTAACTCCAAAATAATTTTGCAAAGATCGATGAACATCACATGTAAGATGATATTTCAAGTTAAACTAACTGTACAATTTTAGCGTGAATGGATTTGTCGTTGACTAGAAAGATTTCAACAGACGCATAACACCATGCATGTGTAAATTTTGATCACATCCAGGTTAATTGAACAAACAATGTGGTACAATTCCAGCTAGTCACAATGGGGACGTGCATGATGCTGGTGGTCATGTGTTCTAATTTGTATGTTTAGAAACTATTTTAAAGGAGCTCAGCCAACAAGAATTTGAATTCATTTCTCAGAGACCTTTTAATTTGAGTGCTGTGTGAATACTCTTGATAGGCCATTTAGACTTGTGCATTGCCTAGGGGGTAGAATGGCAGGCTCCATTTGCCTGGTGCGCAGCAATGCAGCCCACTGGATGCAAGGTGGAACAAGGTTTGCATTTCCAAGAATTATCTTCCCCAGACTTGACAGCATTTCTATAGGTGTCTGTGGATACACCACTGCCTCCATTTGTTGCATCCGTTGCACAGATGGGCCTTTTGGTGCTTGTTAACAATTTTTTTGCGCTTAATGCACAAAGTAATCATTTTTCTTGAAACAGGCAGCATTTATAGGTAGACCCTTGCTCAGTAAGGATTGAAATGCCTGTATATTTAATTTGTTGATTCTAGTGCTGTTTTCTTCTTTTTTTAACATAATTTTATGAATTATTAGTACACTGACTGCTGGTCACATGCTGGAGTTTCCGATTTTAGAAATCAAATGGACAGATTTTGAAAATCAAAAAAATCATTTTAGAAGTCAACCAGACAAATTTTGGAAATCAAAAAAATCGTTTTAGAAATCAAACAGACAAATTTTGGAAATCAAAAAAAATTTATTTTAGAAATCAAACAGACAAATTCATTGGAAATCGGAAAATCATTTCAGAAATCAAACAGAGAAGACAATAATCAAAACATATATTATTTTAGTGATACTCCTCAAACACCCTAAAAATCACCAACTTTGAGCACAGGTTGGCTAAGCTCAAAAAAATAAGACAAGCATGTAGAGGAGGCAGTTAATACTAGATGCAAATAAAGTAGAGTAAGTGCTTGAATGTGGAAAAGTGCAATCTAAGACCCCTAAGATTATTTACTGTGGAGCAGGTGCCTGTTGTAGTCTAGAGAAATTTTTTTTGGTGCATTGCTTTAATTAGTTATTTTGGATTTACACAACTAAAAGAGGTTCAAGGCCATAACACATACTTTTGAAGTGTAGAACTGCTGTTTGAAGCAAATGTATCAACTGAAGTTAACCCTGGTACCTGAAGTATTGTTACAATTTCAGCCACAGTTCTTATATTCTGACTTAAGGTGAAGTTTTACCTGAATTTGAGTGAAATTTTAAGAAGTTTAAAGAAAGGATAGAAGAGAGAAAATTATTTTTGAAACACCAACAGACAGTTGACCCCAATGCGAGAGCATCCCAGGCTGTCAGGGACTGTTTGGGTGTCCATCTACTAATTTTTAACTTCAAATTCTAATTTTAAATCACATTAAATCCTCACCATTTTTCATGTCTCTAAATTTCACTAATCCATTGAGAAAAACTATCTCTTCCCAAATATCCCCAAAAATTTACAAAACTCCGCGAAACATAGATTCATGGGATAAGTGAACAGATTTTTGATTGATTGAAACGTGAACAAGATATTCGCATTAAACCCAAGTTACGCAACAGAAAAACAGCCTTCAGGAAGAACCCCACCTTAAGAACGAGCCTTTCAAGAAATCCAAGATGTAGCTAAAAGATATTGAGAAATCAAAAAGTTTAACACGTCTGCCAGAGTTGTAAACGAAAACAGTGCATTATACGTGTAGGATGAAAACAAGCTTGGCATCAAAACAAGACTACGCCCCTTGCAGTTCAAGAAAATGTGTCCCCACAGTGGGAGGAAAAGAGTTGAACAACTCTGATATAAGGCTATTCACATGTGAGCCTGTCAGAGCTCCCTAGTGCAGGTGGACCAGTGAGGGTGGGACTCTGCAGAGACTCTGCACCCAGTAACTCTACTCCATGAGGGGGGTAGGGGAAGCAGGGACGGGGGAGCATTTTGCTCAAATCATTTTTCATTTCTTTTTATTGTGATATAAACATGTTAAATCACAAGTTTTAGCTTTTATCTACATCAGATGGATGTATCTGGCACTGTAAATTGGCTATAAATGCCAAGAATGCTATGTAATTACCCGCCTTTAAGGTGGGGTTCTACCTGAATTTGAGTGAAATTTTAAGAAGTTTAAAGAAGGGATAGAAAAAAGAAAACTATTATTGACACACCACTAGACAGTTGACCCCAACACGAGAGCATCCCAGCTGTCGGGGGCTGTTTAGGTGTCCATTTACTAATTTTTAACTTCAAATTCACAATAAATCCTCACCATTTCTTATTTCTCTAAATTTCACTAATCCATTGAGAAAAACTATCCCCACAAATCACCCAAAAAGTTACAAAACTCCGCAAAACATAGATTCCTGGGATGAGTGAACAGTTTTTCGATTGCTTGAAATGGGAACAAGATATTCGCATTAAACCCAAGTTACACGATGGAAAAACGGCCTTCAGGTAGAACCCCACCTTAACCTGGTACCTTGTCCACATCAGAAAAGTTTGTGACACTGTAGTAAGACTAGTATCCTGGCTATCTTATGACCTTTGAGGAGTATGCTCTGACAAGTTGTTGAATAATTTTGGTTGAATTATCCCATTTTGTGCCAAAGGTTAATGTGAACTTTTGTTCTTTATTTCTTTGATGACTGAAAGGCTACTGGTGTACAAAAAATATACAAGCAAAAACTGCTTGTTTCATGTGACTTTACATTTAACCATTTGTTTCTTAGGGATGGTTAGAGAGGCCAACAGAAGAAGAAGCTAATAAGACAAAAGGCTGGTTAAAAAAGTCTTTTACCAAGAAATGGAAGAAAGGATACTATGTGCTCAGAAAATATTGTGCAGGTGACCAACCTTTTCTTCAGTGGTTTGATAGGGAAGATGGCTGGCGACGGCAAATGCCACGTGGGACATTAGAGCTGTTTCCAAGATACAAGGTGTTTAAAAGATTGGAACACAAAGCTAAGCAACATGTTTTTGAGATAAGCACTGATGCTGAGACATTCATAATGGCTGCTGAGAGCGAGACTGTCATGGACCTGTGGGTGATCCAATTACAAATGCAAAGTACTTTGAACCCGCGAGTAGCAGGTAGGTCTGGGTGTGATTTTAGGTAGGTAGGTGGGTAGGTAGGGTATGTTAGGTAGGATGGCAGATAAGCTGGCTGATGTCATTGGTATGTCACCAGCATCCAACTTTAGTAGTCCTCTTTTCACACCTGAGCAGAAAATAGACCTCTGGCACTTGAATCCTGAGCAGTGGACCACACACATCTTGGTAAAATAATTTATTATAAAAAGCTTTTGTGCTTGGCAGGAGAATATGAAATCTTTTTCATGATTATCACTCCTCTTTTTTTTATAATACCTGGTACATGGCATAGTACATCTTATAATAAGTCTATTATTTTAAGGTTAGAAGAGTAGGTTAAATTTAAAAGTTATTATTCAACATTTTCAAGAAAGGTTCCAGGCTTATCAAGTGGATATCTTGTAAGCATTCCCTGTGTTGTTACTTTTGTAGGTGAGGTCTTTAGAGTCAAAGGCAGTAGTAGTCGACAACTGCAGCGAATAGGAGCTAAGGAACAACAGTGCCTCCTACATATCTCCAGATGGGGTCTGACCTTAGCTTTGGAGCGGACACGAGCTGTGTTGGCTCAGTGGCCCCTTACAACAATTCGGAGCTATGAAGCTATGGATTGTAATGAGTTTTTATTTGAAGCTGGAAGAGCTTCACCCATGGGTGAAGGGAAGTACAACTTCTTCACACATAATGGTGATGATAACAAGATTTTTGATGTAATAGACAATTTTGCCTCTGCTCGGCTCAGAAGACATCGGGATAACCGTCCCCCAGCAGCATCAAGTGAATTAACAGAAGATGACATTGAGAGAGCATATGATCAACTACGGTTTAGCCTCCAACCCATCTCAGGTAGAAGCTATGAGTGAGGCATGACTGAGTGAAAGTCTTGCACATCTGACTATAAAGCATTAAATTGTAGTATTTACTGAGTACTTGACACCCCTGAATTTGAAAGGGGTTGTCAACATACTTACCACCTAACATCAACTGGATGTATAAAGGTGGTAAAGCAAGTCCACTTTTGGACATAGATAGATAGATAGATAGAAACTTTATTGATGTCAACAACCACCTAGCTGGGGAAAGACTCCCCTACTAATACGGGGACATAACAAAAACGGTTTGAACATCAGTGCAGGACATTATAAACTAAAACTAATCAAAACTACCCATTGAAAATAAATCTAGTTTATGTTGAGAACAGAGTCGCAAATCAACAGCAATCAAAATGGCTACCTTATTGGCTAAGAGGTCCATTGGAAACAAATTAATAACAGTGCCTTGCAGTATTATTGTTTTCTTATTTTAAACACAACGCATACTACTGTACAGCTTTTTATAATATAGATTTAGGGTGATATAAATGGTCTAGTTGTTAAGAAAGCTTCTTCCTATAGTCTTAGGAATCGTTAAATGTTGTTATGTCTAGGCCAAGAACCAAACAGGTTTGGCATTGATTTTAATTGCCTGGAACTCTTTACTTGACACTATCAAACAGCTTGAAAACCCTATCTCCTTTAAAAGAAAGATAAAATCAATCAAAACCTACTGTATGTCAGGGACATCAGCTCCCAAAAAGAATGCTCTGTAAATTATAATAAGAAACCTGAATTTAGATGCACTTTTCATCATTATTGTATACTGTTTTTAGCTTTATGACAATTGTATAATTATAAATTTCCGTTTTCCCACATCAGCTGTTTAGTGGCATACTTAAACCTACTTATCAAATGAATGTATGTATGTAGCTACCACTTATTATTTTTGGTCAACTGGCAGTTGTTGGATGCCATAATGTTCAGTGTAGTGATCTGGAGTGGTGCTAAATGAATGGAGTTAAGTTGACTGCAGAACTTATGGTAGAAAATCTTTTCTTTGTTTAGTCCCATCAGTTAACAGGGATGGTCATGTGAGAAACATGAATCAGAGTGTTCCACAATCAATTGACACAGGAGGAATGCAGGAAATGTACAATCACATAGGCAGGTCAGACAGTATTGGCAGTGCACACAGCCTAGGAAACGTTTCATTTACCTCAGAATCTGCTCTTAGCTACAGTCGCTTGGAAAGACTTCCAAGTTGGGGCTCCAGCTCTACTCAACCCAGAGAACAGTATAACAGACTTAACTCTGCAGTGCCAGCAACTGATAGCATACGTGAAGGTAGCTATGATAGGCTGGCACGCTCACCAAGCACTTCAAGCCGTAACTTTCCTGAGTCACTTGTAAGTTGCACAAAAGAAGCTGTTAATGGACCATATTCATATTCTCAATATTGGAGTCACTGGAACTAGCTTGCAATGGAGGCTCATGTGGGGAAATATTATTAAAGAGATAAATGTCATTTGTATTTGAAAAGGCTCCCTGTCTTAGCCTCAGTTGCATTAGCCCCGGTTGCATTAGCCTTGATTGCATTTAAGCTAGTTCAAGTCCAGTAAACTATTTGACTGTACCAGTGAAATAGATCTTGTTTCAATACTTTTCTTTTCAGTCCATTTGGCCAAAATATTACTGTTATCACCATGAATTTTGTTTAGCTGCTCACAACGTAATCTTCGGCCCATTAATTCTTTAGTTCCCAATACATGTAAATTAGATGGTTGGGTCATTTTCATAACACTTAGACACATGAACGATTTTCCAACATTTTAAATATTCCAAGATGGAGAATAGACTTTTTGGTACATTAAAATTAAGCTTGGCAACAAGGCATAGAGGACACAGCCAAAGAAAGTTGAATGACCATGTCCTTTGATTGTGTCCTTTAGGCCTCCCAATCAAGCTGAATTTTTGCATATCAGAAGTGGCCTATTTGGTCTAACTAAGGTTTAGACCTGTTTCTTGGAAGGAGCGGTTAGGATTCTATGAGCTAAGTGTCCTGACTGAATAAAGCAACTGATCAATTGATTGGTGACTCAGATGTGATCTTCTTCATTCTCATTGGTCAATGTTCTCTCCAACAAACATTACAAGGTTTTGAGTTCCAAAGTCTAAATGCGGGTTACGTTTTTGTTTGTTCTTGTATCTGCTCCGTTGGGTTTTTCTTTAGGGTTTCCCCTTCCCACTAAAAAAGCACAATATTTTAACTTCCACACTGGATATTCCACAGCACATTCCCAGTTATTATCTTTTGTTTATACTTTAATGATGACCTTCATATTTGTTTACCAATGTAGAAAGCAGTAATAAATTTGTTATCATCTAACTTACAAGACCTTTTATCCACTATTCTACTTGCTAGACAGGCCTGACTCCATGATACATCTTGTGGTGTTTACAGGACTCAAGATTAGAAGTGGAAGGAGGATGTCCCCTGAACCAGCTCCCAACCAGCCAACAGATGCCAGGAAGGCAAAAGACCCCCACCACACCCAAAGATCATTCTGGAATAGGAGGATCTTTTGATGAATTGACAAGTGGCAGTAAATACTCCAAAGAATCAAGTAATGTGCAATCAAAGCCACAACAACCAAGCAGGCCAGAATTTATTCAGCAAAGTACTCCACCTGACAAACAGAAAGGGCCAAAGTACTCAAGAAGAGAAAGCTCATTATCCATGGTTTGTTCTCCAAATTTTATGTACTTGAATTCAGCTTATTCTTCTAGTGTTGAGGTTCTGCCGGCTCTGTATGCTACAGTGGATCTAAGCAAGAAGAAAAAGAACAGAATGGCAGCTGCTGAGAGAGCTTCAGACACTGTACTGACCAGACGGCAAAGCAAGAGCTCTGACAGCATTTTGAGTACATCACCAACTTTCACCCACTTTGCAGCATTTGCAGCAGATGCTGAATGCAGAAGTTCTCAAGATTCATTACTTTCCATGATCCCTCCACAAAAACCATGCACTGAAAGGGTTTCTTTGGCTCTTAAAAGTTCAGTGTCAGAACCTTCGGATGTTGCATATCAAGCTGAGTACATTACTAATCTTCCAGAACTTCCTTCTAAAAAGGGCAACTATAGTGGGCAGGTGGAAGCTTTGGAGAGAACTTTATCTGAAGTGTCACAGTATTCACAAACGGAGAAGTGATTGCAAGCTTGTGAAAAATGAACTTGTCAGTTCTTACTTGGTAACTAAAAGGACATTTTTATTATTCATGGTTTCTGTATTTTGTGATCTCTTTAAGTTATTTTTAACAAAACACAAATTTTTAAAACGAATTTTCTTCTTAAGAATACCAAGTAGTGCCTTTAAGGTCATGAATAAAGGTAGAGGGTGGTTGGGATAAAAGAGCTGTGACTACAGTTGGGGGGCTGGTTGGTAGTCCTTTCACACTGTTTTAATTTTAAGCACCATGTCAAATAATTATGTTTATATTTAATTCAGTATTTTAGCCTAAAGTAAAGACAGCTTTCGTTTAAACACAATAAAAAAAGCTGCTTTATTTTACAATTTCGTCAAAAAGGTTGCGGTTATTTATCATGTTGAATAAATAACAATAAAAGCCAAGTTTTCTGTTTTTCTCACGATGTATCATGTGTGATGTATCATCATGACATTTTGACTACAATACCCAGGTGATGAGGTTGACTGTTCATGCGTGATCTTATAAAGCATGATGCTCTGCTGTGATTGGTTGGTTTTCAAGCTCTGATTGGTGCATTTCGATCCTTGCTGTTTCACTCAGTGACTTGCTCCCTCGGGAATCCTGTGAACTATGCCATCTTGTTTAGCCAGGTCGACAGCTAGTACCTCCAAATGACGCTGCCCACCCAGCTAAACAAGTTGGCGCAGGATTCCATGTGAATGTGACAAGGTTTACATAAGAGAGAGTGGAAGACCCATGAAAGACAGAGACCTCCACCGTTTTAGAGCACGCCCATAACACCAGCGCGGTGGCCTCATGGTTAGTGAGCTCGACTCCGGACCGAGTGGTCCGGGTTCGAGCCCTGGCCGGAGACATTGTGTTGTGTTATTGGGCAAGACACTTAACTCTCACAGTGCCTCTCTCCATCCAGGTGTATAAATGGGTACCGGCAAATTTAATGCTGGGGGTAACCCTGCGATGGACTAGCATCCCATTCAGGGGGGAGTAGCAATATTCCTAGTCGCTTAATGCTACAGAAACCGGGATAAGCTCCGGCCTGATGGGCCACTTAGGCTTGTATGCAGACTTTACTTTACTAACACCGGGCACAAGCCATTCCAGAACAAAGTTAAGTTTATTGATCATGACCCTCATTACCACACAAGCAGGGTCAGAGGCAATTTATGTAAGACAACAACAACAGGGATAGTAGAAAAGAAATTTTAGAAGCGTGAATGCCAACAATCAAAAAAGCACAACAAGAGGAGAGCAGTGCGGCAGTGGATTGTTGAGGGAGCAAGTTACTGAGTGAAACAGCAAGGATCAAAATGTGCCAGTCGGAGCTGTTGAAAACCATCCAATCACAGCAGAGCATCATGCTTTATAAGATCATGCATGACCAGTCAACCTCATCGCCTGAAGAAGACTAGCAGTATGCAGTCAAAACATTGCAAACTTCATCACTTGACTACATAGAAAACTTAGCTTTTGTTTTATAATTGTTTTGCACTCAGAGCAGTAAAACAGAATTGGTAGAAATTTCAGGGAATTGAACAGTTTGTGTAGGATATGAATTCAATGTCGAGAGAAATTTAGAGTAAGCTGTCCACATAATTATAGGAAATAAATGCTTCATAAAGTGTAAGTAATTTTTTTTTTTACATTAATGTCTGCATCATTGATTATTGAGTAGCATGTGTTAATTTCTGTGACCTTTATTTCCAGTAATTTCGTATGCTGTATTTTCAGATCAATGTTTTCCAAGGTTACAATATTTCTGTTTCATGTGAAAGGATGCTTGAAGTGGTCAGATTACTTCTCTTAACACTGCCAGAAAAGAAAGACTTTTTTAATTGTGATATCTTGAATTACCAAGACACTGACAGCTAAAGATAGTATTGTTACATCCTGAACACTCTTAAGTGAAACCAAAGTCCTTGATTGACACCCTAAGTTGAACAATAGACATCCCCAACCTTTTCACTTGGTAGGGCCCCCCTGGATGTTTTCCCAGGGCAGGTACAAAAGTCGGACCAGATCAACTCGGATCGCTCACCTTGGATCGAATGAAAAATGGTTTTCTAAGCCAAAGCTATTCGACGTTGGTGCTGATTTCACTAAGGTTAGCTTAAGAGATTTGGGCTAGGGTGATTTCTCGAGGTCTTATCATTTTTTTACATTGATCTGAGGTGAGCGATCCGAGTTGATCCAGTCCAATTTTTGTACCTGCCTGTTTTCCCATGTGTTATGCTAATAATGTGGTAAAATGAAATTTAGGCAAAGATTGACTTGAGCTAATGCTGTTCAGTCTTTAAGGGCAATCATACTCTATGGTGTCTCATATAGGGTTCTGCAGGCTAGGGCTTATGTGTTTTTTTCCTGTAAGCTGTGTGAGAGCATTCAGTTTGCTTTGATTGCAATTTGCACTTGTAGGCTTTTGCTCCCTCACCTTCCTCCCTTTCGCTTGTGACAGTTCAGGTGGTTTACCGGTAGTATCCCCACCGACTCTGCCAGGGTAACGGTGCCTGGTGGTTGCCACTCTTACTCTGCTCGTTTCTCATATCTCGCCAAGCTCTACCATTCTCAAGCTCATCAATTGCATATGACCCACATCATGAGTTACACACAAGTTAAAAAGAATTCTTTTTCTTTATTCAAATATATACTTTTTTTGAAATATAACTTCTGCCTCTGTAACATTCTAATTACTTCAAAATAATTTTATTATGTCTCATTTACATCCATAGCACCAAAACTAAGCTCCTTTAGGTTTAAATCACTATTTAAATTCTGAATTTCTTAAGAGATGAGTGGAAGGATGTTATTTATAAAAGTTATTGTGGGTAATAAGTAGCATTTGTTTAGCAAATAAAAATAAATCTTATGAATATTCCCAAATACTGTAGATTGTTGTGATTTCATCCATACTGACAGTAACATTCCACAGGTTTGGGATGTTATGAGCCTCAAGCTCATCTTATAGAAGGCATTCAAAAGCAACATATTACTACTAATACAAACATATCTATAGTTAACTGATTTTTCACACCAATGTCTTGCAGAATTTTCTAGAAAAATGAAAACATGTTCTCGATGTTTCTATCAACTTTTAGTATAATTCTACAAGCATTCTATCACAAATGCTGTTCACTGATGGGCTATGCTACTCACTATCTACTCTGTTGCAGATAATGAAAAGCATTGTAGTGTGCTTTTGTTCACAAACTAGAGACCACTTTTTTACATTTTTGATGTGTCTGTGAAGAGGATTATGATAAAGTTTCGGAACAACTAGTAGATTTGTTTAAAAGTAGATTGATGGTAGTCAGGAGATGACATAGTAACGGTGCCGTTTTTTGTCACTGACTTGTTTATGTCAAGACGTTTCAGCTAACTCATTTGTTGAAAAACCACTTGATGTCATGCGCAATTAGAAACATTTTAAAACCAAAATTTTATGCATGCTGTATGCGTGTCTCAAGTGAATTATTTGAGTGCCTTCTAGGCACTTGTGGTCTTCTGGGATGACCATGTGGTCATTCCGAGGGTTCGGGTCAGTTTTTTTCGACTGATGAAGGCTCAAGAGTCAGCCAAAACATCTTGCCAAAGTATAAAGGAGTTATTTTTCTATAACTCATGTTTCTATAAATTGAAAATGGTATATCTTTTCTGTTTTCTGAAAAGCTGAGTTCACAAATTACAATCTTTTCGCATAAATTCCTCAGTAAATTAATGACTACCCCTATCGAAACAAGGCTACATATCCAGTATAGATCATAACAATAATTAAAATAGATGACTATAGTATATTGATAGGTAAATTGTCAAGGAAAATCCATTTTCCTAATGAAAACATTCTGAATCATGAATTTACTTAACAAATAAAAAAGCCTAAGCCGTGTATTACACTGTGATAAAACATGACAGGCATTTGAGAACATGTGGGAAATGTAGAAAACACAAGCCGTAGGCCAGTGTTTTCTACATTTCTTTAATATGGCTTTTAAAATACCTACAATAGAAATGAAATACTTAAAATATACAAATTTACCACTAAATGGATTTTTGTATTATTTTACATTATTTTTTACTCTTTCCAGAGTAGTTTCTATTACATGCAAGCTAACAAGAATAAGAATTCTACTACAGTGAGTGAGACTTTATTTATTTAATGAGGGTGATCCGTGACAGTAACTTAAGTCACTGATAAACTTGGGGCCCTCAGAAACAAACAACATACTGAGCAAACACCAGACCACAACACCGGGAACTCCCCGTTCTACTCTTTTCGATAAGTGTGTGGGTTCTTTAACGTCCCCTGCTAGCCTATTACAATGAAGATGCAGGAGACAGGGCCTACGGTTTATCGTCCTTATCCGAGAAGACTTGAATATCTAACCATTTGCAGATGCCATTGCAAAGGTAGCAGATTCTCCTCAGTTATTTTAAGACCCTGAGTGTTGGTCCGGTCTGGGGCTCGAACCCGAGAGTAGTCCGACGCTCTACCAACTGAGCTAACCGGTGAGATTGATTGGCCTTAGTAGCTGAAATTATTGTTAATTGAAGCCAGTGGAGAAACCGAGTACCGTGGTTATTTACTATTTAAACGGACAAACGTAGTCGGTTCATCAACAGCTGTAGAAATGGAAAGCAAAAATGCCTAATGCTAAGTTACATTCTGATTGTCCATTGTCCATTTACTTCTAGTCCCCAATCTAACCAAAAGAGACAAGGACGAGTTAAAGCTGTTTATAGTAACTCCAAGACGGAAGTGAATAATTACAAATGGTTAGCACATTTTTC
>OMLO01003236.1_pt1 | contig 13410 bp, 3 predicted proteins | sample 1674811 | NCBI WGS metagenome assembly OMLO01 (sample SAMN06265003, study PRJEB25207) | coral metagenome | isolation source: Coral host | place: Mexico:La Bocana,Puerto Morelos, Mexico | collected 2008-11-13
TTTTCATTTAGTAACCCAATTCTATACACCGCTCTACACAAATGTGTATTGAGCACTCTTTAGCAGTGTTAACCACAGCTTCTCATGATTATTATTATCATTATTATTATTAAGGAGAGGTTCAAGGGCAAAGAGGAGAAGAAGCGCAGATGTTAAAGAGAGGGACCTAGAAATTGACAAAGAATCAGCTAGACTGAACTGAACTTGTTAAAAACAATTTTTATTACAATACATAGTTATGCTTATTATTATTATTATTATTATTATTATTATTATGAAAAATAAACCTTCTTAACAAATTCTTAAACAATCTTTACAATATAACTACTAAAATGCTAGAAATGATATTCATAATTATAATACGTATAAATATGAGAGAATGGGAAATATACTTTTAAGAAACATTATATAAAATGCCGGTTGTATTTACAAGGTGACGGCAATAAAGCATTTTTCAATTATTACATTATGGCTCCCTCTTGGATTTCAATGTCAATATCGATGTTCTTAAAGTCGCAAAAGGCTTTTCTTCGAGCTCTTGAATCTCTAAGGCACATTAGTGCGGATCTTATAAAGCGAAGGATGTCTTTGCTCTTATCTAGGAGATTGATTTAGCATAATCGTATCCTTTCTTGATGGAGATCACCTGCGCCAGTCTGCTGGTATTCCAAGCGCTCCTTTCCCTTACAGCCTTTTGACGTGAAATAAAGCTAAGGGTGTAAACGGTTCCTTTTTCAATGTCCAAAACCCTCCTCGAATATAGGCGCTTCTTCTCGTTCTCGTGATTGCCGTATATCTGTTGGAGCTCTAGGTCCCCATCCCAAGAATGCTGATCGTTGGTTTTCCCAGACCCCGCGTGCGTGGATATCTAATCTCTGTTCTCCCGCGATATCTTGAAGGACAGGTTCAATCTCCACATCGCTGCAAGCCATATTCAGGAGTTCGGCTTCTAAATCTCTCATTATGGCGTTGGGTAATGAGCCCACCTCGCCTGCATAGCATTGCGAAGTCTACTGTGAAAATATTCGACACCAAGGACCCAAGACATTTGCCACTATATATTTGCTCTTCTCTTTTCTGGAGAGATCAAGGCCTTGCCCCGGGCCTTGCGTAAGAGTCGCTAGTCTTTTCCCTTGATCGTACTGGCATAAATTCTGTTTAACATTCAAAGTTATCTATTTGCTCTTAGCCAATTTTGGAGAAACTGTAAATCCATGTTCATATTGTGTTACAACTCAGGGATACTGCAAGCAGTGAAAGTGTTATCTACGTACACATATTCTTAGTGCAGCATAATCGGCTCTAGTCGTAAGATCATTAACGGATGAATGGATCTATAGATGGGTAGATGATGGAAACACTAGATACTCCTAAACATCTACGCGGTAATATTAGTCGACAGTAAGGATATACATTTCCTCTTTCAGAAGACACTGCTGAAAGGTTACACAACCGCAGTACGTGTCCACACTTGTCACTCATAGCAAAGTCACGTTTGCGCGTTCGCAAAACTTCACTTCATATATAAAAGTCATCTTGTTCTCGTGTTTCTGGTTTTCAGTCCTTTTACAAATAACGCTCCGCACGAAAACTTCAACACTACGATACTGATTCGTAAACACCTCTCGCACGCAGACCACACAGGCCGAGAACGTGATTCACATGAGAACATGCTTCTTGTTCTTATTTTACGCAATATGACAACCTAATAATCTTACCATCCTAAGCACGAAAAACAGAAATGCATCGCTCTCGCACGACAGGAACAACAGCAAAACGAACAACGTTGCTGGAAGGCAGTCAAAGTAACATTTAATTTGGTCAATTAAGAGAGTCAGTACGTGCGCACGTCTCAGTTACGTGAACGTTTAACACGTCATTGCCAATTCCTGATTATCTCCACTGGTAAGTTTTATCCATCCGAGGATCGATTCCGTAGCTGTGAAAATACCAGGAATCACTGACCACAACAACACAGTATAACCTGCAGCAGATTGCATGCGGAGTGTTCCTAGTGTAGCAACTATGACAACTATGCAACCCTGAAACCGCCGAGTTAAACACTGGCCACTCTAGGCCTCTCTAGGCTCCAAAGAGGCTTCATTTTCTCTACTTCATACTTTGAAGTTTATACGGTGGCCTGATAATTAGTGCGCTCGTCTCCGGGTCGATCGAGCGGTCCGGGTTCGAGCCCTGGCCGGGGACTTTGTGTTGTGTTCTTGAGCAAGACACTTGACTCTCACTCCGGCCACTCATTTACATATGTCGGTGTGCTCTGAAGAACGAGGTATATAACAATAGGTGGAGCATTACATTATGTCTAACCCCGATGATGGCAAACAGCCGAAAACGTGTGGTTTAAACTTTTTTAACTTTACAATTTTTAACTTTTTTAACTTTTTTAGCCTTGTATATGAGGTACATAGTAATGTCTAATTGAAGGATATAATATAAATTAATTAATTACAGTTTACAGTTTAAAAAAAAACAAAACAAATTTACTCCATGAATTGAACCTTGTTAGAGATGACTACTAGGGAAGAGAGTCAGGGAGTGAAGGATGTTGATGAAATCTAACTCTAGTATGGGAATTTCAAAAAAATGTTCAAATGTTGTTGTTTATATTGGTCAATGCTTATGTCAACAAGACACGAAAAACTAAAAAACCGGGCAAACGGGGGCCAGACTAGCTGGCTATTTATAACTAGAGAGTTGAACTACGGTCTACAAGTGGTCAGAGCGTGACTTGAACCCGCAGCCTTCGGATTTTAAATCCGGCGCCCTGACCACTCGGCCACGCTTCTGGACCCAAATGTTCATCAGTTGCCTTATAGTCAGTTAGTGTACTGATTTAGGACACTGATTACGAAACAGGAGACAATGCGGCTTACCCCGCAGCCAACCGAACCCAACTTACCACTGTTGTTCATCAACTTAACTTTATACCAACACTCACACGTCTCTGAGCCCCGCTTCTTGTATACGCCTGGACCGTCTTGTATGAAAAGAACCTCTGTTCATATTAAATAATGTGAACAAAACAACTTTGTAAGAATCATACTGACGTATGAGATTTTGCTAGGGTGAGAAAACCTTTCGGGACATGCTTCTACTGTACTTTAAATACTTTATGCACGTATAGGCTATCTTAAATATGTATCGCTTGTAATCAATCAACTACTCACACAGTGTCAAAAATCTCAGAACGGCACAGGAAAAAAGGCAGGAGTTCTCAAGTGCGGGATGCCCCGGAGAGGGGCGTCTGCCTCTGTTTTAGTCTGCGCTGTACCTAATTTGCAGTCTTCTCCTTCTCCGCTGGGAATAATGTCTCACGCCGGATAGTAGAAAAATAGTAGAAAAATAGTAGAAAAATGATGTATGGACGAGTTTAAAACTCTTTTACTGATATATGTATATGTATAGGTATAGCTAAAACTTCAGGCTTCAGACTGCAGACAAAGTATAGCAGGTGTTACATAGTTCCGGTTACTATAACCTGAAGAAACGTTTTGGGAAAGGCATTTTTTCCCTACACTATTTTTCTTATTTAATGAAGGAGTGGGGAGTTACATACAAGCTGACAAATTTGAAGTAATATTTAGTTCTCTATGTCATGATGCAGAAACTCTCTAGTTCATGCTATTATGAGGGGGTAGTAAATTGAACTGTGAACCGAGAATCTTTGCAACTCTCCGGCCTCCCCCTCAGACACCTCAGCATTACAGATCATTGCTTTTGCCGGTAAACAAGAAAACAAATTCGGTCCTGGCCCGGTCATGGTAAGGAAAGTGTTGTCCAAAGAACGGTAAGTACGACCGGACCTAACTCGAATTTCCTGTTAGGGAAGAGATTTTTCCCCTGAAATCATATTCTAATTCAAGATTGTCAGAATCCGTGACCCGTATCGGCGGCCATCCACAATATTTAAACTAAATGTGCCGACTGGGAAAACGCACCGGAAATTCTTTAGCAATGACACCATTCACTAAATTTAAATTGGTGTTTCGTGTACGGAGTCGAGTGTATCTCGTGTAATCACACCTGCTAGGTGATAAGAGTCGACAACAGGAAGGAAGATGCATTTGAATTAATCAAAAGACGATATAGATCATCGTCTCTTGAACAAATTCAATTCATTGACACAGAGGAATTTAGATACTGCAATATTACTATTGTTATCTTCTAATGAAATGAATTTTTATTCTGTACAACTTTGCAGTCAAAACATTTTTTCAAAGTGCACCGGCTGAACGATCAGACACTGTACGTAAGCTGGCAACATGTGGAATCAAAATCAGTGATTTTAACTAATCCTTGATCTAACATTTTACTTAATGTTTAATTATGCGTAACAAACAATATTTGACAAGTACTTCAAACATTATAATGTAGTCAAAAGAATGTGAGATCGTTTAGAGGCTTAACGTGAGCTAATATAAATGAAGACTGTCTACCACTAAATTGATAAATAAAGTAACTTTGTCTTTTACACGAGCTAAAATTTCATGAAAGTCCGACACCTTCTTCAGCTAGCAAAGCCTGCGAAAGGTTCCCAGCGAACCCGAACAAAGATCGCTTAGCTCTCCGAATTCTTTAGTTCGCACTCCGAGGCGCCCGCCCGCTTCGTTCGCCGAATTTTTATCTGTCGCTTGTTTCCAGGATATTCTTCAGCCGGCTAGAAAACTTTTACCATTCTTTATGTAACATCCTTAGCTGAGCCAGTGGTACTCACGATAACGTGAAAAGCGTTTCACATATTTTCAGCTGCTAGAGGCAGCAACATGAAAAGCGCATGGAAAGATTTAAATGTCTTTGCGTTAAAATTAAGTCATCAAAGTCGCCGACACCATTTTGCTAAAGATAAGAACAGTATTTCTAAATATTTCATTGCTAAGAGGCACTCAAAAATTAGAAACTTTGTCTAAAATCATAGCTACGTCATCAAAAGAAATGTTGACGATGTAAGTGTCACCAACAAGCGTCAAAAGCACGGCGTTTTCCAGTCTACAAACAAGACATAAATATGAGTTAATAATAAAAATGCGTACACGAACTCCCTCACGGTTTTCTTATCGGCCTAACTAAACAGAATCTGTCACACCTTAAAAAGTACCCACTCTAAATCCATGCAAATCACGACCATTGACTGCTAAAACTCTTTATAGAACGAGAACTAATTTGATATTGAAATGTCTAAAATCTTTACGTTCGTGTGTACTTTTGACGTACCGCTTTATGTTTAAGGAAATAAAATCTGTGACTTTCCCGGTGAACGGATACATTAATAATTGGGGCAATTCGTGCAAATTTCATCTTCATTACCAATGCGTCCAGGGGCTTCACAATGTAATTTAGTAACATTAAGTTGCGAAATTTAACAAGTTCTTTTTGCTGGTGGCAGACACTGGATTTTGCAAAGAAAGCCAATGTCAAAAAAAGGAAAGTACAAAAGCATGGTGTGACGTGACGTGAGAGCCACATGTGCGCACGCGTCTGAATACGCATTGCGTGAGCAAAACCTACAATTTACAAGATAAGGGACTTTCGATAAAAGAAGTACAAGAAGGTTCATCTATTATAAAGATGAAGTAAGACCTTAGTAAATGTCGGGAGACCATCCAAGCATCTGGAATATTACTTCATACCATTGCCACAAATGTTAAGACACCATTAACGTAAAAGTCCACATGCTTTAAAAAGCCGGTCCAAAACCCGGGGTCCAAAAGGGGAGCCCTGTTTGGATTGTGCTTTAGCCATTCTCTGATTGGACATCGCTCGAGGACTCAGATCAAAGATCAATGTAATTTCAGATACATTTATACGAGTTACGCTCCTCCAATCTTTTGTTCTTGTAAGCCGTTTTCGCAGCTCTTGTAATCTTTAGTACATGTATATTTTTCCTGGTCTATTACCGGACATGCCTCTATCGTTTCCTTTGAGCTACGAGCACGCGAGGGTCGATTGTTTCCCAGTGCCCAGCTTCGAGCTCTCAGCTATGCCATATGCCTCTTTCCCTATTTTCCCTACATCACAAGGGAGGAGATCTTGGCTTATAAAAAGGTTTCCTACCTGAAGGGAACCATTTCCACTTAAAGATTTCAGACCTTTTTTCGTTTACATGGGAAAGGAAGTTCAAACCGTCGGGGAAACACCATTTTCGAATAAAAACATTTTCGTGTTTACGGAACCTGAACAAATAAAGTTATATAAATGCAAAAAGGAAGCGATGCATTTATATATCTACATTAGTTGAAGGTTGTCACACCTTTTGTTTTGAAACAATAATCAGTCACCATTTAATGGTATATCTAACCACAAAACCTTTTTTTGAACTGTTTTTGGCTCTTTTGTGAAAAAGAGAGATTTGTAGGTGGTGACCACATTTTGGCAATTCTCCATAACAAATTATATTGGCTAAAATCTTTTTCATTTTGACCTGTAGTCAAATTCTCTGGACTATAATTTTTTACCTACGTTTTTTCTGTGGATTGAAAACAATTCAAAGCGCGAATCATCGGCGTCGTTATGCAAGATCTGCAATTTACACGATTTTGATGCCTGACCTCTCGCCCGCGGGCTATTGTGACGTCGTTTAAGTGGCAGTGCATTCTCTCACGTACCACTGACCGCCATTTTGTTAAGAGCGATTACATTTCACAATGCAATGCATATTTCACAATGTGAAATTAACTGAAATTTATGATCGATTTTTTGTTGGAGTTCGCGTGTTCACATCGGCGAGCTCTGTATTTAAAAGCAAGTAGTGATTGTTGCATTGTGTACATTTGGAATGAATGTTTTGAAAAATTACGTCATGACATGCTTTGAGGACCGAATTAAAAATTGCGTTTCAGTTTGCATTAAGCAATTTTCAGGTGAACTTCAACATTTATTTTGTGTGTTTATAAGGATAGGGTCATTTCACCGGAAAGCGAACGTCAAACTTCTGCCCACAATTACCTTCACATGCTTATGACGTCATATAATTTAATCCAGTTTTTGATTGGTTAATACTCGAAGGTGTATTTTCATTGTAGTACAGAACTCTCTACAACGCGAAGGAGCGTAACGAGCAAGGTCGACAATGCCTATCGTTGGAGAAAACAGATTGCAGTCGTTTCACAATATTGTCAAGGACTACATTGCATACAAACTTCGGCAGCATAATATTTTCTTGGCAGGTTATCATGAGAATTCGTCTCCTTCAGCGGCTGCCTGTCATTTGCGACGAGTCGCGGACGAACTTATAGAGGAAAACAGCCAGTTGTTTGATTCCATGTGCGACCAACTTCATCTCACACATGCCACAACCTATTCGACTTTTGTGGGAATTGCGGATGAAATTTTCCAGAGTGGAAAAAACTGGGGCCGAATAGTAGCTTTTCTGGCGTTTGGAGCCACACTAGCGGTGTATTGTGCGCAAAAAGAAGATTTGGCTCAGAATATCGATAACATTGTTGAATGGGTCTCGGTCTACATGGACCAGAACCTCAGCGGTTGGATCGACGACAATGGCGGATGGGTGAGTACTTTTGGACGTGCAACTGATCTGTGAATTCGTGTCCATATCAAGTTATGATCTAGGTTTACAAGGTGGGAAAAAGTCATTCGCAGATGCAGTAAAACGTGCACAGTGGAGTAAAAACGCTGATTCACTGACTATCATGCGCGGTTTATTGACACTAGAAAGCAAAGGGATTTCAAATATGTGGAAATATCTTTTAAAAAATGTCTGTCTGGTTTATTTTTCTGGAGAATTGTTTTCGGAATCGAAACTTTTTTTCCTTATTAAATGGATAGAAGGTTGGAATTTTCCGAAGGTTTCTTGTGTTTCCTTAATTTCAACAGGATGTCTTTTATATGAGTTAAAGCCTACTACAAGATTTTTTTCACCACAAAAATACAGATTAAAGAATACAAAAAAATGTTTCCTTTTGCTAGACAGAAAAATGTGTCACTCTGTTTGGTTAAACTTAATTCTTGTATTCTCTTCCTGCCGGCTGATGTTTTCGATCGTGTATTTTCAAGAATAGAACTTGCTGCTTCCCCGGGGGATTTCACTCTGTATGGAAACCTTTCATTATTCTCATAAATTACATATGGTTTCAGTTTTTATAAATACGTAGTTCGAGTTCGAATTCGATTCTCAAAGAATCTTAAAATAAAATTGAATAGCTAGCATTTTCGAACATTTTCTTTACTATTGTATAAACTGTAAGTATATTAATAACGATGGCTTATATTGGTGACTTGGTAAGCCTAATTTGGGAATAAAGTCTGTCCTTGCCAGAAAGTTCTCGTCGGCGCCAAGGCATGTCTCTTGTCTGCAGATAGAAGTGTTTGGAATCGTGATGTAGCAAAAGTGCGGAAACTTGTACATTTTCATATTTGTCGCATTTGTGGTAAGATTGAAAGATAAAACAACAAATGAGATTTCCTTCCTTTTTCCTTTACTCTAATTCACTGTGTTTTGACAAGCTCTCTAAGCAACGATTGACAATTAAAAATAGCCACCAGGATATGGTTGTATGGCGTTCAGCATTTGCCAAATTTTTTCATTTTCAGATGGTGATCTAATTCAGCAAATATCATATTTATTCACTCTGATCTTAGAGGTTCAGACGTCTAACACTTGTGTGGTTTGTTAGCTTCTTCATGATATTCTCCCTGGAAAACGAACCAGTATTGAACGCAAAGTTGGTAGTTTCTAAAGAAACTTGTCAGAGTTGCTGGGCTGTATTGGTGGGCAAATGAGACATAAATATTTATCACCTTGAAGCGGATAAAGGTAAATTAACCACCATAGCAAGTTTCTGAAGCTGACATTTCGAGCATTAGTGCTTCATTATGATTAGAGACACTCTGCTCTTGTGAAGGGCAAACCCTCAAAATGTCAGCTTTACGAACTTGGTATTGTGGTTATCTACCTTTGTCAACTTCAAGTTGATAAAAAGGGAAGTGTATACCGTAATAAAAGGTAATAGGTGCATTGTAGTAAATCATACTGACATTACTTCCCACCCCTCCCCGTTTCTGATTAGTATTACTTTAAGTCCAAACTAAGCAAAAACTAGTATCAAAGTTTTTGCAGAAAGTGTCCTTTAGCTACGTTAAGCCCCCCCATCTCATCCCAACTTCCCTCTCCTGAAAACTGTACTCACTACACTTTACTTTAGCTCACCTTAATCCCACAGAAAGACAAAGGATGTTCAAAAATCCCTGGGCAAAAACAATACGTACTTGTGAAACTTCAACAGGGTTGGTAGGGTTCTTATAGTGTTGTTCCTATTCTTGGTGACATCCTGCAGGTATACACTTCTAAGATAAAAGGAGTGACCATTTTTGGGTCAGAGAATTGCATGTTTGACTCCCCAGTAAATCTTCCTGAAGATAGATTTGGTTAGGGTTCCTACAGTGTAGTTCTTATTCATGGTGACATCATCAGGAAGCTGCAACAACCATGGCATACACTTTTAAGAAAAGAGGAGTGACCATATTTGCGTGTTTATCTCCCCAATAAATCTTCCTGGAGATAAGTTCACAAAACAGGTGTTGACACAAGAGCACTAGAACTGCTCTAAACTTAGGGTTTTGCCAAAAGTTGCAAATATACAATCATTAAATGTCTCTGAGTACTGAATATTTGTCACATTTTCATTCAGTTACATAATACTTAGCATTGATAAGTAAGTTAACCTTTGTTGCTGTTATTTTTTCTCATAGGATGGATTTATAGCTTTCTTTAGAAGAGAAGATGGATCCTCGGAAAATGGGAGAAGTGGTGGATGGCGTGTAGCAGCTGTGGCTGGACTAGGACTTGGGGCCCTGCTTATGCTGGCGTGTAGATGAAGTCAAGAAATATTGTTCTTAAACTCAGATATTTAAAGCTTCAACATGTTTTATTCCTATTTACCTGTTAATATATTTTCAAGTTGTTTTTGACTGGGCTTTGTTAATGAACAGTGGTTACATAATTTTGGGTGAACACAAACTGGATAAAATCAGGTGTGGCAAACATTTTGTTAAATATTCTAAAGCAAAGAAAAAAATTAATATTGTTCCATAGTTAGCCAGAGTATTTTCCTTCATTATTTTTAGAGTGACTACTGCTTAAAACAGAAGATGGTTACAGCTATGTATATTTTTAAGATCAATGTCAATAAGTACTAGTGTGTGACATTTTAAGATTATGGTACTGTCAAATATCAATGACTGTTGATTATCCAAGAATAATGTGTGAAATATTTTCTTGAACCCATTCACTAAACTCACTGGTGGGCATGCATGCAGTCATTTGTAAAACCGATGCGCACGACATCTTTGTATCTTCTATGAAGAATTATAATTATTTAAGTCAGTGTCTGATTAAATTATCTTCAATTGAGTAGAGAATCACTGTGAATATGTGTATTACACTACGTATTTTGAGTACATTCAACCTAGAACACTTAAGAAGTTTGTTACATCAACATCATTGACTGACATCTATGGATTTCAAAATTGAGGTCTTTGCATTGCATTTTCTAGTTAAAAGCAATTGTAGAAAGAGCCAAAGAAAATTGTAGGTGTCTTTGTTGGCTTAACAATCAGTAGTCTGAGAATTTTATTTTACAATCATTCTTTTTCCTGTAACCCTTGTATTTAGGTTAGCAAAACTTGAAGTTCTGTTCATAGTAATCCCCAGGAACACTTGTAAACCAGCTGCTGGGGTTATAATAAACTTGATAGATACATGTAGCTGTCATCGACAATATTATCTCTGGCTATTGTACATATTTTTGAGTTCTTTGATGTTTAAAGCAGTCACTTGCCTAAGTATCAAAAAGCAAGGGTAGTAAGAAACTCAAAACCCTTCCTGAACTCAAATAAAATTTAACTCCCTGTACTTAAAGAGCTTGGATAAAAAAGATCAATAAATTTGCAGTTAAACATTTGTCAATTGTGCCATCTCAGTTTATTGTATTTGTTTTTGTAAGACATTACAACGTGGTTGTACCATTTCAAGTTTATTTTTAACATCTTAATCTGTTGTTTCCTTTTCATCCTTTAAGGAAGTAGATTGTCAATACCCAATCAGCAGAGACTTCCTTGAACAACTAACATGCTGCCTAACAATATTGATAATTAATTTTTAATTCATTTTGTTTTGCAAATGCAGCTGAGTTGTAGCATGCTGCAGGATTTATAATTATTCCCTTGCCTAAGTTCATATCTCCAAATAGTTTTAAATGTTTCTGGGGCCTAGGAACTAAGCAATTTCAAAACTCACCTTGTCACTTCTTTTTACCCTGTGACTTTTGTATTTAAATTAGAGACATGAGAACAGAGAAAAACAATCCCATAACAAAGCAGTATACTGTATATTGAAATATATTTGGGAGAACCTAACAAAATTAACTGTGCAACAATTTCCCTTTGTATTAACACTTCTTATTAATTTAATATACTATCACATACACGGTGATTATAATGACAGCAACAATGGTAAAGAAAATACTGACAAAGTATGAAACGATGTGAACAAATGTAAGGGAAGTCACAGCAACTATAGTAATCATGGATTCGAAGTCTGTAAATATAATTCTTAAACATCACCAATAGAGATGTAAATACTAGAAGCCTAGAACTCTCTTAATTTAGTTTAATACAGCAAAATACATAACTATGCCTTTTCTGAATCTCAATTCTGTTCTTCCCATATGGTTGTAAAAGAGTAAACAAAATGTTAAAATCACAAACTTTTAATTTAATACACCTGCTTGCAGATCAGTATAATTATAATGTTGTCAACTCTCTCATAAGCAGACACCCGCAAGAATCGGAAAGTGTCTCTTAGAAAAGCTGTCTGCTAACAAGAATCATTCCCATAGAAGGGGAATTAAAAACAGTGTCCATAAGTAGAGCTGTTCACCTAAGAGTGTCTGTTACCTAGGAGAGATTTCACTGTATCATTACGCTTACACGCTAATAAACAAAATTAGTTACATCTTAGTTTCCCATCTTTATAATACTGGGAAAATTGCTATCAAAAGCAAGGTTGTCACAAAGTTTTAAAGCAATATATTTTCATTGCTGAAGTGGAAGGTTACTTTGCCATCTTTTTCTTAAGAATCAAATGAATAGCTCAACAGGTTAGCCAGGAAATATCGTGAAGAAGGTGATTTTCCCCAGAAGTCAACTATTTTTCACGAGTTGAAAAGCTGATGTTTCAAGCGTTAGCCCTTCGTCAGAGCGAATGAAGGAATTGTGGGTTGTGTGTGGGTTTATATCAGAGAAGATGAAATCATGTTAAGAATTCCATTCCCTTTTCTCAGTTTCTAAGACTTTGTCATTTATGTAGTGATGACTCCGATTTTTTCCACAAATCAGAGTCAATGTGCCAGTTTTTTGAAAAACGTGGTTGCCCTGTTTCTGTCATTCAACCAGATTACCACCATGCGCAACTTATTGATCGACAGTAACTACAAACGGCACAAAAAAAAACATTCCGACCGAATTCCATTCACTCTCACATGCCCGGAACCTTTACCCTAAAATATTGTGAGTTTGTAATTAACTTCACTTTTACCTAAGCTAACCGTCAGTGTTCCTTAGAACGTTGTTTTCAACTAGCTAACACCAAATGTTACATTAGCTTTTAATCTTGATCTGAAAGAGGGCTGAAAAAGAAGGAGCTTGACATCTCATGTTGTGCAACTGAAACTACTAACAGAAATCCCAAAACAAAGTACTGAGCCCCTGAATTACAAAAATTGATATTTGTCATTTAATTGACAACAACCACAGTAAATATAAATGCAAATCAAACCAAAATTGTTTAAAAGCGGGAACTCTAACTCAAATCATGTCAAGATCCATACTGTAAGATCCTACCCGAGTTTTTGGCCTTATAATTTTAAGAACAAAATTAATGCTATCAAAAGCAGGGCAACTTTTGACCCCATTTTGTTGAGTATCTGGGTTATCAATCACAGAGGAAAAGCAAAGATCCATACATGTATATTAAATTTTCTTTCACTTCAGAGATACAATAGAACATGGCTAACAAAATATTCTAATCACAGTGCATACAAAGAGAGTATGATTATAACTTTGATGTTGTCATCTTTTTACCACACTATCTACCCACTATCTACAACAGAATTGATAACAAGTAGTGTAGTCAACCAGAGAATGGCATTCATGATAGAACCCTAGACAGAAGATTTTTACTAACGGAATATGACTGGGGGCATGGGGAGAAATATACATCTAAATTCTTCTAACTAGTACAATATGTTCCTTTGAAATAGCTCATAAATATAAATTAGAGAAAAAAAGCTATCACATACAACTATTTATTTTTTTCTTGGCTTGTGAGCGGGCGGAATTCTCTAAATCCTGCAATCTGATTGGTTCCGGGAGCGGGCG
>OMLO01003237.1_pt1 | contig 13410 bp, 12 predicted proteins | sample 1674811 | NCBI WGS metagenome assembly OMLO01 (sample SAMN06265003, study PRJEB25207) | coral metagenome | isolation source: Coral host | place: Mexico:La Bocana,Puerto Morelos, Mexico | collected 2008-11-13
AGCATCTGCTTGTTGCTGCTGCTGTTGCAGTAGCTGTTGTGCCAATGCCTCTTGTTGTTTCTTGTCAGCATCTGCTTTTTGCTGCTGCTGTTGCAGTAGCTGTTGTGCCAATGCTTCTTGTTGCTTCTTGTCAGCATCTGCTTGTTGCAGTAACTGTTGTGCCAATGCTTCTTGTTCTTTCTTGGCATTGGCTTGCTGAAGATTCTGGCACTCTTTCATTGCTTGCCTGGCCTGGGCTGCTTCAGTGGCATGTGCAAGTGCTTTGCCCATGTCTTTAATTGCTACAGCATCTTTTGTGGCTTGTTCTGCATTCAGCACCTGTTGTTGCAATGCATTCAGCTTAGCCTGCAATTGTGCTGCTTCTGAATGGGCTGCTGGTGCTGCTCCTATTGCTGTCTGTTTGCTGTTTGTCTGGGAGGATTTGGAGAAAGCAAAAGCAACTGTGGTCTGAGCAGGCCCCTTCACACTGTCAGCTGTCTGAAACACTGGTTGTGGTGTTGCCTCAGTGTCAAATGGCAATGGCTGTTTCTAATGGAAGTGGAATAACATTTTCCCCTGTACCCCTAGCATCAGAACTACCAGGATGCATCAGTACATAATGACATAGGCAACCTTTGGAACTTGCTGTGATCTAGCAATAAATATCAATCAATTAACCTCTTTTCATCCAAAGTACTGTGCCTCCCAACTCCAGCCTAGATACAACACCAGCCAGCACCATGGGAGGTTGAACCTTCACTTCCCTTGGCTGCCCCAGGACCAAAGTAGTGCCCTGCAAGGAAGGCAAACATTGAATGGCAAGGTGGCCATGTAGCATTGAAATCAAGTAAGTGGTGGAACACCATGATGAACTTTCAGAATTGCAAACCTATACTTCCAACAAACCTTGCCTGCCTCAAACCACTTTAAAGTGACCTGTGTGTTCAGTTCAAAAAGCAACATGTCTGATCTTCTTCTGATTTTATTTCATTTCTGTTTAACACATCTTGAATCAAAGGTCCATCACATTGAGTCCATGCCCCCCATGTCCACCCCTATTGAATGCCTGTGAATCACTGCTGGCAGTTTCTGTTGGTAGTTGCTGAGACCCAGCAGATGTAGTTTGCAGACTTGCCAAACCTGTCAGACCTTGTGACTGGAGGTAGGCAGGTTGTTTGGTTGTCAGTGGTTGTTTGGAGGATGCTCTAGTCTACATTCAAATGCAGAAGTAGAAAAGACTCTGTTCTCCAAGGCTGGTTGTTTCATCATTTCTTCTTATCCATCTTGATTAAACCTTGACATTACATTACTAAGCTGACAAGCTTCCCTTGGTGTCAGGGTTCTGCTTCAAAAGATTCATAACCTGCTGATGCTGCCAGTGCTCAGAAGGCAGTCCTTAGGTAGGTCATCATTGCTGAAGGTCAAATTAAAGTTGCAAATTCCAAGCCTGTTGAACCTGTACATTGAGTGCCTTTTTTTTTTTGGCAACCTTCACTTAAACTGACACCCATACTACCACCAATGATACCAGGTGGCCCAAAGCTTGTGTGACATAGTTCTTAGCCCATTGGCAATTGTCTTCAGAAAGTGCCACTGCCACTTCACCCTCAGCCCAATGCTTGTAAAAAAAGGTGTTGGGGGCAAACAACTTTACTAACACTTCCATCACCATATCATACCATGTGTCACAGCAATTCATATCATGAGTTACTACACTTTGCCAGCCCCTCAGGGGCAGAATGCAATCACAGTACTGCTGCAAGCACCAAGAAAACAATACTACAGTACCAAGTTGCTATGCAGCCCCACCACTTCTGATGACCATCAGCCTGGTCAAAAATGTCATCACACCTCATAACAATCCTTAGTTAACAGTCCAGCTGCTCAATGGTGAACATAAGCAAACCAATGCACTTGCTTTGCTCCCAATGCCTTAGAAATGGTTCCTAATTCTTGTGTTTGCTATAAAGCCATGATGGTACCCAGCTCCACCAATTCATGTGCAGCACCCACTTCACTTTGCAAAGATTCTCTTGTGTTTTGGAGGTTTGGCAAATCCTCATGCAATAGTGGTTCCTAAAGACCATGTCAACTGGTGCATTTGATGGGGCCACCAGCATCTTCATCTGCCTCTGCTGGTGGATGATGCTCAATTCCCCACTGGGCCTGAGTTTGGCTGCTGGGCAGCAATGGCAGCTGCTGGAGTGACACAACTGGGGCACTCACTTGTAACACTTTTTCAAAATGCAAAACATCACAGCCATGATGGTGATGGTGATGGTGATAATGATGATGATAAGGGATGATGAGGGATGTTGATGGAAGATGATGATGAAGATGAAGATGAAGATGAAGATGATGATGATGATGATGATGATGATGATGATGATGATGATGATGATGATGATGATGATGATGATGATGATGATGATGGGTGAGTTAAGGCCAACTTCCTCTCACCCTGCCACCTCAAGCCCCTTTGCTGACAAGCAGCCCTCTCTCCTGCAAGTATCTTGGGATGTTCTCAAGGTTCTTCCTTTCTGGCTCAGGGATCCTTACTTGCCAAAGGTCTTGACCAGGCAACCCATACATGCAGTTACTGAGTTGAAAGTACCAAAGGCACTAAAATTCAATGATGGCTTCACTGTCACTTCTTCTGAAGGTAAACTACTTGACTCAGCAAAGCCAATCACTCATGCCCTGTTGAGCCCATTGGTCAACCCCATGTCATGCCACCCTTTTAACCAAGTGACTTCTCCTCAGTAGAAGGTTTGTCCTTCTTCTTGTCCTTCTTCCAGAAGTTGGCCCATCCAAGCTGAAGTGCAAACTCTTTGACATTGCTGAAGTCTGCCTTGAATGAAGCAGCCATCACACATACCATAATCAGTCATCATTACCATTTTAACTTGATAGAGATATTTTGATATATTCTCAAACCTTGAAACAAAGCAGTGGTTCAGGCACATAGCAATATCTATTTTGGAGAAAGGATAACAGTGAAACAACCCAATGTTCATCCACAGACAGTGTGCACTTTCAATTGAATCAAGAGCCAGCCATCCCCTTGTCTTGAGTATCCAAGTGGCCTTGATGTTCTCTTGCCTTTGGGAAGTCTTCTGAAGCCTGTTTGCTGCTTCCACCATGCATTTCTGCCTGGGCTTGCCATTTCACAAGTCATGTGATGGTTATGCAACCAGTGCTGGCATTTGCACAAGGAAGTTCATACACATAACCCTTTTTCAATATTATATGATCCATAGCATTTCAATTTCAATGCCTGATTTATGAGAAGTGTTCATTAGTTGGATTTACATGGTTCAAAACCAGTCACAAACAGCAGAGGCAAGCAAGAGACACCATCATCAATGACATAATGAATCAAACAACACTTCTTATCTTCTATAGTCAAACCTTTAAAAACCATGACAAACAACATGCAATTGAATGTTTGAGCAAGCCTGAGCTTTGATGATTGATGAATCAGCTGTTGATGAATGTCAAAGTTATGAAACAATGACTTGCTTCAAAGTCACAATGCTGACCTTGAGGTGACCAGCAGGTCTCTAATTGAGACCTTAGGACCTAGGCCTGTTACACAGAAGAGAAGCATCTCCAATTCCACTTCTGTCAAATGGCTGATGGCACCTTGGATGCCAGTAGAAGAAAGGCAGGGTATGGTTTGAAATCTGGAATCTAGCCATCTAGCCTTGAAGAGGTGCCTATTCAATAACTCACACTGATGATTTGGCAATTGATTGATTGCATGGCAAGCATGTTTGAAGGAACAAAGGGCCACAAATCAAAAGACAAGTCTGAATGGGTGACATGTATTTCCATGATGATAAGTGCAGCTGAGTCACTTGGACTATACCTGTCACTGGAAATTGCCTGAAGATGGCGAACACGCTCTGCCCTCCTACAACAGTTCTTTCTGACAGAGGCTTTGAGCCCCTCAGAGCCCATGTCAGGCCCAAGATATATCCAATGCCTCAGCTGGATTCCAAACCACTCCAAACCCAAGCCCACACATCTTACAGCAATTTCCATATGATACTTCAAAAGAGAATTTCTTCATATAAAATGGCCATTCTTTGCTTCATGAAGGGTGGCGATACACTCATGTTGCTATGTAAGTTATGTTTTAGTGTAATGTAAAGTGTATGCGCATGTACAAGTGCCATCATACACCTAACATATGTAATGCACACTGTTTCATCATGAATCAATATACACCCCCTAAAGCTAACATAGCACCTGAAATAATATAGGCCACCCCAAAAAGAAGCTGGTATTCCAACCATCCATTTTCAGGTGCTATTGTTAGTTTGAGGGAGGGTAATGATATTGACATACAAACATTTTTCAGATTTCAGCAGTACCTTTGAATGCATGTGCATATTCATATCATCAATTTGCAAGAGTCAACTTGGGCCCCATATATTCAAGCACATCCAATTATTCAAGCAAACCCATCATATTTATGCTAAGGACTGCCATTGCCATCAGTGTGTTTTTCTTAAAGGATGCAGTCAAAGGGCGAGGGTATAGTGTCATTGTTCTCATCATCAGAGTCTGAGGCCTGGAGGGACCTGTCTTTGTCTTTGTTCTTCTTGTCTTTCTTCTTTTTTTCCTTCTTCACCTTTTTGTGTCTGTCTCTCTTGCTGCTGCTGGCTTTGTCCTTCTTTCTTTTCCTTAGATAAAACTCAGACCCAGTGTTTTCATCAAATTGTCAAAGACCCCTTTACATCCTTTACATTTTTCACAATTGATTTTTCCAGACTGGAATCACATGACATCCACAAATACAATGGCAGGCTGGATTCAGTGGCATTCAATCACCCCACCAATATTCATTTGGAATCAAAAGGCCTTAGAATCAATACATCAGTTCAACATTCACAAACAATAACCACCTTAACTTGATTTACTAGATCAATTCATGAGAAACATTTTGAATCATCCTTTCATCATCACTTTATGTACAAGAAAGGGAATTCTGAAGCCAATAATATAAGCTATATAATTTATATGAATTAATTGTCACTACTCTGTTGAAAACAGCCATTCAACCATTTATCAGTAATTCATTTCATCATTCTCATCACTTATTAAACATCATCATTATGAGGGAATGACTAGTACCAATTCAAACCTCAATCCATTGGAAGAAACCCAGCCCTTCTTAGTTGCAATCAAAGTTTCTTATGCTTTGATGACTTTGGCTTGTCACTGCTAAGACTGGAAGAAGATCCTTGTTCAGACTCACCAGCATCAGACCCAGACTCCCCATCATCAGGTTCATCATCACCATCCCCATCCACTTGCTGCTGTTGGTGGGGCACCATTTGTTGTTGGTATCCAGGGCTCCAAGGACCAAACCCTGGATCAGGACCTTGCATGAATGGCTTTGCCCATGGGACATAGCCTTCTGGCCTCCAATGCATATAGCCTGGAGGAAGGCTTGATCTGCCCACCACACCTTTGGTTCTTCTCTTGGGCATTGCGAATAGCCCAAAGAGATTCACTGGGGAAGCCAACCGAGTGTTGGCTTCCCCAAACAAAACCCACAAGACTTGAACCCAAACACCTTTCCATATTATGCAATTAATTGATGTCACCATGAAACCCAGGGTTGGATCAACAATGACTTGAGAATGATGGTGGTGATATGTGGTGATAATGCTTGGGCAATCTAATTTTTTCTCAGTATAATCCCAGGTTTTTCCTGCATCCCTTGTCTAAGGAAAAGAGTTGGAAATTATTAGGAAAATGTAGCCCTAAATCATCCCTTATATGAGCTGAAGAAGCCCCCTTAGAAGCAGCCCCCAGTTGCCATTCAAGAGAGGAGACGATACAGGTTTTGGTGGCTGGTGCTACTGAATTCTCAGAAATGTTGAGAGAATATGATTCATGACTCATATATATATATATATGCATATATATATATATAAGCAAATTATGATCATTCAATCATTCAGCAATCTGGTGCGGGTGATGTCGTGTGACATCGTTATACTTCAGTTCAGCCAAACAATCTTTATTCTTTCGGTTGCCAGGTACAGAGAATTATTCCTTGAGAATGATTGTAGAAGCTACCCCCACGGAACCACCAACGAAAATGTTAGCTATCCTGTCAATCACTAAATACGCCTCTATCACATGCGCAAAACCAATCAATCAAACGCCAAAATGACCAGGTAAAACCACTCAATACTTCGACTCAAAAGCATCATCATTTTAGATGAGTTTAGGGAGGATTTTCCAATTAAAAAAACTCCCGAAACTTGTAAACAACCAGTGGATGTTCGGCCTGTTCCCATTTTGCTTAGGATCTGCATCTTCTAATCAAAGGTGTAACATATGGGCTTCCACACGCCATCCTCATTGGAGATTCCACCCTCAGGGTCGCCCAACAGAAACACGTGTATCCGATTTGCACATGACTTTTGAAGTGAAAGAGTATCTACATATACCTGTTGCATATATCTATATCATATCTACATAGGGATTTTAAAGAAATGAACCTAATTGAATTTGTGGTTTAATCATGCTTATACTGTAATGATGTGTAATGTTGGTGGTTGACGATCCTAAGAATCCTTTATGAAAGGGACTATCACCTGGAGAAATGTCCTTTATGAAAGGGACTATCAAGCTGAATCAAAGAACCTGTTCGTTCGGTAACAGTACCTGACACCCTCAACAACAAAAGACACGAAATCTCCGATGTCCAACAAAATCCCATGTTTTTTGTTGAGGTCTCCCGGCCGTGCTCCAATCTGATGGCCTGGTCAGGAAGGGTGGGGGGATGGACATCTACATCTCCCGAATTGGCAACTTTTGAAGCATGCCAATTCGAAGAATTTGAGTTCTTGTCACAGGATGTTGAACATGTATAATGTATATCATAAATCATTATAATATATAACTTTTGCAACATTGGATTTGCCTCCCCAGTGAAGGGAAACAACATGAAAGGGTCTTATCATGGAGTTTTGTGCTTCTGGTAAGTGGCAAACATCAACCTATCCATCCATTTGCCCACCTGGACGCTGTAGCTAGGATGCCTGCGCTCGGTGAAGCCTCAAACGGTGCGTCAGCGAGTTATTGTTGCTAAATCTTGGGAGGTTGCCTCAGCAACATGGAAAGTGAAGGTTTTTTGATTATATGCGGGCACTCCACTAAAACATATAGATATATGATATGTTGTAGTGACTGTAAAAATGCAGTGGTCACTGTCGTGTTGGAGGGGGGGGGGAATATCTTATAAGTCATGTACATGTATATATATATATATATACATACCAAAATCCTGGAACACCACACCTTGAAGCAAAACACCTATCGACCCAAGGTGACCATTCCTACATCTCAAGAGGTCACCGAGGTCACACCCAGGTTTCCCCAACGACTAAGAGGAACTTCCAAGGGTTTGCATAGCGAACGAAAGCACCCACGGTTTTCATCCTGCCATCAGCGATGGAATTTTTTTGGGAAGCAGTTGTAGATGTTTCAACCGTAGAAGTCGGTGATTTTTGCAGTTATGGATTTTTGGGGAGGCAGAAATTTTGGGCTTCAGATTTTTTAGGGAGTCGAAAAATTCAACCAACAAACCATCCAAAGCACCCAGTTGATGGGAACAACCAATTTGATAAAAGGTCCCAGAGGACAGGGACTGACAGGGAGCTCGTGTGATATTGCTGCACAAGCTGCTACAGATGCAGAAAACCATTGTAAGTTTATTGAATTTAGAGTACACTTAGCAAAGGTCTTTACCCTCCTTGGGAACTAATATATAGACCATTAAAAGATATTAAAAGTCATTTTTGAAGATTATTTTCCTTTTTCCAGGATATGTTGGTTCCCTGGAGGGCATTCAATCCTAGCGCTGTACTCCCCTTGACTCATCCCTTGCCTCACTGTTGGATGCCCTCTGACTCAGGGCGAGAAAAAACGATTCGGTTTCATGGTACGGTTTCCCTTCAGCCAAAATGGCGTCATAGAAGTGTTCGCAGGGCAACAACAAAAGGCTTCCGGAAAAGTCAACATACTGGTTGCTTAATAGGGATCCTTATCATGGTTTATCATAATCCCCACATAACTGGGTAGTATAATCCCCTAGCTATATACGATACCATAAACAACCAGGTTACGTCTATTGCTCATCTAACTCTACAGATTCTTGAAGTAGATGGAATGATTCAGATCATACAATCATCATCATCATCATCATAATCATCATAATCAACATCATCATCATCATCATCATCATCATCATCATCATCATCATCATCGTGGTCGTCATCATCCCTCTTTTGTAGACACATTCTTGGTATGCATTCTATCATCGGTTCTCAAGTGGAATCTTGACCGAACTCACCAATTCGGTGACATTTGGACTCGACTCCACCAATCTCAGGCCCCTTGAAATCACATCATGGTTGATCAATAAGGGCTCCAAATGAGGCCAAAGGGAAGAGTTTCAACATCCCAAACGGTAGTATGCCAACTCATTCAAAAAGAATCGTCTCATATTGGTTGCTAGTCGTGACTGACATACTTGGCCAACCTGAAAACTGAACTTTGGATACCATTGGATATCTCCTCCTACCTGCTACATCCACACCTGTTTTGCTGGTCACTCACCCCTCACTGGCAAAAAAATGCTGCTCTTTTTTCAGGTCCGCAATGGGCTCAAAAGACACTAAGCTGCATAGCCTCACGTGAAGGCAGAAGTGGCACCGGTCCTGAGAACATCTACAGGGTGCATCCTAAAGGTGGGTGGATTCACCCATGGAAGTCGTTGGGGGAAACGTGGGATTTGGGCAAGCTGGGAATAACTGCGCAACGTTGTTGGGGTCCGGGTCAATGATGTTTCTTTGGAGGATTTGTTGCAATTCCAGGCTCAAGCCAACTCTCTCTTTTGTATCCATCTTTCATCATGAAACGCGGGTAGATAAGCAAATAGGTGATAAATCATTAACCTCAAATATCATCAAACACAATTATATGAAACACTCTCAACATAGTGACTAATCATCAATCTCATAGTTATACACTGTAATTACATTGAAATAACTAGATACATATATATATATATATATACGTATATGTATATATAATATATACTTTGCTTAAACTTGTTCTCCCCCAAAAAAATCAGTCACGTGCTCGGGGGGAATAGTCAATTTTGCCAAGTCCAACATTTCCGACTGATTTCAGCATCGGGGCTGTGGCACTTCAACTGTAACCACCCGTTTCCAACCCCAGATTTTCGTGGGCAGAATCTATTGGCAAAACACCTGAAGCAAAGAAATGATACAACGGAAAGAACCAGCGGGTTCTCCCTCCGCAAATCTTAAGCCATGGGACACACCAGCAGCCCTAAGTAATTCGATGCACTCGTGACGGTTGAGCCTGCAAGGCGGCAAAGGGGAGGTATTTTGTGTGTGTGACTCACAGGCAGGAGCCAAATTGAGTTGTACTTTGTTGAATCTTTTAAAAACAAACCAACACCCAAGATTTCAATTGATCCTTGTTTTCAATTCCAAAATCTTCTTTCTTTTGGAGGGTCGAGGTCGAGGTCTCAAAAAACAGCAGACAAACAGGATGCAGGTATGCACTGGGTTTCGTTTGACTAGAGCTGTTAGGTGCCTTTCCATATACTCAAATGACTCAGTTGGTTGAAAATCATCCCATATAGATACCCTAATAGTTGCAGCCCTAGAAATTGTGGCACGAGTTCTATATCATTTAGATATAATAACTTAATTCATTTTCCATAAACTCTGTGTCTCCATGTGCTCCTCTCCCCATTCACTCCAGCACCTCGTGGCCCATTTCAATGCTGTGAAGCCTTGTGATCAGCTGAATTTCACTCCTAGACTTCAGGTTCCCCTTTGCTTTATGTACATGGAATTGAACCCAAACTTGAAGCTTTGGCAAATAAAGTTCCTGGGCAAGAAAGGGTGGTTTGGGGCATGTTTCCCGTAACAGTTATAGAAACCGTTGACATTGAAGGAACGGGAAGTACAATAGCGACAGGTGGCCCGGTGGTGCGTTTGTGATTCCATTAACGGCAACCCGGCAACCACAAGAACGGTAAAGCCTTGAGATATTGAGATGGATGCCATATGATGCCATCAAAAATCGCCACTGGATCATGCGAGTTGTGGCCCAGTTGTGGGAAAGAAACAAATCAAGTGCGTGGTCAAAAGACCACTACAGTAGCCTTCGTACTATACAGGTTTACTTCCAAGCAGTTGATCAGGGTTGTACTTTATATTCAACCAATAGTCGGTTGGTTGTCAAGGTTGCCTCTTTACTATCCATTGTTACAGAATGTACACCCGTATGCAAGGGATGAACTCCCTTGAAAATAGGCCCCAACCAGTCTCAACCACCACGACACCCACGACACTCCCTTGCTCTGAGGTCTCTCTCCGTCATCCGTGGTGGCACCCGTATCAGCGCGGGCCTCAAAACGGCAGCGCATTGTTTCTATAGATTCGCCAACAAAAAGACTGAACAAAGTGACCTGGCTTTCCATCTGATGTTTTATTATCTTTTCATGACTCCGCAGTATAAAAAAAACAAAAAAGAACATGGAGTGGAGTCAGTATGATCGACTGCAGCATCTGCAAATAGAAGACACTTCCACCTCCAACAGCATCCGCACGATGTCATTGTAGTCACCTCCCCATTTCACTGCAACACAAACTGCTTCCAGTCCGCTTGTCCTGTCCTTCCATGCTACTTCCATCTATTTCTGTGGTACTTTACCAATTTTATCATTATCCTACCACGTCGACCCTGGGAAACTCTCTGTGGCAGTTTGTTATGACTATTCTTGCAACTGTTGAAGGAATTCATGGAATAGCCCCATTTTCAATAGACAATACATCTTCAAAGGGTTCATTATGTTATATAGTTTACCAGAGTGTATATATTGTACATACTTTTGCAATGGAACACACACACCGTTTCTCGTCATCTGGAAAGCCCTGAAACCGAAGAGATCCTCGAAGATGTGGTGAACGGAAGATGATAGGAATCTAGATACCCCTAACTCCTTAACTCCCTTCCAATCACCAGCTAGTCAATATAGTTCCAACCATTGGCCCTTACATAACATCATATCAACGTATATGAATGTACATGACTCAACTCTTTGGGGCACCGGTTTTTTGGCATCAAAATTTTATGTGACCTTAGTTCTTGTCAGTTGACCCACCTCCAAGTTTCAGAAAACATGACCGTTTTTGTTTAAGTCATGATCAACCAGCTGTTTGCATGGCAAGGAAAAGGTCAATAGGGTAATCCAGCGTCACGGAACCCCATGTATATGGGCATGTTCTACGCTCGTGTTTTCGGGTAACTTGACATCATGGCATTACCAAAACTACATGTTTCCAGCAAGCACCGGTCTGACTTTTTTGGGTTCCCTACATTTCCCAACAGTATCCTTATTCAAGACACCTAGCTTGAAACTTTGAACACTTGGAATCTCCAGTGAAAGGGATCCTTAGTTCCTAGGTCACTGGCTGATTCCGTTCATGAACAAGATCCAGCAAAGTAGGTATCCAGAAATATCCAAATTGCTGAAGTCTTTACACCAACCAACCCAAAACTATCCAATGAACTACGGTCTTTTCACCATCCTGATCCAGAAATATCACATAAATTACAGTCTATTATCCATCCCAACTGGTTAGTCTACCAACAGTATTACCAGAAAAAAGTCACCATCCTAAGGAATCACAGCATTTTGTTCAAAGCTTGTTCGCCTCCAACGATGCATCCCATCAATGGTGTCATGTTGTTTTGATCGCGGGCATTGACATCCGCCTTGGCTTCAGTAAACCCAAAAGGATTTCTGGTAAACCAACATAGCAATGGAATATCCCCCGGTTTCAATAGGTTAATACATCTTCAAAGGATTCACTTCCATTGCCATGTTAGTTCACCAGTGTGAAGAATCAGTTTCCTCATTTTCCTTGACAAACTTCCAGACCATTCCAATGTTAACCAATCAAAATCGGAGTACCAAGTACTCGATTTTGGTTTGTCAGGTAAAAAGAAGATGGTTCCTCATCTAAATGGGCGTCAAAAAACAAGCAGCCTTCAGAACTATTGAAGTTTGTGATGCGATTTACCGGGATCTCCAAATCAGCGGCATTCCCAGGGTACCATGAACGGATGTACAAAGTGTGTGTCACAAACCTGCCCACCTCATCACATCCGCTACAATGGATGACTGACTGTATATCAACCTAGAATCCTCTCAATCTTTCATGAATAAAATAAATCAATCAATAAATCAATCCATCCATGCATCCATCCATTCATCAATCAATCATATCAATCCATCTCTGTCCATCGATATGTGCATAAAATACAAATACATTAAAAAAATACGTTGTTTGCTGGTGCTAATTGGCAGCGACATGCCTACCCTTAACGTATTGGTGGTCGTGACAACTCCTGAAAACTTGGAACTTGCTTCATCAACTCATAAGGACAACATCACCACATTCTTCATCCATTTCAGTTGCACCTTCAACAGCTCATTTGCAACTTGCAACTTGCAAGATTTACCACATCTCCACGTCTATCTAACGAGGGAGAAGAAAAAAACCAGACAAATGGCAAAATGATCTAACACACACTCACCTCAAAGGGCTTTAAAACAAACATCACCACAATTTTTCAGGGGGGTAGGGTAACTATTCACAAAAAAACACTTCCCCTTTCTGCGCTTCCACCGTGGGTGCGCCGCGGTGCGCCTGATATTCCAAAAGCTGCCATGCCAATGATGCCACAAGGATGGCTGCATAGGATTTAGTAGAAAGCTCCTATGAATCTAAATACAAAAAAATAAGTTCGACATACATCATAATTCACATATATGTGATATTGCCTTTTTCATTAAACCATGAATATCATTTCTATGTATCTAAATAAATATTTACATATATATATATACTATATAACTCTCTTCCCTTTCACTTGCCTCTCTTAGACTTTTTAACCACTATGTTCATCAAGGTCTGGATCCCCATAGATCAACAGCTGAGATGCCGGTCATTCCAGTGCCTTCTAGGTATGTCAACAAGAGTAACATGACCACATCTACAAACAAAACATAAGGTGTTTCTCATGTTTTTTTCTCATGTTTTTTTTAATTGAAAACATTCGGGGTCGTAACAACCCTGAATGAACACTTTCTTGCTGATCGTCCTATTTCCGGGGAGAATGGAAAAAAAACCATTCGCCATTCCCATCAATCGGTGTATCCTTTTGGAGCCCAACGGAGAAGGCAATAGTGCCAATCGCCGGTCCGCCTCGGAGTGTGAGGTATTGAACAGTTGTTGTTGTTGTTGTTGTTGTTGTTGTTGTTGTTGTTGTTGTTGGTGGTGGTGGTGGTGGTGG
>OMLO01003238.1_pt1 | contig 13409 bp, 9 predicted proteins | sample 1674811 | NCBI WGS metagenome assembly OMLO01 (sample SAMN06265003, study PRJEB25207) | coral metagenome | isolation source: Coral host | place: Mexico:La Bocana,Puerto Morelos, Mexico | collected 2008-11-13
CTACACGACGCTCTTCCGATCTAGCTCTAAGTGATTATAACTCAAAAACGAGCTTGGTGACCCCCATTTTTAATTGTTGAATTGTGATAACCATGATAAAATGCAACTTTTTACAAAGTTTAAAAACAATCTGTAGATTGGGTTCAGAGCCACCTTAAAGTTTCAAAAAGTTAAGGTGGCTCTGAACCACCTACTCGACACTGAGTTTGGTTTTAAACTTCTCGAACCTTTGCATCTTATCAATTGTGTTTTCGCAACCCCAGTAGAAGTGTATAATGTTGTTAATTATCATTATGAGATCCACTCCATCAACGTTTTGAGGCCATTTTCTCTTTATAAACATGTACACAGCTGTCTCGAGAAAAATGTCCCAACAAAGGCGCGAAAAGCATACGCGACAATCCCGATAGGTTAAATGGCTAGTTTTAGTTTATCGCTGGTTGAGTTCACGCTGTTTCAGGTACGCTTTTACACTTTTGTGGGACAATCTCAGCTTGCTTCAGAAAACTGTATCCATGAGGTGTCCGCCAAGTTACACAATGATATATATAGAGTATGGTTGGTAGAAACTGCTAAGAAAATCTTGTCATATCAAATACTTTGTGTTTCACAGTGAAGCACAAGATGAAAATACAGAGGATTTTTTTATTTCATCGCTAAAAGAGTGGGACGACTGACTAGACCTCAATCAATGCCACAAAATAACCATATTTCTCTAAATTTATATCACAATCAGTATTTGGATCTCAGACCATCGTATGATTTTGTGGTCGACAGTACTGAATTCTCAGCATTTATTTGATATGTCATGTTGACCCAATTGCCTACCCACTATAGAGTAGTACCAATCTGTATAAATTCCTTTTCCAAATAAGTAAAGAAAAAGCACCATGAGACTGAAACTGCTTCTATACATTTTACTTTGTTCGTGTTAGTTCAGAGGCGTTAGTAGAGTTGATTTTTTCCCTTTGCATTCTTTTCGTTTCCTTTTCTTAGATTTAATAAAGGAAATATAGCTTGCCCTTTTTTGTTTAGACAAAAATTTTCGTATTATAAATACCTGAGCGTTTGCATATTTCTTGGAGCTTGGGTACATTGTTTTTACATCGCTGCCACAGCCACGACAACTCATATTGTCTATCATCACATGACGCAAAAGGAAAGACGTCTTTATTGTCTGCAACCTGAAAAGTAAACCATTTAAAACGGCCATTAAGGCTTTAATCAAGTAAGGCTAGTCAGTTATTACGTTCACATAACCATACTTTCAGATCGTTTAACTTTAGTAATAAATGCACCCTGAGAGTAAAACCTATTCACCTTGCTTTGATGAATAACAGCAATTACCTCACAAGTAATTTGGCTGATTTTTGTTTTCTTTCTAATACTGAAAACACTATGAATAAATCTCTAACAATCTCATTTCTAAGATTACGAATTAAGTGCAAGAAATAAACACCATATCAACATTGTTTTCGTACGTCAATAAGTATGAAGAGTGTCAACTTATTCAATTCATGGTCGTTTCTGATGTTACCACGTCAAGTGTGTCTTAGCCGAAAAGCATAGAAACATTTCACATTCTTCAAGTATTGGCAAAATAGAACAAACTACTAAAAAAGCGTTTGCAATTCTTACATAAACAAACAAGATCTTCCTTGTTGGGCGAAATACATAAGTTAGCACCCAAAAGTCAGAAGCGGCAGATTGACAATGCCCGCTCAGAAACTCAGCCAATTTCATTCTGACAGTTGGATCCGCGCTGTTATCCGTAGGTGTAAGCTCTGGATAGCAGTCATGCTGAATCTCAGGTTCTGCGAATACGAGTAAAGATAATTATTACATATTTCTTAGAGTCCAGAAACATTTTTAAAAGAAAACACGGGGTCGGAAATAGCTTTATTAATCAATTTTACATTGTAAACAGTCATTGTTTTAAGCTTCCTGCGAACTTCTTACCTTCATTGACTGCAACGTAGTAAATCTGTTGCAAACAGTCCATACTACTCGACTTGTGGTCAGCCTTGTTTCCCGCAATGGTGCTTGAATGTTCTAATGACTGGTGAGCTTCAGCTGCATTTTTTTCTCTAGTTGTTGTCAGCAAGTAACTCACCCTTTGATACGCTGTGATGAGATGATGCTGGACTGGTTCGTTGCGTAAATCCAGAAGGAAGGAAATACCTGAACGGTGGAGAGATTTTAGCTGTCGTAGATTGCGGGCTTCTTGAAAATGGCTGGCTTGAGTCAGCTGGAGACCACTTTCTTTCCATTTGGGTGGCTTTGTTTCATAAAATAATTTAACATTTACTTTGCCTCTAGGAAACTCTCCATCTTTGAGAAACGAAATCGGTCTTTGGGTTTGGCCCGCCTTATCGTCCTCAGTAGGGTGATCTTCATGCTGCCAAACCTGTTGTTTGCATTCCTCTGCCTTCATCTGACTTTCTAAAATATCGAGAAAAGGAAAACATAAAAATCCTATCATTCGTTGCTGAATACATAATCTCCCTATATCTCCCTAGACTCCATGTAATCCAGGGTAGAGAACTGTATACTGTTGTCAGTAATGACAAGTCATGGTGGTTTGAGAGTTAATTTTCAAGGCCAAGATATTGCAGATATCTGTAATAGAGTTATTTAAAATTAGTTTTTGAAAGGGAGAAAACACATTGACATTAATTTAGTCAATAAAATTAAAATTGTTGGGTGTCAAGTAGACTACGAGTATTCCCTCTTTCGCTTAGTCTGTCGTGTGTAACGCGAAAGAAAACCGCAAGATCTCCACGATTTCCTGGGAGCCATTTTTTTCACGGTTTGTTTATGGTCTCGCTCGACGGACTAAGCGAAAGAGGGACTACTGGTAGTCTAGGTGTAAAATCAACTAATTTGATTTAATATTAATGATTCCAACGTTAACCACCTCTTGCCCAATTCGGTACAATTCGGCTTGAAGGGAAAAATGTATAGCCAAATGCAAAAAGATAAAAGACAAAAATACAAAAGACAAACTGCTGTAAAGGTCTAACTTAGTATATCACCTTTCTTTGACCTTCTTGAAATATCATCATCAGAATCTGAGCTTTGAGCCTCTGCTGATTCACTGGACGATGTGTCAATATCTCCTAAATAGCCAGTTTCTTTGAGGATGTCCTTTTCAATTTTAGCATCTTCTTTTTCGCTGGTAACATCTGTTTAGTTGTAGACAAATGAAAAAAAAGAAAAACAACACGCCACTTGGTGACTTCACAACAGATGACTTCATAATTATTCTGGTGAGCCATAAGGAAATGTTCCAGAATAGAAATGTTGCAATTCTGTAGTCTTGAAAAAAAAATTGAAAAAAAGCAAATACACTGGCCTTGTTATGTGAAAACACAATTTTTAGCAGAAAAGACAATGCGATGTTATTAACTTACCAAGCTGTTTTTCTGCTGCCTCAGCAGCTTTCACAAGTTCGGACCAATCAATTGTGTGAGAGCATTCTTTACCAGTCGTAATCTCCTCAGAAAATCTGTGCAGTAGAAAATAGGGTGTGAATAACATCAGACTCAACTTCGGGTTGACTGTTCACACGCTAAGGAAATAAATCATAGAAACGCCCCCCCCCCCCCCCCCCAAAAAAAAAAAGTGCGTATGCTAACCATATTTATAGAGCAGTTGTTTAGATGAGCCCACACTCATCTCTACTGTCTTCGAGGGCACATGCCTTTCCATATTTGGTAAGCGCTATTTAAGAGTAGTATGCCATGCAAGCAGTCAGTTTCTCCCTTCTCTGAGCCCTGCAAGTTGTTACTTGAATTGTCTTAAAGTTGAACCCCTCCCACCCATCCTCTTATCTTGTCCCAGTTAACATTTACCACGACTTTGAATGTTAAGGTAGTTTCTCTCATGTTGTTAGGGCTTCCTAAGCCCTCAGTTCATTCTTGTTAACTTTTGTTATTAACGCACAACTCTAAATAGCTTTCAATAAATTTTAAGGGCGAGGAATTGCTGCCTGCAGCACCCCTTCAGCCCCGTGCTGGAGCCCCTTCAGGGATGGACATCTGTTCTCTGGATGGTTTAACTTGGCCCTATGTAATTATTCCAGTCACAATGTCCTTCTTGCAGTACAGACATGGGGCACCCCCTCGGCATGGCGCCATGTGCCGAGGCCCCCCATCCAGTGGGTTTATATTCAGTCGGTGGGCTTTTATCCGAGCCTTGCCAGTACATTCCCTGCCCACTATCGCCCACTACATGGTCTTGTGTCTTTATTGCGCGCCATAACATTAAGAGATCATATATCATGATGGCTACGCCAGTGAAAACTCTGAAATTGCATTATCCGAGGATCCAGCCTTTAATAATACTTAATATTTCACGTTTTAAATCTTTCACCTTTTGGTTACGTCTTCAAGGTAATTGGCAGTCTCTTCATTGCCATGATCTCTGGCAATAACCTCTGGCAACGTTGAATTTTCTTTGTAAGCACTGAAAACTACCATTCCCGCTGAAGACGTGAAGATTATTTTCAGGAATTCCAGAGCGCCAATTTCTGCTGCAACATATACTAACAGACTTAACATCTGAACTGGTTGGTTGCATCCTAAGAAAGAAAAAATATACTAACAGACTTAACATCTGAACTGGTTGGTTGCATCCTAAGAAAGAGAAGAGAAAGTTAACGATAAGCTTTTCTTTTGAATGCTCGACATGGCAGTAAATAAATAAGGTAGAGGTTTGAGTTGTTGCCTTTCCTCGGAAGGGCGTATGGGCCTCACAATATTTCAAGGATCAGCAAAGAGAAGACATGGTATGTACAGAAATGGTCTGTTTGAGCTTTCGAGAAATGATGCATGGGATATGAGTCGAGTCGATTACAGAAAGCAAGTCGACGAGCTTAACAATTATGCGATTCATACGTAAGAAATCCAAGTTTCATTTAAGGTAAAGGTGAGTATGTACACGAGCCTAAGTGGCCCATCAGGCCGGAGCTTATCCCGGTCTCCGTAGCATTAAGCGACTACGAATATTGCTACTCCCCCCTGGATGGGATGCTAGTCCATCGCAGGGTTCATTTAAGGTAAATAACCCGAAATAAACGATGTATCCACGCTCGAATGACTGACCCTAAATTGAACTTATTCAGCGCATCGAAGCCTCTTGATATCCCAAAGGAAAGTAGTGTTCCAAATATCAACAACATCCGACTACATCCTAATGTGAACAAAAACCTTCAACTTCGTTAACAGGGCTTTTCCCCTCCCACCTTCAAGGGAAACGCCCAGGGAACGAGGTTGATAAACCTTCACACCACGTATGGCGCAATATACTGGAACCCCGTCAGACGCGCGTTTTCGCTCATTTGACTTGATGGCAATTATTGCTGTGTCGTGCTAACTAATGGAGGCCACACACTATGCCGCCGCACCAATATTGAAAATCACATGGTACATGTGTATTTCACTCTCCCCCCATCCAATTATGTTTTGTTTTGTTTTTGTTGAAAGAGGTGACCAGTTAATCCTTGGCAGTGATATTGGTGGAAACAGTGTAGTAGTCGGCAGCATGCTACTGTATGTTTTGTGAGTATGAGGGTCTGTTAACACCTAGCGTGAAAAATTAAATTAAAATTAACTTACCAACAGTTCTAGAACTTTCTGTTTCGCCTCCGCTGTTTTCAAAAAAATTACCAGATGAATTACCGCTGTTATAGTCTTCACAAAATTTTCTCAGAAAACTTGGACTAGATACTACTTGTTGGAGATTCGCCACGTATGTTACTTGAGCCTCTCCTAAGGTAATACCATCTTGTCTTTTTAGTGTAACAGTAACCACTGCAGGTCTTGGTGAAGCTAAAATTGATGAAAGTGAGAATGATAGAAATTTGAACTCTGACAAAGAGGTAACACTCGAAACATCAGCTTTGCTATACTTTCTGCAATTCATTTTCTTTTATAAAACTCAAGTTGGAAATCTGTAACTTGCCCGTCAAGGCAAGTGCAACAGTTTTTTGGAAACTTATGACCTACTAAACTATGATAATTTGGTACCATGAAATTTGATAAACGATTATGAAAAAAAGTTGTAAAAAAACAAACTGATTTGAATATGCTGATGATGTATCTTTGTCCTTTCTCCTGGTTTTTAAAATCGTGATTTACACTTTAATAAAAAAAAACCATGACCAAAAAACCCATTCTCGACGTCTTATTTTATACATAAGTAAAAGGTGCACAAAATTTAATACAGTACAGTGTGTAGATCAAAAAAGTAAAACTATCTTGACTGCTGACCGTCTCGCGTTTCTATAACTCGATAGAACGATCATGAAAAATATTTTCTTAAATTTACAAACCTGGGAAGAAACCAAGCACAAACGGCATCGAAAACCGAAGTTTTTGAGTGCCTAGCTCTCCAAACGTAGCATAAACTGATGTAACTTCTGGTTGTAGCTCAGGTGTAAATGTAAAAACGCAAGGACCTCCTCCCTGTAGGCAAAGAAAAAATAAGTAATCAGTAGCCAGGAAGTTCAAAAACTCAATATGAAACAACAGATCACGGTTCTAGGTCATTTTCACTAATCGGGGTTCTTTTGTAATGAACGAAGTCGGACTATATCCTCTTTCAAAAACAACGTGTTCTTGCACTATCATTTTTAGACTGCCAGATTGGTGTCAAGCAGCACAAAGCGTGTTCTACAAGACAGCCGACAGATGATATTCTTGGTTTGAAAATTGTTTAGACCTTACCTGCAGAGGACTGTAATTTGGATTGCATTCAACGTCAAAATGAAGGTTATTCCGTAACCACGGTAACAGTGAAGACATCTCTGTGACATCTGTAACGTAGTCAAAATAACATGGAGACATTAGGACGGTTCAAATCTACATGCTCGATGCTAAGAAGCTCCTCGTTTACAACGTACGATTCATTTAATTAAATTTCATCACCACCATCGGTCATTCTCGACGTTCTACACACGGTTCTACGCTTGTTTTGGACAACCTTTTTCGAACCAAGATATACACGACAATACTTGCGGCTAAGGTTACTTTTGAGCAACAAGAGATACTGGAAATTGTAAGACTCCAAAGCGAGCATGTAATGTTTCGTTTATTATATGTATTCTAAAAGTCCATTTCGCATTCGTTAAATGGAATAAAGATGCTGAGAGAACTCAGAGTGATTCTGATCCATTGGAGTCTTATTTTATAATACCTTGCATAAAAAACCAGTAAGCTAAGGACTTGGTTAAAAAACAAATTCACGTCTAAAATTCCCATAAAAGGGCTTTTTCTACATCACAGTCAAGAGAATTGGGCAAACCTTGTAAAGACTCAGAATCGCTGGCCGATATTCCACTAGACGTGTACATGTCCATCTAAATATTCAAATCGAAAAGAAATAAATTTTTTTCAGGTTATTAAGCACTGCTTGTGTTCGCGGGAGTTGAATTCAGGATATGTAGTAGCATGGAGGGGGATTTGAACTTGGGAGCTCCGGATTCAAAATCCAAGGCCCTAACAAAACAATTACAAGCACACTCATGACTAAATAGTCCTTTATTTCTGACTATAAAATGTTTAAGCAAGCAACCGGAACAATGATCCTGCTGGTATACGCTGGATCAATAGTGATCTAATCGGCTTTACATATAAATTATATATTCTTTATTGTTGAGTTCGAGATCCGTTCTGCTAGACATGGTCCGCAAGAATTTTTGTTCGCCTATAGTGAAGCCAGTGCGAACAGCGTGCGACTTAGATCGAATCCGTATTCTTAACAATACCTCAGTCAGTCCGTATGAAGAAAGGCAAACATTTCAATCAAGTGCGCAAAGGATGGGCCTTTCTGTAAATAAACCTAATTAGTTCATATTAAGAGAATATGATATAATCTATTTTTCATACCTGATCACTCTCTAGAATGTAGAGGCTAGAATTGCCTTGAATTTTTCTCTTAATGGTTCTTCCATTCCACCGACAGGGTGATCCGTCGAAGTCAAACCGTGCTGTATCATTATCCAAAACTTTTTTTGCTGCTGTGACAAACCTGTAGAAAAAAAACACATAGGCATCTCTTAGTCCTATAGCTGCATCCACAATTACAACTTTATAAGTTTCATCGTAACGGTAAATAATAAGACTTTGTGGAATTTTGTGGTCCAAAAATAAAGTGGATTAGAGGCCATAAATTCAGAAAGTAACTAAAAAAGAGGCACCCATTGCACATTATCGTTTCGGAACCTCATCTTAATCAGGCAACCTCATTCCAGGGTCTGTCTTCTTCCTGCCGCCTGGAGCGAGAGATAGAACGGAACGGGGTTGATGATCAAGCTCTTAACATGGAATAATCTTATTCTATAGCTAGCTCCGTGAGCGGGCAAGATAAGCCAAATCCTGCGCTGTGATTGGCTACCTGAGCGGGCACGATGGCGCTATCTTGCCCGCTCGGGAATACCCACTGTCTCCCGCAGGAAACATTTCAACTTAATTAAGCTACATAGCCTGTTTGTTTTCCTGTTTGTTACCGTCCTTCCTAACCATTTCCCTCTGTTGAATATGATTTATTATGATAATTCAGTTACTGTCCCCAGCAATATTCATAGGACTAGCAGTAATCAAAGATTATGAGAGTGCGTTCGACGCTGTCACTTGAATATATATACCTTAAAGTGGTACTATGATCAAAATTTTACCCCTTGAATTTTTTAAGTGTATCATATAGAATTCCATGAAAGAATAAAAACGCAGTTTGCCGTTTGCAAATATCTGCATTAGTTCCAGAGATATATTATTGGATAAAAATGGTTTCACTAGCTGCCTTTGAACCTCTGTCTATTGTTAAAATCAACGTTTTTTGCATCTGAAACCGAGGTTTTACAGACAGATATATCATAGTGTCAAAGCCCTTGCCAGTTTAAGAGTATGATTTGTTGATTCGTTGCGTGACAGCTCAAGTTTCATGCTAAAAATTTTCTCACTAACTGGTAATGTTTAAGCGTAAAACTTAATTTGAAAAAGTATATTTTATTTACATTATTCGAGGTTGCACAATTAAATATAAGCAAACATTTGCAGTCGTGTGCTCGTTTATCGTCAGTGTAAACAAACTCCGTGCGACTGGTTCGCATATTTCCCCTGATGAATAAAGCAGACAGTATCTACAAAATTTGCCGTTCCGATCCTTGGTTCAGGGACACTCTTATAGATCTTTTTCTACCGATTCCAAAAAATATTTTACAAGATAAAGACTGAGCTGCATGTATCTGTCGCGACTGGAGCTAATCAACAAATGTAATCAAAATATAGCTGTTCCCACAACTAACATTCCAAAGCCAAGGCGATTCAAAGTCGTGTTCGTTAACATACAAAATAAACCAGAACAATTCCCTCAGATTTCGATAAATGTCGAAGCGTTTATATTCACCAATATCCAACGCCGAGAGCACAAAATAGCGAAGCCCAGGGCGCCTGAATGAAAAGAAGTCAACGAAAGATCCAGCGCAAAGACGAACTTACATGCTCACATGTTCACTATGTGTCTTATCACAAATAATCACGAAACAGTACCAGTTTACTGGCCGTGACATGCCCCTTCAAAAATCAAGTGGGGTGGCCATTTTGGTGTCCTTACAGGAATGTGGATTTTTCAGCCTAGAACCTTGTACAGGGAAACCAATTCTGGAAAGCCATAGGTCAAAATTAGGCTTGCGTTCCACTTCGTCGAACGCAAAAGCAAAGCAACACCCTTCCAATCCCTTTGCTTACATTTTCTCATTGCCAGAGATCAAGGTCTTTCCATTTCCCGCTTAAATGTGGGCCCTTTTCTACAAAAAAGAATATCTCTGGGACCAGGTTTTACTGGGTGTGCTCGTTCCTTATGTGGCCCAAAAAAGCTTCCAGTACTTTCCAAGACCTTCCCAATCATTGGTTAACACGTTAACCCAATCATTGGTTAACACGTTGTTATCATTTTTGTGACACAGTAGGTTACCATAAAAACAGTATTCTCTGCTAAAACGCCTTTAACTAGAGCTTTAAGGGCTCATAATAACGGCAAGGTAATTTTTTTGTATTATCAAATTTTGATAAGCAGGATACGACGCATCTTTCGGCAAAGTTTAAAAATTATGTACATAAGGTTCAGGGCCACCTTATATTTCCTTAACTTTATGGTGGCTCTGAAGCCCATGTCAATATTTTTTAAAACTGTTGCTATGATAACCTATTGATGACAACGTATTCACCAATGATAGGACAGTTTATTGATAAACTGAGGGTAGCATCAATTGATAACGAGTGGTTCATGATGACCCTACTCAAACTCATTAATACTTCATCAAGTTTAACCAAAGGAAATCATGACCGTAACGGTGTTTGCAAATGTAATCTTAATTTTCAATATTTTTGCGATCTTATTTCTCCGTTTTCTCCCTAGTTTTAGTTTTGATTAAGAAGCCATATCAAACACTAAAGACCATGTTTGATCACATTTCCTAACAATTCGTTAAAGCTACTCTGCTACGCGTCCTTTTGCAACTCTCTTCTCGGTGTTTGGAAATGTGGTCAAACACGGTCTTGAGTGTTTGATACTGAAAATCATCAAAATCTAAGTCTTGCGTAGTGCTGGGAACTGTTTAGCCACCCTAAAAGGAATATCCATATAAATAAAGGATCTTGGAACGGCAATAAAATTGTCTGAAAGTTTGCCTTACCCCTTGTTTTTCAAATAGGGAAACGTCTCTTCTAGTTTCTTCTTTACATCGTCGGAAGACATGCTTGCATGAAATTGTATGTGCTTTTGGTACTGTTCTGTCCTGGCCCTTATTGTAGCTATTTCACTTTTAGTCGGCATGTGCACCTGGCCATTGATAATTTCAAAATCACCATTCTTGAGTAAAAAGACGTTCCTCAGGAACTGATCTGATTGTGCACCACTTGTTGACCTCATACCTAGCGTCTGCTCCCTGAAAAAATTAAGAAAACCTATTTTAATAACTCTAAATTTAAAGTGGATACGATTTTTATCTTCCCGTGTTCAACTCGTGTTATCTTCCCGTGTTCCCACTCGTTCGCGCGATCAGTCGTGAGATTTCGAGTTGAACATCCGAAGATAAAATTGGTATAACCCAGCCCTAATTAATTACAACAAGTTAGCATGGCTCTAGTCTGCAAGCCAACCGAAAACCAGCACTTAGGAACTTAAAAAAACGCGACCTCAATAAGCTCTAAACCTGAACCCGCGATATGGTTACGTGATAATGGTCAGCAGAAACCTGGATACCTTTGGTTTACACGTGTCAATTGACCATAACGTGGATGCCCGGTATCAAAGATGTACGCTGTCAACCAAGGCTGCATAATTTGATCGGCCTATTAGCTGGAGTTTGCGGCCCGCAGTTTGACGATGAAAGATGAAAGCTACTTGCTATGCACGGGACTAACAGGCGTCAGCCATTCTTGTCCCTGGAGGCGTGAGAGGCCGCGGTCCTTTTAGTCAGCATGCACCAAGAACCTTGCTGTTGACCTCTCCGAACGAACGAGAATGTCCATCAAAATTTGTACAGCGCAGGGTTCATCTACGCGTGTCTAGTTTTGTGCTTCTGAATACTTCAAGCGTAATTTGACTTATTTTCGCAGTACATAGCTTTGTCAATAGCTTTAAAGTCCACCCGATCGTTAGCTCAGTCATGTTTAAATGTAATATCGGCGAAAAAGTATAACTTGACGAAGCACAGCTATAGTCAATGTTCGATTTAAGTGTAATTTGGCAACTAAGTGAGTCGCTTTGATCCACAGTCCGTCATGGAATTACGTCAATTTTTCAAATAAATCTAACAGAATAGCCGACCGTGGTTCCGGGCCATTGTCTCCGCCGCTAAATTTGGCCATCGTGCAAACAATCCTGCCCGCTACACAGTTTATAGTTAACTGACTCGATATGACTTGGATACAAAAACTTACATTACAACACGGGTAATCAGAACTCCAAGTAGGTTCTGATCAGAACAAGGTTCAGAGAAACAGCATGCCGATCCTCTTCGTGAGTTGAAATTTGCGCCCACTTGCAACCAGTCAACCACTTCTGGAAGGTGAAACCGGAAGATGAGTTAGTCGTGATAAAAACAGAAAGTCGAGGAAATTTGAACACTATACAGATTTTGATTCTTACCTTTAAAGTATTGAAAAAGAAATATGGTTGCTCTGTAGTCTGTAAGCAGAAAGATTTTTTTAAAGCAGATGGTCAGATATGAGCGTTCTCCGTTCTCTACCAAAGCCGCAGTGAAAGGTGAATGTTCTCTTCTCGTATACTATTTTGTATGCTGTTAGGTCAGGTGACTGTAGACTGTCATTCATCCGCGGTGACATTGGGACTTAGCTTCTATGGATACTGGTTAAAAATAAATCCAAGGGAATGTGAATTGTGTTGACCTCAGACTGCGACGAGAGGACAAATCAAATATGCAATAATCTTCTATTCTGTTTTTCTGTTTTGCACGTTTATTTTTTGCCAATTATATCACAATATGACAGACTGAATCAAACAACCGACCTGATCAGTATAGCTTAGTTTACGGCTCTTTTTCAGAGCTGTTTTGAATCCCAAGCACCGAGGTCTCGCAAGCATCGCTCAGCCAAGCGTAAAAAATGTACCCTGCGGTTATCTTAAACTTTGTTTATCCCGTCCTGCATCAGGTTAGCATTTGGTTTGTTCTCTTATTTCTGAAAATTGTAGAGTCCATTATTTCCACCATTCAGAAATGCCGTAAATACTTTCTCTGAACTATTTGGTCGAAGAGCAGTATAAAAAAGGAAAAAGTCGGCCAGAAAGGGAGGTAATATAAGAATAACATAATAACATGTTTTGGCAAAACTTGAGCTCAGGTCACGTGAATGTCGGGCTGTCAATTGGAACGAAGTAAATCAATTGCATTCTTTATTCAGTTATTTTATCATCATTGCCAAGGTTAGCCAATTATACCGCTTTTAACATGAATAATTTTCATGCTCTTTATACTTGTTTTCTATTCTTAGACTGTGAAGGCCTTCTGAATTGAAACAGTTTTTACATTCACGCTCAAAAACACACTTGTCTAACTTTTCTTTGAGAAAGATAGAACGCATTTCTAAGCAAGACTACTCGTCTGTGAACTGAAGTTGACCGTGATTAATATGGTATTATCAGGGTCGTGAGCTCCCAGGTTCTATACTAGGTATTACACTGTATTTTATAAATATTAAAGCTTCAAATACTTTTAATTGCCAGATTAATCAAAGACAAGGTCTGAAAGTTACTGAAGATCACAACGTGATTCATTGGCAGAATACGCCAATCTGTTGTGTGTATAAGAATACACCCCTCTGTAACAGACCCAGTGGAATCTTTATCCTCGCCGGGTTTTCGGGAAAAAATCACTGGGTTGGCCA
>OMLO01003239.1_pt1 | contig 13409 bp, 14 predicted proteins | sample 1674811 | NCBI WGS metagenome assembly OMLO01 (sample SAMN06265003, study PRJEB25207) | coral metagenome | isolation source: Coral host | place: Mexico:La Bocana,Puerto Morelos, Mexico | collected 2008-11-13
TCCATTCTCTCCATTCTTTTTGAAAAATCTCCATTCTCTCCATTCTTTTCTCCATTCTCTCCATTCTTTTGGAAAAATCTCCATTCTCTCCATTCTTTTCTCCATTCTTTTTTTTTCAGAAGCGTTTTCGCACCAAAAAAAATAAATGGGGCAACCGCGGAACACACTCTCCATTCTCTCCATTCTTTTGGAAAAATCTCCATTCTCTCCATTCTTTTGGAAAAATCTCCATTATCTCCATTCTTTTCTCCATTCTCTCCATTCTTTTGGAAACATCTCCATTATCTCCATTCTTTTCTTCATTCTCTCCATTATCTCCATTATCTCCATTCTTTTTGAAAAATCTCCATTCTCTCCATTCTTTTCTCCATTCTCTCCATTCTTTTGGAAAAAATCTCCATTCCCCAATTCTCTCCATTCTTTTCTCCATTCTCTCCATTCTTTTGGAAAACTCTCCATTCTTTTCTCCATTCTCTCCATTCTTTTGGAAAACTATCCATTCTTCTATTCTTTTCTCCATTCTCTCCATTCTTTTGGAAAAATATCTATGCTCTCATTCTTCATTCTTTTATTTTTGTTTGGGAAAAACATCCTCCCTCCCATTGCCGTTCGTTTCTGGAAAAGAAAATATCCTTTCTCTAATTGGTTACTGCCACTACCACTGCTATTCAAAATGGCAATTGCTCCCACCAATTCCCAACAGAAACTTAAAACTACTAGGACTACGACTGCGACATTTACTAAGTGAGAATGGAATCAAGTCGGTAACCATTCAGAACTTCACTGTTTTTTTGCAATGTATTGATTGCTAGCATGAGTCCAGTTGAAATTCCTTAACACAATATCTAAGAGCATTTCGGTTCTCCACCAATCCGCTTGCTTCCCTCATTTTGGCACCACGTCAGAAATGCAATTACGATAGTTGACACGTGACACCTAATTAAGTTTTGCACGAAGACCTGCAAAACGAAGTTGAATTGTTGCATAGTGATGCATATTGCAATTGCAACTCACTAAATGATTAAAACATATTCTTCCAACGTGTCCAACATGTCGGCCAGTTCCAAATCGGTATAAATTCAACTGATTTGTTTGGTGATAGGTCATCTGTCACCTGAACATGGGCCTGAGACATGGAGAATTCAAAAATACGTTGCATTTAACCGTCGAAGCTTCGCTTGTTTGTTTTCAACTTCGTTCATCCTCTGGTTGTCCTTCTTGATTTTAGATATATGTTCATCCACCGCACGGTCAAGTTCGAGTTTCTCAAGCTTCCTTTTGACACGAGCTGCCAGAAAAATGCCTTTCCAGTAACTCTCCTGCGCAAAGTTTTTCACAGTTGCTGTGACAAGGCGTAACATTACGAAGCGTTTATATAGCATGCTTTCACTTTGCTTAAGGAAAACATCATGTTTCTGAATTCTGAAATAATGTTTATCATATTATGTATTATGGTTAATGCTGTTTTATCTTCAACACATCTGTAAATTCAAGCAGTTGGTACTGTACTTGCAAAAGGACTTGTATTGCATAGTGTGTGAAAGTTCAAAGCACTATTCCTGAATATCAATATTCAAAGACTCACTGACTCACTCAATTGCAGTTGTGGTGTGCAGCAAACAGTCGGAAGATGCCTTGTCATCGCACGGTTTGCCAATCGCAATGAGGATTTGGCTGCGTAGCCACTGCACATTAACGTTTTCTTCTTTTCCATGTAGGTGGATCTTCTCCAACTCTCTTTCTCTTCGTGCCAGCACAGTTACCCTGAGCAGTTGAAATCATGACAATGTAAGAACAGCTGTGTCTTGGGCAACGTAAAGTTTAGGAGTCAGTCAGCTCATTAGGCCCCACAGAGTAACAATGAACCAGCAACTTGATGAACATATCAAATGCCAAGTCAATGCCAAGCATCCTCTGAGAATAGCTTTTGACAATCCACTGCCATGCTTGTCGTCTTGGCATTGTTGTTGCCACCATAGCAGCCACCAGGACCACATGCGAATCATCGACTGTGAAACACTAATCCAGAGCCAGACAATGACGAAGATGATTATAATTCACATTCACCATCCCCTCTCATTTGACATTCGATATGGGAAATGGGAAACAAAAGAAATTCACGTGACTCACGTGACACGTTCATAGTCACTTCAAGTCTCAAGTCAATTTGATTCACAAGTTTCCGACCAGTTGACATGAAATCGCCAGATTGAATGCCCCAGGCCCCAGTCAAAGCAAAAGTCAATCATTCAATGATTGGCATATGTTAATGTTTAATGTCACCGTCACTGAATAAGGAACCATTCTGCAAGGGTGTCAAACAGTATCAAACAGTTCCATATTCTATATCTTTTTTACTAAGCAAACCTTTCCTTGAAGCGCATTTTTGCTGTGGCACATTCACATTGGGTACATATCAAACGCCAAGTGGGCCCAGTTCCTCGGATCACAAGAAAGCCAGCAAAACGTTTGCCAATATGACAGCTCAAACAGTGCGCTACTGTTCAATTCAATTCTAACTGCTGATAATGATGCGGCAAAAGAGCAGAAAATAAATGTGAGTCTGAGTCTGAATGATATAGAATAATCAGAACTAAAATCATCATTGTGATTGCATTTCTTTGATTCTGATAACACACATGTCACAAAACCACTGCTGTTGCTGTTGCCCTGGCTGTGATCATAAATGATCCTCTACTCTTTTCTCCCCTCTCACCCTTTCTATCACCTACTACTTCCTTCTAATTCTACGGGTGTACTTATACTTATATCCTGTTACTGTACTGTATGCAATTACGTCTTGGTTTTATGATCATACTATTGAACTGTTGTAACAATTGTATACTATTGTTTCTTCCCCTGCTCCAGCTCCATTCCTGTTGCTTCTACATTGAACCAAAGTTCCAACTGCAAGTCACGTAGGCAACACGCAGCTCCGGTCTAAGCAAGATCATCTAAGTGTTCAGGAAGATCAACTGTCGCAATTGGAGCTTTGGCCAGTAAAGACTCCCTGGAAGGCACGGACTCATTTGCTGAAGGCATGTGACGTCGAGCGCAATGTTCCTTGCAGGGTTGGAGGCTGACAGGTAAAATGCGAAGTGTTACGCTAGTCCTGCTAGTTGCTAACTTGCTAACCAGGGACCAGGATGGTTGTAAGAAAGTAATGCTTGCTTGATTTGCTTGATCTTGCTTGGGTAAACACTGACCACCACCTTCCACCACCAGCCAAGACTGTCAAGAAACCTGTTTGCTCTTATAAAGCTTCGCGTGCAAACACCACAGCATCAACCTACGGAGGCTCATGTCCTCTGTTGGCTGATTGATTTGGATTGTTTTGGAACAAACTTCGTCCGCAGTTGAATGCACTGGGCACTGTACGACCCAGCTGGGGATACGCTCGGGGTAAAGAGCTGATCGGTCATCACGATATCTGATGCTAAAAAGGCCGAACTCGAATGACTTTGGATGTCTATCTAGTCGTCGAATTGTGGGTCTGCGTGACGATGTGGCTCTTTCAGTGGTTGGAGGCGCAGGCTCAGTTGGCTCAGGAGCGTTTGCATTTGCATGATCCATAGTTGTGGGCGACAACGACGCTTCAGCAGCATTTTCAATTTCCACAGCCCCAGCCGCAGCCCCAGCACCAGCTGGATGTTCATCATCACCTTGATGATGTGGTAGGTCCATTTCAGTGTCCATCGTCCCAAACTCTGGAATGCCAACACTTGGATCATCAACATCACTATCGTTTTCTTCTTCTCCACCCTCAGCGTCACCTGCACAGAACAAACTGACGTGCCCTGAACAAGAAACTGCAAAACACAATTGCCATCAGAAAAACCAAGCTAAAAACTGCAAAACATGCAGCATGCCATGCGAACACATTTACACGGGAGAGAACAATAGAAACATGCTCTCAATGACTAGACTTGCCTTCTTCATCCAACCGTGTTGTTTGAGCGTCAGCGTAGTGCCAGTTTTTCGAAGCAAAGGGTGCAGGGTCAGGTTCAAGGAAATCTTCCACTGCCAGAGATGGTTCACCTTGGGTTTCATCATCCACATACTCTGTCCACAGAAGTGTTTTCAGAGCACGCGCAGTCTCCATTGATGGTTGGCCAGCAAGCACTCGTTTGTAGAATGTAGCGGTCTTGTTGGGAAGTATAGTGGCCAACCTCTTGAAAACAAAGACATGGGTACTCATATGCGGAACGCAGTCGCAAAATGAAACGTAGTATCGACTGACGCTTGGCACATGTCATATACATACCGAAAAAACACAAACGCATCAATCACAGCAGATCGAAACAACACACATGCTCAGAATCATCGGAGATACCCTGGGCCCTGACATCTGAAATTATCACATTTTTTTGCCATGAGACATTTCAGATGATCCAGTCACCAGTGCCTTGTAATAAGCCTCGCACTGATGATGAAATATCTGAAGGCAACCCCGACCAAAGATGTCCTTGTGGCAAACCAGCGCCAGCAAATACCAACGTTTGTCCAATTGAAAAAACTCTTTCACACTTCCTTGGTAAACAAAGTCAAAGTCAAAGACAATAGCATTACATGATTGTTAGCTTTTTTTTTAAATCCTTTTGATGGTGATAAGCTGGGCTGTAAATGTTTACAGGATGGAAATGAATGGAATGTAACAATGCTTCTCAACTTCTGGTCATGAACCCAATGAACCGGTGAACTCCCACAAACCACACACACAAAATGTATCAAAATGTGTTGTACCCAGGCACCCTGCTCAAAATATAAACTGTACTTCTTGCGGTCGCGGTTGCTTATGTTTTTGAATTCAAAGCCCATGTGTTGTAACTCCAGCACCAATTCAAACGCAGTAGCATTTGCAATCGGTAGTTCAGTCCGACGTTGGAAAACTCGGAATGGAGTTTGAAGGCAGAACTGTATTTTCATCAATCGGAACGGTTCCATTGTGAGTTGGTAAGAGTAGTCGTCATTCTCTTTTCTTGCCACCCACCCCATATCAACCAGACCTTGCAAAGCACAATCTTCAGCATCTTCCAACTCCAAACCAATGAAGAAACGGTTGGAACCTGGTACTGCTCGTTGATCCAACAATTTTTTGACCATCTTGTGTTGCGCTTCAGTGGAACAAATTTGATCAAGAGCTCCTGAAACTTCAAATGTCAAGTTCATAAATTAAAAAAACATTGGTTGAAAGTTGAAAGTTGAACAACAAAACGATTCTTTGGAGATTTTTTGTGACTTCTAACGTTTGACTTTTGATTCTTATTTTCCGATTTCCATAACAAGAAGTTGTCCCTGCTGTCACTGCTGTCCTGCTTCCAGTCTGAGTGCTGGCTCGACAGTCCACTGCAGAAAGTGATGGATCAATTTCTCCGGTTTGATCCTTGCCTTGCCAAAGAATTCAATCAGTTGAATGTCTGCAGCCTCGGTCCTTTGAACAATGAGCTGTGGGCCAGCACCATCTTCAAATTCAAGTGTGTGCTGACTTGCCACTTGATAAAGTCTGATTGCGAAATGCGTTCCGGTAAGAGAATCAGAGTGTTGGAGCGGACGTTTGAGTCTGTGAGGGTGTTTGTGTGATACTCTGAAAATGATCAAGCCAGTGCCAGCTCCGATGTCCACGTCCATGGAAGTACTGGTACTGGTGCTTGCGCTTGCGCTTGCTGGCGTTGCTTCCACTTTCAAATCATCTTCTTGAGATTCAGTCCAGGAAACACTGCGACGGTACCCAGCTTGCCCTACACGTGCAGGATTCTTCAACATCACCTAAATGGAGTGGACAACAACAATATACAACAATGTAACAAAAGAATGTGCTCCGTCGTGACCCATCACCATTCACCCAAGATGTCACTTGCACTGTGACATGGTACAATTATTTTCAATCTATAAACAAAAGACAAACTGTCATCATTCATCATCACTGATGGAATGCATGTGCGTCAAATATCACACAAAATGTTGAAGTGATTAGTCATGAGCAAGTTGCCATTTGTTGTTGTGAGCTTGGAAGGGCTGGTTGTAGATACTGACTGGCTTCATTTCCACCCATCTCTTGAATGTACTCGCGGGGTAAGCTGTAGAAAGCGCCTGCTTCCAAATTTTTTCGAAAATGATCCAACAAAAGGCGTACCATTGTAGGCATGGCATTGCGCTGCTCCAAAGCCAAGCTCTGCCTGTGGTGAGTGTGTGTGTGTGCTGGTAGGACCGTTCAAATCCATCTAAACAAACCAAGTCAAAGTCAATTCGAAAACAAACCATTTCAAACAGTTGCTGGGCTGTAGCTGTTTAATAACCCGATGGCTCAGTCAAATATGCATACTAAAAATAATTCAAACACATCCATATCACATCCATTCAAAGTCAGGTGCTTGTTTTCTCGTAATTTCTGCGCTGTGCTGGTCGGCAGAACCAAAGCCGTTTGTTTTCCACGATCGTATTTGAAATGACAATGGTAAAGCAAATGCACCAAGTCTGAATGAGAAATTTTTCGTCCTTCAGCAGGTATGCACCCGGGCCCTCCAATAAGTTTTGCAATTGCTTTGGTGAGGTCCTTGTGAGAGCATAGATCTTCATTTTTTTGCGCCAACCTAGCCAACGTTTCTGGAGAATTGAAAGCTCTGCCGAACATTGGCAATCTTGACTCTGTCGACAAGTAAGCAGGGCTAGCGTTGGGAGCCCGACTCATAATTTGGTGCAACGATCTATGTAGCCCCTCCGTTGGTTGCTCCGTTGTTTTCATCAAACGCAGGGCACCACACCAAGCACAAAAACGGTCTAAGTCCCTTCTCGAAACGCCACGTACAAATTCGTCTAGGTCACGACGAAGAGATTGACCATCACCAAAACTGTAGTCCAAAAACCGACGTGAAAGTGGGTGCTTGCGTCCGTAGACAGCGCTCGGCGACAAGTCCTCTGAATTGTCATACATTGTGCAACATCTACGTGCAATTGATCGTGCAGCCTCTTCATCTGGAAGCGCCAACCCAGCAAGGATCCAAGGCAAGGATTTCCAATGGCTTGTTTTCACCTGCAGGCCAGGATGGATGTCAAAGAATCATAATAAACTTCTGAGTATTAGTGAATTGAAAAAAACAACTTCGAGACGAGAACAACTTTCAACATGTGCAAACTCAGTGACTCTGTGCCTTGATTTCCGTAAGCAAAACGTCCATAGATAGTGACCAGTCTGAAGCCACTTTGACTGCGTCTTCGTCTGACTCCAAAGACTGAACAACATTGATGAACTCGGCCCCAGCCAAAGTGGCTACCTTGTGACTTGCGACGAAGGTTCGCAACATAACAAAAAGTCATCAACATGGCAACATGGTAACAACACTTACATCATAATCACCACCCTGGCCCAGACTGGGCATGAAAATGTCAATGCATGTTACCAAGTCAAAATATGTCAAAATGTCAACACAATATTCTTTAAGATCTATAAGCATATCGGGCAAACACTGCAATCCACATACGGAGAACTTTCTGAAAGTTCATCACGTTTTTAAAAGACAAGACAAGTATCTGTTTGGCAAAACTCTTCGAAAATGCCTCCAGCAAACTCTGGCGCTCTCCTTCCTTGGAGCTGACATGTGACCATTTGGCTGGGTTTCGATGTTGGCATGCCCTGGTTCTGAATGCCGCCATCAGCACGGCTTGAAGTGATTTGCTTGTTGATGGCTCTCCGTCTGCTGGTTCCTGGGGTAGGTGTGGTGGATCACAACTTTAGATTGGTTTGATTTGAACAACTTGAGTTGAATTATTGGATCACAGGAAGGAAGGAGACAGAATCTGAATCTGAATGCCAATTCAAACTGAAGATTTGAAAAAAATGACTGTGTCGTGATGTGTGATGCTCAAAATAAAACCAACTTAGACTTAAACCAACCAACAACCAACATCAAATTGACAGTCAACATGGCCTGGCAAACAGTGTGTGATGAATGATGAATAATCCAAGGGTCCCTTCAAATGTGGCAAAAAGGACTCGTGGCAACAGCAAGAAGATGTCCAGGAAGAAAGTGTTTCCACAGCACCCACAACCAGTAGTAGAAAATCCTTGGCTGCTGGCTGCTGATGGCTGGCGGCTGCCCAAATGGTGTTTTTTTTATTGTTTTTTCTTTTCAATAAAATGCAAAGGCCAAAGCCAATGAACCCAGATCGTCCAAACTCCAAGATATTCAAATATCGGATCATTTTTTCTTGCGATGATGGATGTGTGACTGAGCTCCAAAAGCGTATCAAAAATCTTGGAAAGCGTATTCTCCTGCGCTTCTTTGAAGACAGGATGCTATACTAAGCTACTGGTACTGCCGCTGTTGGTGTCATTATTGCCGGCCTGAAATTGCAGCAACATATTCAACAGACTAACTGACAGACTCCGAGTCTGAGTCTGGTCAAATTCATCTTTGTAGGTGACGCAAAAACCTCCAAGAAAACTGATGGACCGCTTTAAGTTGAGCGGATTGCAGCTTGGCCGAGCCAAGCTGCAGTCCGCTCAACTTGAAGCAACCTCATCATGATCATGGGACAAAAACCTCAGCGCCATTCGTTGCCGGTGCAGTTGTTCCGGCAGCGGCAACTGAAACATGCTTCCTCCAGACTTCAGATACAGGATGCAGCGCCGACCCCGTGCTGGAATACGAGCAGCCATGGGCCATGGCCATGACCATGAACTGATTGTCAGTCGTTGAGTTCAACAATCACAGATCACTGGACCCTAAACCCTTCTGCCACTTTGAGCCCGCTCACAGCTCCCCTATTGGAATTGAAGGGGCGATCAAAGTTGTTTTGCACTTTGCAATCCCTCGTAGTAAAGTAAAAACTAAAAAGAGACGAGCAAAAATCGCAAATGCAAATGTAAAGTGATTCGCAAGGCAAGGAAACACAATGGAAACACAAAACATGGCCTCACTACTACTCACTACTGTCACTACCCGTGCCGCTGTAGATGCCGCCAAGATTCCAGGTAAGCCCAAAAGAAAGCGTCTCCAATGATTTGAGAGAACCGTTTCGCATCTCCTCTGGACCACGAAGAATTTTCCTTTTGTTCATTCTTTGCTGCTTTTGCCCGGCTTTGATTTTCTTCGTCCGCATTCGTCTGAGACATATATTTTTTCTCGTCCCAGAACATTTGCAATGGTCCTTGTCGACGTTTCAATGCCCTCAAACAATCCACTAAGCTCGACCACCTCCACATCACCAAATGTCCTCCCTCCCAGGACTTGAACATGGCTGCAAATTGAGTGCCCTTGAAGATGCGGTCATGCAAACGATCGCGGTAGTGGGGCTGGTATAGGAAGTCCTGACTCAAGCCACACATTCTGCATATATATATATATATATACTATATTCTGCGTAAACAATGACAATGAACAATCATAAAAATAAACATGTCAAGTGGAATGCAGGGGCAAGGTTTTGTGTTGTCTTGTTTATGCGTTGGTTTTGACAGTTGGGTAACTTGAGTGGTAAGTACAGGTATGTAGTATGTAGTATGTAGCATGTGTGGGTTGCAAGTCCTAATCAAATTCAAATTACATTCATGAATCAAGTCACAGTCACAGTCACAGCCACACAGCCACAAAGAAAAAACATAAATGACATGAAAACATTCATCCCTGTGCCTGTGCCGTGCCTGTCACTTTCCCTGCTACCAAGCATCGCAGCAAACCTTCAGTGATGATTGGAAGGACTCAAAATGATTCATCTTGCCAAGCATGTCCCCAATAATGTTGTCAAGCATATGCTTTGGTCCAACAATGAACATAGATCCTTCCATTGTGAACGAATGATTTTGCACTGCTCTTGGCTCCACAAAGCCAAGCAATCCATCAGAACTTGCCACGGTCTCTGAAATGACTTTGTCAATGCTGATTGGTGGAACCTTTCGGAATGTGCAAAAGAACAAACATGAAAAAAACTATGGAATAGTGACTGATGACTCCTGACACACCAAATGCTAAGTTCGGCAGGAACTACTAGCTAACCAACTACAAAAAAAATGAACTGGAAATATGGTCTGGCGGACTGACTGATTGAGTACTGACTCCACGACTCCATAGGACAGTTTTGACGAATCGCGCAACCGTGCAAGCAACCAAATCCCACTCTAAGAAACCTCCAAGAACTTTGCTTCTGTTCCATAGTCAGAGACGTAGGAGACAATGGACTGGCCATATTTGGTAAGAGCACCACTTTCAATACCAACCTTGGTTTCGGCAATTTCAGCCAAAACATACAGAGTCAATTTGAGTCAATTGTAGAAAACGGTAAGACATTAGCAAACCAAACAGTCATTGAGTCATTCAGCAAAAGATTGCTCAAATGCTGAGCTGGAGAAACATCCAGCTTCACCGATGAGAACACTGCCTCATATTTCCCAGTCACGTCAGAATTACCGTGGCCAATTTTCGCCACTGGGAGGGCAACACTCTGCAAGTATCCACCGGCATTGAAGGCATCAATGTCAGCCGGATAATTTGTGGAATGAATGACCTGCCACAAGAAACCAAAGCAATCTATGCATACCGGTCATACAGCATCATCATGATAGAGTCAGTGACAGTCAATGGCAACGGTAACAATATATTTCATAGTACGGACCTGGGTGGAGTATGGAGTATAGAGTCTGTAAAACATGGTGAAGCAAATGGCCATGGGTCATCATCAGTCATCAACATCCAGGGATTCAGGCAGTCATTCAACTGTCATCATGGGAAGACAAGTCAGTGAGTCAGCAGTCAGTAGAGTCAGTAGTCACAAGTTACGAGAAGCACCTGCTCTGTTCAGTTGATTGAAAAACAACTCTAAACACCAACAGCGACAACGAAAACTACTGAACCAATAAGCCAAACGCTCCGACAAGATGCCATGTGTGCATGCTCCACTGCTATGGAATCCTCCAAAGTCATCTGATAATCGGAGCCAGCTTGTAGCGAAGAGTCGCTGCTCAGAAAGACAAAACGTTGCTTGGCCCCAGGTGCCCACTCCTCCTGGCGGCACCGCATCATCACAACCTCATTGACTAGCGGTGCACGCCAAACAAACAGTCGCTTCAACAATATACAACAATTTAGACAAAACTGATCAAAACAATGAATACTGCATTAAAAAACGTCTCAATCTCAGTTACAACGAGTCACACAGCACCTGGTACTGGAAACACAACAAGGTGAGCTTGATAGATTGGTGATTGATCAAACTAGTGCAGTATATGCAATAATTTGTTTTGATGTATTGATGTATGTCAAATCAATTAGAATGTTTTTTCTTGCCAACTGCAACCTAGCAACATCGAGCTTCAGTCGCGTTCTGCTGATTGTGCTTTCATGTGGAAGTTTGAATCGTTTTGCTTGAATATCATCTTTTAATCGTTCAGCTGCAAAAGGGCCGATGATCAAACTTGCACTGCGAATCAGCGCTTCTGGTATGCATGCCTTTGATTCGGACTCCAACACTGTCACGGTCACTCTCACTCACATCCAAAGTTCACAGTTCATGTATCATTCATCATGGGTCCAGTCCAGTAGAGTCCGAGCCCACCTGCCCTGGATATTTCTTTGTTGTTGTGAGTTGTGACGGCCCAAAAAATGATGAATCATATCATATTATATAGCATGTTTAATAAATAAAATATGTTAAAATTTTGAAAACTGGCAAATTTTGAATAATAAATGTTTGTGGCCGCGGCCGCCGTGTCAATATTATATAATATTTGCAGCGATGCCAAGGCGCCGCAGATCGAAGAAGTCGTGAGAACAGCAGGGTTTCCAACAAAGACTGCAGTTTGTAGCTCCAACCGCCAGCCTGATACAAATGAGTTGAAACTATTTCAAATACATACAGCCCCGAGTCTGTGCCAACCCCCGAATTTGAATTATACACCCTGACACGAATGAAATGAAATGAAATGAAATGAAATGAAACGAAGGTGGACTGAAATTGACTGATGTTTTGTTGTGGCCCATAACTCGCGCCTTCCGTGATTTGCGTTCGACGCCTCCAGTATGGCTAGCAATTCCATTTGGTGGAGCCAAGCTGGATTCAAGGGATGCTAAAGCCAAATGTAAACCAGAATGTTGGTCTCCAAATTCTGCATCTATAGCCGCTCGGATCACGTCAAAGGCTTGCTCCACAGACTCTCTAGTGCCACCATTCATGCGGTCGTGGTCGTGATGAGATTTACGATGTGTTTTTTTTGTTTTTTTTGTAGTACTTGTACTTGAATTTGAATTTGAATGTTCAATTTTTTCGTATTTTCATTGTCAGTATACTTCAATTTGATTCTCTAGTGGATGCGATCCAAAAGCTATTCAGTGCCACAATCAAATCGCGCACGATACTGTCACTGTTAATTGTCAATTGTCAAGGTAAGATTTGTCAATTGTCGTTTAGTCCTGTAGTGGTGTGCTGATGTCCAGTAGTCCTTATTGTGTTTGCCCTTCAAATTCACAAAGTCAAGCTGATGATTATTGAAAAAAATTGAGCAAATTGCAGCTTTTCGGGGAACTGCCGCCTCGCGTGCACCAATCCACAATCCACAGTGGTGTCCATTTTACTGTCCCTCTTGGTCATAGTGTTAAACCTGCCACTCCCATTAAAAATACTTCAAACCACATTGGTCCCAACTGGAAAATTTTAACTGTCATTTGTACAATGTATTTTGCATCCTCCGAGAACAACGGTGAAACGCATATTGTAAAAAGGCATACCCTCGTGCAAGTTAACAGTGTGCACCAACACCCGTAAAAACCCAGTGCCTAAATTGCCCCAAAAACGCCCCCTTCACAACAATATCCATGGGTGAGGTCATAGTCCTTCGCCACAACACGATCGTTTTTGTTCGCACGGAAAAAACATGTAGGCTTCTCCGCATCCTAAAACTATCCTTTAAAAAAACACGTTGCTATATATTTCTCCCCATCTTAAATGGGTCCCCGCCAAAAAAAAAAAGACGCAAACAACCAGTGACCCTCCCAAACCCCAAACATCTAGGGAAACTCCACATTCAAAAGAAAAAACGATACTTTTTGTTATCAAAAACCGAGCCCAATTGGTGAAAACCCGGCCCAAATCCACCTTGAGCTTCAGAAGTATTAGCAAAGTGAAACACAGTGCTGTTGCCATAGACCAACCCCTTGGCCACTTTTCCAACATGGCGGCGCTTCAACGTTGATTCTTGTCAAGGGTGTGTGTGTTTTAATGGAAAAATTGCCCCCCCCCTACACAACCAAAACAGATGAATTCCTCCGTGTCTTGTTTCTTGGGGTGGAAAACGGGCCAGAAAAACTTGCATGGTTGGGCTGCTTGCTTGACTCGTAGTCTCGTCAAATCACCGGTGTTTTTCAAGGCTGGATCTCCCAGAGGTGATTCTTGTTATTGAAGGGTTTGGGAATTTTTTGAAG
>OMLO01003240.1_pt1 | contig 13408 bp, 7 predicted proteins | sample 1674811 | NCBI WGS metagenome assembly OMLO01 (sample SAMN06265003, study PRJEB25207) | coral metagenome | isolation source: Coral host | place: Mexico:La Bocana,Puerto Morelos, Mexico | collected 2008-11-13
TAGACACGCTTGCCACAAAAGGAACCTTCGGAATCTTCCCAAAGCCAAGGTTTCGGCGTGAACGAAGTTTCATAAAATAAATAAGAATGCACTCAAGTGAAAACAACAAGTGACAACTGCTCTTACGACCGAAAGTGTCACACCAGCTCTTTTTTTTCAAGGAATGGGGCGAAACAAATATCTCACCCCACTTTCAAGATAACGTTACGTCCCAATGTCCAAGAGTCTTGCACCAGTCAGTGGACACCAGCACGAGTCACGAACGCTGTTCAGTAAAGTGTCACATTTAACTGCACCAATTCTCGAAGGATCATCTGCGCAGTTGCTAGGCGATGGCACCCGACTGAACCAAGGCCAATGAAGCCCATTGCACTCCTGCCGTTCGAAGCCCAGCAGTATCTCGCGAAAGTCACGGCTTGTCGACGACCCTTTTATGAAAGCATCCATCGCTCCAAAGTTGTCAATGAAATAGATGCATCGATTCCCAACAACAAACTGGTGCCAGACCTTGCGAGCCACCAGGACAGCATAAGCTTCCACCGGACCAATGATGTGTTTCATCTCTCCAAACCACTGAGTCGTCAGCTTGTCTGGAACCGAGCAGCCAAAGAACCTGGGAGTAGATGAAGAAGGAAAAATCAAAACTCCACCCACTGTGTGAACATCCGCTTCACTGGCACCATCTGTAAAGATCAAAATAGGCATCTCCAGTGAGATGCCAGGAACAGTCCTAGGCCTTGCTCGTCTGAGCCGTTCCACCAACATCGCCAACTCGTCTATCAACGTTTGATCCACCACCACCTCCTTGTGATCCATCCAGCCTCGAATTCTGCTCAATGCCAGCTTACCCATACGTCCCATGACTTGGGCTTCCGCAAATTGCAAACGACCGACCACACTCAGAAACTGCTTTGTCGTGAGTTTCCCACCAACCCTTAGGTCTTTTACGAACTCGGCCAGCTCCTTGGATCGTGATTCCTTGTTCCTAACAACAATGTTGCTTGTAGTCCAACCTCCACAGTCCACCTCAACACCCAGCATCGTCGCCTCTGAAGAAAACTGTTTGAGCTTGTCCGTCGCAAACTCGAAGCCCAGAAGATTGAGCAAGGTGACCATAGTGGTCATCGTAGATTGCTCAAGGCACGAGGGTGTGAAGATGGGGTAGTCATCGTAATAGTTGCACCACGGAAGCATTAGTTCGATTCCAAGCCGCCAAATGAGGCGAGCAATCCTGTTGAAGAAAACAACAGACGCAGTGCTCCCAAACGGGAGAGCCCTCCCAATGAAGCACCCCGCCGATTTCGTAATCGGATTCAGCAGAACAACAACTGACATAGCACGAGCCGCTGGTGACAAGGGAAGCTGTTTGTACGCAGCATGAAGATCCATCGTCGAAAGCATGGGTGCTGCCGTCGTCTCCTGCCACGCCTCATGCACACTCCCCGAAAGAACCTCGCCTGTGTTCAACGTCACCTCACAAGTACCACGGTTAATGACCCAAGTTGTCCAAGCCCGTAAAACCCATATGAGCTCATCCAAAGCTCTGAGATCAATTTTGTCACAGTATCCAAAAGCTAAGTTGACCTTGCACTCACTGTAATCATCGATGGGTCGTAGTTTTGTCGAGTCACCCGAAGACTGTCGCACCCCAAAACGTCTGACCGGCATCCACCCTTCAGGGAAAATTTCGTCCACTTCCTCAGGAGTATAAGGTCCCGACAGTAACGGCGACTCCGCTTCCTTGCATGTCTTCTCCCACAACTCGACATGGTCATCGTCGACCTGTGTCTGAAGAACCTTGCTAAGCAGTGCCGGTCTCATGAACTTTCTCGACGACTCAAGCCCAGCTAAACTCAACTCAGCTGGTTTATGTTCGACATCAAAAACACCAGAAGAAGGAGTGGTACCCACAAGATCAAAGCCACGCTTCATCAGTTTGAAAATTTCGCGGTCTTCCCATCCAACAGACTCAGCCAGCTTCTCAAGCAGAAGTATCCTCTTCTTAGCCAGCACTTGCTCCACTCCAGCCTCCAGCGACAGATGAAGTTGTTTCTCAGCGGCAGATAACTCACCTGCCCACGCCAGCCACTTCTTGAGCATGTCACTGCGATGTTTCATCACCAGAAAAGGCCCACCTGTGATCATCTTAAATAACACACGAAGAAAAACATCCTTCAAAGGGCACAATGAGTCAAAGGGATGTGATAAACGCAGGGCCTTCTGCACAAACATCTCCTGCGTATGAAATACACCAAATGTACATTGAAACTTGGGATTTGTCTCATCCCCGTCGGCCCCACTTTTTACCAAAACATGAGACAAAAATTTGGCACCCGGCGGCAAAAATTGCAGTTGTGAAGTAATGCATCGTTTGGAGTCAACTGTTGGCAATTGATTCAATGTGAGAACATGGATACCAGCAAATTCTGAAATAAGAGGAGGCACCTTGCGTCCACGGGGCAAACGCAGCGAGCCCGCGAAGGCTCGTGCAGGAGTTGAAAACTCATCTTGCAAAATTGGCGTCAATCCCAACGCCAATGTGATTTGAGCAACAATTTGCAAACAAAGAGGCCTTGGATATGCCGCCTCTTCTGCAGTGGCATAGGCGTATTTGCCTGGAGCTATTTTTGTCCTGCCGAATGGTAAATGAATGTGTCCACCATTGCATCTCTGTTCCATTGCCCTCAGCGTTTCAACGTTGGTCAGAAATGATTTAGCAGTCTTCCGTAGACCGCCATAAACACATGCATCGAATGTAATGAAGAAAGCAGCCTTCATGATTTTCTTCCAAATGGGCAATGACCAAATTAGACTGTTGCGGGGGTTTTCGACTGCAAAGAATATCCCGCGATCTATCAACGCTTCAATGAACTTGGCCATCCCAATGTAAATAGCATTGGCTGCATCCACTCTGGCCCGTTGTTGTGTATCCAGATCGTCAAAGCCCCATGGAAAAGCCTCGTTCCTCAGAGGAGGAGGACCACCAGGAAGCTCCCGTGCTCTGGAGCACGTACCACATGGAGGAGCCATATGACAGTACACTATGTGTTCATTATCAAGAAGCCAAAACAAATATTTCCAAGAGCTTTCGTCTGTCAATGAAAGGTTGCAAATCTTGGCCAGTGGATGAAACCTGTTCTGCTTGTGATCGACTGGCATTACCACGAAGCCTTGTTCATGAAAACACCTTGAGAGCATAGCACTGCCTGCACACAACTCAATGACCATGCCCCTTCTGCCCGGCTTAGCCCGTGAAGAGCTCGAAGATGAAACCTGCGGCTGTTGTTCACCGCTCGTTGGTTGTAAAGGTGGTTGTTCCACCACTGAAACTCGTTGAGGCCCTTGACGTTTTGGGCTCACACCGTCACCACTAGAAGCTTTGCTTGGCGAAGATTCCAGAGGCTTTGACTCCGTGGTGTTGCATGCAACTTCGGTATCCGAGGCCACCTGCTCACCATTCAGTGAAACTGCTGCACTGCAAGCCCCATCAGTAGCCGATTCCACTTGCGTTCTATTCAATTCCATGCAGACGTCTCGTTCTCTCCCTAGTCACTCGGCAGGTTTGTCAGCCTCCTTGAGCTTCGGACAATCAAGATAGGGGTGGTTCCTGAAGCACCCTTTGAAACAACACAGGTGCAATCCCTTGGTGCAACGATTGCGACTCACCTGCAACTTGCAATTCTTGAGTGAATATCCAAAGCAAAGCGCATGCCCCTGTGGCGTCACTGCAACGCCATGATCTCTCAATGCTGCCGGAAGACTGTTGACACCCTTGCCTTTTGATTGGCCCTTCTTTTTGAGCTTGGGATCACCTTGGTAAGGATGGTATCGTTCCCTATCTCCCTTAGAGGATGTTGCAGGAGATGGCATGGGCTGCAAGAGATGGGCAACGTCTGGATGATCCACGGCATCATTCCAGCAATTGTCTAAAGGTCTCCCTGTCGCTTCAAGTTGGACTCCCCCACGGGTCATTTCAGCTAACTTGACAAAAAGTTTGCGATCTGCATTAAGGAGTTGCTGATGAGTGACTGTAGAGTAATTAGCTGGTGGGGTTGTATGACGAATCTCCATCAAGCGTTCGACCCAAGCTTCATGCAAAGCAAAATCAACCAAATTGGCCTGATCAAGAGCCAGGCCACGTCGTGTCAAAGCATACCTCAAGAGGAGATCAGTTCCTAGCTCAGCTTCAAGCTTGCCTGGCATATTCTTAATGCGAAGGGATCCATCAACAATTGCAACATGACGGTCTTCCTTTGACTTGCTAACAACTTCCTGAGACTTTGAAACACACGCTGAAGGATCAATGTATGCAATTCGATTATCCTCATATAAATTCACTGCAAGATCCACCAGCCTGTCGCCTGGTTCGTAGTTGCCTTGAATACGAATACCTTTGAGACGGTCCTGTTGCTTGGCAAGACGGTCTGCTCGCTCTGGTTGAGCAAGTTTCTTAATCGATTGATCATCAGTGCGTTCAACACTTTGTTTCAACTCTGCTGCTGTCATGCTGTAAGATTCATGCAACAACCGGCGCATCGACGCCATCTCTCCAACAGTCGCTGGTCGACCAAGTGCATCCTGAATAGCCTGAGCAAATGGAGTTTCATCCTGTTGACCAGGCACATAACTGGAACTAAATGCAAACTTCGATATGGTATCAAGTCCTGCTTCCACAAGTTTGTCCTGAACTGCCTCAGTGAGACCCAACGCATTGCACCTTGCCAGGAAATTTGGCGTACTGTCTGTGACTGCCATGTCCCCCCACGGAAATCTGAAAAACACGCAAGTTGAGAAAGATTATCCAACTAGATCAGCATGAGTTGGGCAATTGGACAAATTGAAAATTCCAAACACCAAGCAATCCAAACAAAGGATAACAGCTAGCGAAAAACATGAACAAAACATGTCGTCGTTATCATGTCTGCTGCATGATCCTTTCTGACTGAGCCAAACCACCTTCGTGATTGCACGCTCTTGAGTGTCCATCGACACTTCACATCAAACAACAAAAACCAGTGCACCTCCGTGCATGTCTCGAGTTCCAGACCAACTGGGTTTGCACTACTGCAAAAAATGATGAATCCTTGAATCTCAGATTACATCAAAACCTAAAGCAAGTTCAACAACTTGATCATCACCGACTGTGAAAGCATTCAACAATGCAAAACGACTTAGACATCAAGTCATCAATCCATGACATGCCTATGCCAACATGGATACATGGGACAACTCTCTAGGGTCGCAACTTTGTTTCCTAGCGGAAGCACACGCTGCACATTGGATAAACAAACTTAGGTTCATCCGTAACCATGTCATAATTGCTGGTGATTGGTTTCCCACACTTCAGATGGGTACCTCCTTCATCCATCACCAAATGGAACATCGAAGAATAACGGTGTCGGACCAAGCATTGATTCAAGAATGCATTGAACACCTCGCCCTCGCGTTGACTCCAAGGTGGGACAACAGCACTCTCCGCCTCGCGATCCAACTCTCTGTCAAGATCTTGATCCTCTTCGTCAAGAGAATCTTCACTGTCGGAAGAGTCACTGTCAGAATGTTCACTAGGCTGATCACAACCATCTGTCGCTGAATTCCCACCTGCAGACGCACTTCCAGCTTCATTGTCAATTCGCACTGGAACCCGGTACCCCGATCTTGTATGATCCGGCATCAGGGCACCTGAGGCCACATCATCCACTACCTCCTGCAGCGCCGCCAGTGGCCCTGACATCGCGTCACGCGAATAGCAGAGTGTTGTAGTATCGCGGCCCCCACTGTGATAGCCCAGCAACCTACGTACCTCTAGGGGTACTCCAGCTTTAGAGCACCAGCTTAAACAAGTGCTCTTACACGAATGCGTGCCTACATTCGTCACAGATGAAGGATTTTCGCCGAGTCCACAAAGGATGCCTCGCAGCCACAATCCGGCTTGGCCTGCCGTCAACGGTGATGGTTGCCAACCTTGTCGACCAGGTGCGGGTAGCAAAGGCACACCTGCCTCAATGGCAAAAGGAAGACTCTGTCTCATCCTGAGGCCAACAGATATCCAGTCGCATCCACTGAGGCCACGCCTCAATGCAACCATGGGAAGATTCATCGTCTTCTTCTCAGTGGTATAGGATGTCTTGGTTCTGCCCACGCAACCCTCAAGAAATCCATACGGAGGTATGTGGTCTGGCTCCGGACAATCAACGACTAAGTCTGAAAGGTTCAAGCCGTCGCTATATCTTGCCCGCATGTACACACACAGCAGGAAGAACCATGCTCCCAAGCGATCACCATCCCGGCCTGGGATATCACCAGCAACGAAGAGCTCCATCTTACGGACTTGTTCAGCAGTTAACGGCTGACGCTGACGCCGCTTCCTCTTCTTGAGATATGACTCACGGGAAACCCCCTTGAGTCTCATACTTGCCATGCACTCTTCGCTACCAGTCAAACCCAGAATGAAATGACCGAACGTGATGCTAACCAGAAAGCTTCGAAGAAATGTGGGAGCAGCATGTTCCGAACTCAATCCAAATTCATAACACACTTCCTCGTCCAAAGGGAAGGCCTCGTGGCCTCGCTTCTGGCACCATTGGATGAATCGCAGCATTGGGTTAGCCCTGTTGTGCAATGTACCAGCACTCTTCCCAGCGAAAACATGTTTCAACATTTCATGAATCCCACCAGGAACCAAATTGTGATTTGTAAAATACTTCCTGCCCACATCAAATGCCAGAGGAAAAGATAAAACAATCCCAGCCCATTTGCGAATAGCTGCAACCATGTGAACATTGAGTTTCTCCTCCCAGGTACGCATGTCAACAGTCCTCCTCAACTTGAAGAGATGCGTCTCCACTACGACAGGTGCACCAACGTCCAAATCTCCACCAAAGTCAATCAAAGGCAGAGGTCCAACCCTTTTTGCAATTGAAAAATCATGCAACAGTTGAACAGGATTCTTGTTTAACTCCCATGTCTGCTTGTATGCACTCACACTAGTCGTACGCAAACAACTGGCAAGATGTTTCTCAAATGCATCACTGGAAACAGCACCACTCGAAGAACTTGAAGCACCACGTTTCATTGTCAGCACCTCCAGCCTGAAGCTGCAACAGCTTTGAAGATGGCCCAGGTCGACATCCGGCGCTCTGGCTCAAGTTCTTATATGTTGTGCACAAGCAAAGAGAAACACCTGAAAGAAGTCCAAACTGCAATTCAAATCGAAGTGATAAACCAAGGGAAAACTACCCTAAAACACAAACTCACCCCCATTCTGCAGCTTGAACGACAAAGCATTCCCGCCCACCCACCCTTAAGCCAGGATACACACATGTAAAGAATCACTGAATGTGCAAGAACAAAAGTGTGCAACATGTCAAAGTTCACCAGTGAAATTACGAAGTTTCAATCCACATTGAAATACCAATGAATGCAAGATGAACTGTTGACAAAAGCATCACAACAAGTTGCCCCAAATAGATATACAGCGAAACTTTCATCAAAGCAAACGTTGTTTGAGTTAACTTTTTCTTTTGTGGCCACCCCTCGAAATGATCTCGTCGCTTGGTCAAAAAGGACCAATAGTCGTGCCTCCTATTGTGGACCTGGAAACAAAACACGAAAAAACACCAACCACGTTGCAGTCTCCCAGAGAGTGCAGGGACATGGGGTGTAGCCTGTTCCTCGGACGGTTAGATCAAAGGCTAGTTGGCAACGCCGAGAGCACGCATGTCGACCGTCCGAAGGGGAAGGCAACGCTTGTTCCAAAAGATGGAAGTTACTGCAATAACTCTATGATCATTTATATTGGGTAACTTGCAACGAGGATGCTCTGCCAGTGAAGAAGACTTGGTGAAAGTTGGCATTAAGTTAAATTGAACTGTTGAAGAGTCAAATGCAGTAATTAACAAAAAACTTGGGCACCTTAAAACACAACACAAAAATACAAAACCCAGGAAAGGATCAATTTTTCGTGCAAACGATGGCAATTTCACAAGACTGGGCCGATTTTTTGATGTGTTTCAAAAGGATGTATTAAAATAATGAATGAGCTTGAACCAAACCCTGAAGCGAAACTGAATAAAACCAAGAAACAGGCGATTCAACAATGTCAGCTGTTCTAACCAAAATTGAAATTACTTCCCAACGGCCGTTGGCCTCTTGCTAATAATCTTAATTTCAGAATTGGTGCAATGGGCTTCATGATGTTTGAGAATGCGTTAGTGTTGCCATTCCATCTGTTCTTCCCCTTGAATTACTTCCAGAAAGCATCATCAATCAAAAAGATGGCATCCCATTCCAGAAACGATCCTCTTCCAACAATTTGCAGGGGTTATGTCAGTTTCAGAGAGGGTTATACCTATACCAAAAAAGAATGGTTTTCTGCTGTTTCTTTGGTTATGAAAATCTAAGGTGATTTTCCAGGACGTTTTGTGTAGAGGGTTTTCCTTTTAGATTTGTGAGATTCATCCTTTCAAATCACCTCCACCGGTGATTTTCGCCAACTCCCTGATTTTCACCATACTCGTTCCTCCCAAAAAAAACATGGAAGGTGTTTAAGCCCAAATAGAAGGTATAACGAATCAAATTTGGACTTCACAAAATGAAAGTCGTCCTTTTCCTTTTTGCAAGGAGACTGGATTCCGAACGGCCCGGCTAGCAGCTTGCAGCCAAAAAGAAGCGATCAAGATCTGGGATAGAAGGAAGAAAGGTAAGAGGTCTTTAGGCAATGTTAAAAATTTTTGTCGAAAATTTTGGTCAAATATAAAGGCTTTAGTGGGGCTTTGTAAACCAGGTGAAGAAACATTACCTCATTGAAAGCACGCAAGCCTGAAAAACTTCAGATTTTGTCTGTTTTAGAGCGTAGTTTTAGACATGACGCGATGTTTCAAATTGTCCTTGACGTTTCAAATTGTCCTTGATACATATGACAAGTGCCCTATATAGGCTTAACCGCTATCAATACCCTAGTCTCCATTGGGGGTCCAACTTGCTCCACTTAGTACATTGCACACATTGTCAGTCTTTCCAAAGGCTTTCTAGGTTTGATGTTGCATGCACGGCACAACGACCCTGTCATGATAGGTCATGAACTAAACAGGTTACTTTCTCACATTATCGTCTATCATTCTGCTTGAGGGGGAAAGCGGCCATGGCGGCGCGGCCCCCCCTCTAGCGTCATCTTCATCTATCAGCACAGGTGCTTGAGCGGGAAAGCGTCCATGGCGGAGCGCCCCCCTCTTGCACCAACTTAACTTCCTCTCCACCAACAGGAGAACCCTCCAACTCTTGCTACCTCCTGGGTCGGCCCGCCGCGATGAATCCACAAGTGATTCAGATCCAAAGTGATCTCCCTATCTTCTGGTTCTCCGCCGGTTGCTGCCATGGATAGATCCAAAAGTGATCTCCCTATCTCTCCTGTTCCCCGACGGGTTGCTGCCATGGAAAGATCCAAAGTGATCTACCAGATCCAAGTCTGTTGAAGAGAGCTAGGGCCCCATCAGTAAGGCCTCCTTTGGCCTTCTCGCGAAGTCCACTGGAATCCTTGCTGGCTGGGTTCCTACTTCTCTTCCTCATTCTTGACGACGTTCACCTCGCTCATCCATCCCTGGATCTCCTCGCTTAGTCGGATTACTGGCTGTGCTTCTACTCCGACACCTCTTGGTGCTCCTCCACTTGTTGTCTGGCTGGGCCTCACTACATCCTGGAGAAGAACTACTGAGAGGAAGCTGAGAGGATTCTGAGGTGGTTGCGACGGGAAGTTTCACTTGTTTCACCAAGTCCTGGGTTGGTCAAGTTGCTCGCGCTCTCCAACCAACAGGCACGCGGTAGTGCGCCTTGGCCGGATTGTCTCACCGGACTCACCGGACTTACGTTGTCATTTCGTGGTTTCCAGTTACAGTTGGGAGTTTATCACTACGTCGATTGCGTTGAGTACCCGTAGCAATGCACTCTCCTTCTGTGGCATCTCGAAACCCCCATAACACTTGTGCAACGGACGGGTACGGCGCCATTAATCGACTGTCCGCAGGTTCTCGGTCTCTGACCCTACTCGGCCTCGGCGTTAATTAGTTTGTTTGCATTGTTGCTTAATTTGATGAATGTTTTTGCAATTCATTGAAAAGCTAGGAAGTCCGTCTTTTCACCCATTTCGCTGACTGAAAGGCTCTGCCCGCGACGTTCGTGGCACGCAAGCAGCGCACAGCAAAAAAAAGTGCGCCCTCTGGTCATTTTGCAAGATTCGGCCAGCTCCACTAAACCTGACCTGTCAACATCTATGCCCTGTCCCATGAACTCTGACCGGTGGGTTGTTGGTCTTTGCTCATGTTGATCTTAGCGTAGTCATAGAAAACGGTTTTTCGGATGAGATGTTGGAGTCATATTATTCTTTATTATTTTTGTTTGTTGCAAATGTTTGGTTTATTTTTGTGAGGTCCCGCAAATTTTTTATCTCGTTGCTTCCCGAAAAAAATATTTGCAAACGGGATGGCAAGAGAGTTCGTGACAGGGACTAGAACCACGCAGTTCAATCAAGTTTGAACATAGCATATGATGTCATTGATCGAAATGCTTCAAGTTGAAATTCTCTTGTGTTGCATCCACAAAAAATCATTTCTCATTTTGTCAAAGCCCAGTTTGTCATTCCAGTGACATCTTCTGGTTGAATCGTACCCGCCTTGTGATATTTTTGTTCTGTAGATGAAACATTTTTTTTGTCGGTAAATGGAAGCATCAAACTCGTTCTGGACTTCTTTGTTGACTACACGGTGAATTTTGCTTGGTCATGCATTCAAAGTTCAAAGTGTGAAGTGTGTGTGTGAAAATTTCCGGTGCAATGTCAATTCAAGTTCCTGTACTCTGGATTCGCACCTACACTTGTATGTATGATATCATACAGCGCAGGTGTTCACTGATTTTAAGCATCATTAAGCGAGTGACAACTTCATTGTTGCATTTTAGAATCCAAGTGTTGCAATCACATCTTTGCTTGGAGACCGAATGGATTTATGATCACATTGGCATTTTCTAGATCCATGATGAAGTTTGATGGTGAAACATCCACTCTTTAAGGCGAGCGGGGAACGTGAGGAGCTATGCTTGGATGATCCAGGGGGTGAATTGATTTATGAGCATGGAACCCTTCAGTTTGTTTCGTTCCATGGGTCCATGATGTTGTCATATTTTTTTTTTTACCACGTGGTAAATGATGCATTTAACGACAAAATGCTGCAGATGCAGAACCCCCAATGGTTGTTGTTGTTGTTGTTGTTGTTGTTGTTGTTGTTGTTGTTGTTGTTGTTGTTGTTGTTTTCGCAGTCTGTGCCATCGAAGGCATTTTGGGACACTCCAAAAAGCAACGTCTGGAATCAAAGATTGGTGAAAGAGGAAGCTGTTGGGACATTCGGTGGAGTTTGTGTACAGTGACCGCTTTCCCGTTTGGAATTCACTTCACAAGTCTTGGATCCAGGTTGGACATGGATTTTAAAGAATGGATCCTGATTCAACAGATGGACTTAGAATGGTTGATTCTTATTTGCTCATTGCTGTACTCAATTATTTTTGTGATGAAGCAACTCAATTATTTTTGCTTCGCTACGCATTGCAGTATTGTGGGAGATGTAGATGGGCAGTTGCTAAGAATTGAAATTATCACATGAACCCTGGCTAAATGGACCATCCCAAAGTTTGATTTCGTAGTAATGATTAGTTGATGCATATTTTGGAATCTACCCTCTGGATCCTGAGTTTTTTCAGAAAAATCATAAAATCTATTGCAATCATGTCATCAGGGAATGAGGTTTGTTAAATCTGACCTTGGTCATTGAAAAAACAGAGACATGTGCACCGAAAAAATATGAGACATGTGACATGTGACACTGCTGTAAGAGGAGCCTTTTTTGAGCTCGCAAACAGTCAAATGGTCTTCCTTTCTCTTGGTCTGCTTTTTTCCTGCAAATGCTCTTATGGCCCCATTGCTCCAGCTTCGGTGCATCCAGACGTGATTCTCAGCATGGCAGGATGTGCCTCTCGAAGATGTGCTGCTACTACCTCTATGCAGGATTTGGAACCGCTTGGGTACCAGAAACCACGGTTGGCATCTCGGTACAGACCAAGATGAATCAGATCCAGCATCATATTGGTGCCTGAAAGCAGGAAATCTATTGAAGACACAAGGGAGGGATACAGAAAATTGAGAAGATGATAGGTTTGTGTTTTTGTTTAGATCATCAGATGATATGCTGATCTTTCCATGTGGGCCTGGTAGACTACTCCAGGACCTTCATCCTTGACGGATCGCAGCACTCCTAGCACTCTTGGTGGTCTGAAAGAATCCTGTGAATCTCTCAGAGACACCAAGGTTGGGATGATGAAAGATTTGGAAGGTGCAACAGGTGCGGGTTTTGGTGTGGAAATGCTAAGAACTTGTTGGTGTGGAGCAGTTGAGTATGGGAGAGGCTGCTGAAGGTCATTGATGACAGCTAGATATGAGGGATGGATCACAAAGAATTATTCTTTGACACTTTGCCCCTAGTACAAGGATGTACAAGGCATAAACACGTGAAACAGATGCCGCTTCCAGATTTTAGAGAAGATTGAACTTCGCTTCCCTTGAAGTTTCTGGCGCTGAAAGGTCTGACTCCGAGCAGTCCAAGTTCGAGCAGCTCTAGTGCCCCGGAATCAACGAAATTCCATTCGGTCCATTCAGCCTTCGTTGCAACTTTCACTACGAGTATCAAGTATCTAAACTTAAACGATTCTAAACATGACGTCTCTTTGTGATTGAACGAGATATTGAGGCAATAGCGGCCTTCGCTGTGGGAGTTTGAGTCACAGAGTTCAAGCTCCGTCGAACAGGCCAAACTCTCGCATCCAGGACGGGCTAGATGCAGTGAAATCAGTGAAATCGTAGGCTACGCCAGTTTGGGTGTGTGTGTCGCTTCGACAGCGAGTCTGGACACTGAAGCCATTTGGTGCAGCTTTTGAATGGACATGCGTCAATGTTAATGCACCAAAGTGAGACCCTGCAGTTCGTTTCCTTAGCCTCTGTCGTTCTGCTTGCTTGATCTGACATACTAGACGATTGTACGATGATGATACATTATCACCATCCGTCTGAAAAGAAAGCACATGAAAAAACGTCACTGTGCGAAGTAATTAGGAAGTAATTAGGGAATATTAGGGATAAGAACTCGCGTGAAGGTGTCCTCCTGAAACTTTAACTCAATTGCCAGTCTGGGAGGACCTTTTGCCTCTGCGCCTTGATCTGACGCGTGTGTTCAAAGACGTTGCTACAGGATGTTTTCATGAAGGCACAGGAGACCCAGCAAAAAATTGTGAGGGTATTTTCACGTATTCTCTATGATTGCACTATCTTGCATTGCTGATTGCTTGACGCCTTTAGTTACATTAGTATGCA
>OMLO01003241.1_pt1 | contig 13408 bp, 15 predicted proteins | sample 1674811 | NCBI WGS metagenome assembly OMLO01 (sample SAMN06265003, study PRJEB25207) | coral metagenome | isolation source: Coral host | place: Mexico:La Bocana,Puerto Morelos, Mexico | collected 2008-11-13
CCGCTTCCTGCGAGAGGGTTCATCCGCCAAAAGCAAAATGTGCCTCGCACTACAACGCCGTGCATTCCCAAATTTCACAATGTACGTTTCGCTACAGCGGCGTGCGCAAAAATGTATGAATCTATCCACCGTGAACCGACCCGCTTCGCGCACACAAAAAAGTGAGATACTACAGTTTTGGGCGATCGACACCACGTTTTTACCGCCATGAGGGTCTTATGATGTCTTTTGCCGCCCATCGCCATTGCAAACAACACCGTCTGTTGCATTTTGTTGAAGATGGTGCCAATTGTTGACAGCCATGTGGCTTCTATTCTTAAGCCCTGTGGCTTCAGCCTTTTTGAACCTCTCAACTCTCCTGAGTGCAGCGCTGGTGGCAAAAAAAATATGTATATATATATATTGATATGTACATGGATTTTTTTTCCATGTGCTAAGTCGTGGAATGGTATGAGTAACATGGCCATGCATGCTGCGCGTGGCAATGCTTTGTGCCCATCTCAGCCATTTTGGCAAATTTTTGTTTCGGGAGCCCCTGCCGAAGCACACAGGTGCGCCCCCCACTTGCTTGGATGTGTTTTTTTTGGGTCAAGTTTGCATGTTTTTGGTGCCTGCAAGCTGAGAGGTTTTGAAGGCAGAATGGTTTTGCAAGCTGAGAGGTTTTGAAGGCAGAATGGTTTTGAGGAATTTTAATATCTTTTGAGGGCCCCGAGGCAGTTTTTTTGCTCAGTTGTGTCGTGCCTTACTCACTCTTGCTGTGAAACCATGGCCCTCGTTCCGGTTGGTGCAGCAGAGCCCGCTGAACCTCAACTTCTTGCTAGTGAAGAGCAAGCTGGCAAGAACTGGCGTTCTTGCCGTCACTTGCCTGGGTTTTTGTTTTGGTACCCCCTGAGAAGAGACAGAAGCGTAACCCCTCGGCTGAGTTTTTTTGAAAGAGGTTTGTTGGCGTATTTTTAAGGTCCTGGCAAGATTGGTTGGAACTTTGCCCAAGTTGATATGCTGGCAAACAGCATCATTGCCCATTTGCCAGTATATGCCCACAACATGGTTACTTCTGGTGAGTGGAAGGGTGGCTCCATCTGTCGGCTGGAGTCAGTCTTGCAGAAGCCAGGTGCGTCAGATATAGCCCTCAATTACCACCTACTGAAGCCGATCGTGGAGCATAGTCCAGATCGCGTTTTTTGCTTGCAGTTACTGTAATTTGTTTTCCTCCTACTATTTGTTTAGGAAGGGTGATTCCATTCCATTTTCGGGGGCTCAACTATAAGCCACAAGCGAGGTTCCAAGTGGATTCTTCCTCACAGACGTAGTTCTTCGGATGGATGATCTGTTTGGTGGAAAACTCCTTCAAGGTTGTCATTCAAAGTTGGACTTGGCAGCAGATGAAGGTGTCAAACTGAAACGTTTGGTTGGCGGGGTACGGTCCTTGTGGCGAAGCAGCCCCACAGGCAACCATCCCCATGTGACCCACCTTAAGCAGATCCTACGCCCTAGCCCTACACGTTCACAGAATGTTTAGCGCGTCAAGCATAAGTTAAGGTTTTTTGTTTTGATGGTGTGGGATGCAAGAAGAATTTTTCATGCTTGGTGGTAATTATGCATGTAGTTTTCGCCTCCCACGTTTTTGAAAAACACCCATGACATATTTGAGGCTGTATCTGCGGCTGAAGATGCAGATTCACCTGCCGAGCCAGACATGGAGGCTGTTTTGGATGATGAGGATGGAAGTAGCTTGGGTGGGACCACACTCGAGTTGGGTCCTCGCTCCCCATTGGTTAGCAGTGATGATAGTGAAGATGAGCCCATGGAGCCCACAGGAGAAATCCCTTCTGTACCACCCATGCCAACCGATTCCGAGTCCTCCGCTGAGGAGGAGGAGTTTGCTGGTGACAGTCAACGCCCAGGTGCTTGGCAGTCCAATGCCTACTTGCATTACACCGCCCTTGACAAGGCCAAGGTTGTGGTGCCTGTGCAAGTGCTTTATGAATGGGTCATCGATGGCAAGCCTTCTGGGGCTGATTTCCAGGGCACTTTTAACAGTAAGGATTTGCAGTACCTCACATCAATTTTACGACATACATTTTTCTATTCAGCAATGCTATATGCTCTGATTGCTGTAAAAAAATAGATTCAGGTTTGAAATTTGGAAGTTCAAGTTATACCCATTATCCTATATATAGACCCCCCCAACTCATACATGTGAAACCTAGGCATGGTCTCTTCCCTGAGTATTTGTATCATTGCGTGAAGCGCTACAGTGCGGAAGGGCATTGCGACTTGAATGCCTCTCTTTGTACTGTTGAAGACTGGTTGTGTTGGCGGGCAGCAGTTGATGGGGAGGCCAGGTTTAGTTATACAGTTGTGGTAAGAACGTCCTTTTGTCCCAGTTTATTCAACATAACAAATTATGTTGGTCCATATTTGTTTCCAAAAGTTTGCATTTCAAAGAATGGTATCAAACACGTTTGTTTTCCCAATCCCTTCCACCACAAACTTTTCTTCCATCACTTGATTTTGTGCCCAATCTTTGCAGGCATCTTCGAGCCGGCCTGTGGCAACCCCGGTTCGCACTGAACGTGCTGAGGAGGGCTTGGGTTTGGGCAATGATTTGGTTTTGGGCAATGACTTCATTTGATTCATCTTCAACCATAGGGCCCAACATATATGAATGAGTCTTACAGGGTTTTTCTTGTGTCTTCATCTTTAAGCCTGCAGGGTGAAGCATGTGCAGAATCTTCGGGTTTGGAGATCGTTTCCAAGAAGTCAGTCGAGATTCCGAAGTTTCCCAAGAGCATGGATCTGGTGTTGGAAGAAGTGGAAGTGCCTAATAAACAAACTGTTCCTTGATCATATCTAAAAGTATTTTGTTTATGTTTCCACCGAGTGCTTATGTATTTCTTTGTTTTGACAAGGGTGTAATATGTTATTACTTTTACCCAGTCTCACCGCACAATGAGGCAGCTGGAAGCAAAACCAAGCCTGAATCTTCCAAACGGCAATGCAAGAAGGAGATCCTCAAGGAGAGTCATCGGTCTCATTTGTGGCAGGGCTATGATTTGAAGAAACTTGGAATCCCCAGGGAGGCATGGCCATCAAGTGAGAGCAAGGGTAAATGTGGTTACACTGTCCTTTGCAAAAACAACAACGCGGCACTTTGACTGGAATTCAGTATGACTTCCAAGTGGTTAAGAATGGGTCTTTTCAAATCACGATCAGCTGAATTAAAAGGAACCCTTACTCATGAGTGCTAGAGTTGTAATGTCTTTCTTTGGTTGTTGAAATCTTGCACCACTAAAGAAAGAGATGTACAAACCCTTAAAAGAATTATTGGTGCAAGATTTCAGCCACCAATAATATGTGCCCCATGTTTATCATGATGTACCCCCCTTAATGAGCCAAGTAATCAAAGCTTTTGTTTGCAGTAAGGGGCTTTTGCAAACAACCTTCAATTTTGAAAAGCTAGGCAATCGAAGTGCTTTGCGACAAAAAAGCCTATGTAGTGAAGCGAACTGCCAATGGAGTTGGCCAAGCTGCCCAGCGGCAGTTGACATGGTCTAAGCATGGTGGTGCCGCCAAAGCATGGGAGATTGCCAAGGACAATTCTGGTTTTGAGAGCTGAGTAGGAAATATCTAGGAAAGGTTAATGGATCCATCAGCGATCTTTGTTTTTGGGGGTGCTGAACCGAGATAGAGTTGGTTCTAAATAGCCTTGAATGTATTTAAAAAGCCTGTGCTATACCCCAAAAAAGATTACCAACTGTCAAAAGAAAGGACCATTTTGTTTTTTGCATTAACAAAGCATCTTTGTTTGATGTTGCCAGTCCTTTCTGAATACATTCGGGCTTTCAATCTTCAGGGGTGCAATGGTACAGAACAAGCATGCCGGAGACATGCCTGTACCTTCCTTTTGGTCATCTAAACGCAAGTTGACCATATCCAATGGCGTTTGTTATGTTTGTTTCAAGATTGATGTTGCAGAACGACAAAAGCGGTGAGTGGAAAAGATCTGCATACATTCCAACCTTTTTACTATACTCAGAAATTACAATGACGCTTTGGTAAATATAGATGAAGATGAAGCTTGCGCTCCTTTGACCCTAGCGTATTATAACTTATTTGTACTTCCTGTCCATCCACGCAGGTGCATTGCCGCTCTACACGTTTGCTGGCATCTGCAGGACTGCATGCAGGGGTCTGAAAAGGATCTGAGGAATTCTTTGGTGAGTCTTAAGAAGTTTAACTTCGTTATGGTCAAAGGCAAAGCAAACTTGAGCTTTGGATTTTGAATCAAAATGGTTCCCATCCAAATAGGTTGAATGCGCCCTTCAAATGACTTGGCCCCTTTGCAGGAGCTTTCACTCAGTGCCATTTGTGGAGGACTTTTGTTGTGGCCCATGGCTGCATCGGTTTGGGAAACTCGGTGGTTACAAGTAAACCACTAATGTAACTTGAATGGTATGTGAAGCACCAAAAAAGAATCAAGACATAAGTAGCGCTAGCGCAAATCAAAAAACCTGAAGCAGCTTTGGGAGAGAAACTTCAGCTTCTATCGTGGGGTTGGTTCCAGGTAACACCTGCTTTTGTATGGATCGAGTTTATAGATATTTAAACATGTTGGCTGATAGATCTGATAGATTTGTTTGATATTCTTTTGTCTAATACACATGTTACAAATAGTTCGTATATATGATATTAGTTTGCAAAAAAGATGTTGCATATATACATACATACTAATTCCAAATCAAGGAAGCTGTTTTCCTATATACACCACCCTAAGGTTTCAATGTTCAGGTTCTTTTGGCTCAGGGTGAAGTGAGCATTTGAGTTTGTCTAGAGTTGGAGCGGTGATCATGGGCAAACGGAGCCAGCCCCCAATGCCCTTTCATGCAACCTCCAAGAAGGGCAGCAAGCTACCACGATCCATGCAAGCCAAGCATCAGTACTGGGTGATGAAAGGGTTGAAAGCCATTGGAGCACCCAGCGCAACTCATGCTTGCAGTCAGCCTAAATTGGTTTGGATTTCTGGGATTCTAGGGCCACCAAAATAACACCTTAAAAGCATATGGGGATAAAATGAATACCTTCCAATACACTGGATTGACAAAATCCTGAACCACTTTTGATACTGAGATAGAAAAGAACGTTTGGGACCATCACCATGCACTATGTCATCTTAGCATCTGCAATTGGGCTAAGGTACTTGCAGTTCTAGCTGCCCTAGTCTTTACAGTCCCGGGGCTGGACTGGGCACCGATTGATCACCTAGAGACATTTGCTGGGTGCAAAGCTGTGACGCATGCAGAGCGCAAGGTCTGGTTATATATTGCTTGTGGTTTGATATCACATCAAGAACACCCACTAAGAATATCCATTCAAAGTGTTTGTTTCCAGTTTGGGGGAACGTTTTCAATAAATTTGGGTGATATATACTTTCTTCATGTGTTAGAAAGAAACCAGTTTGTTTTGTGTATACAACCCCAATGTAGGCGGGACGAACTGCAATTAGCTATGAGATCAAGGATGGAGACAACCAGGATATCCTAAGTGATGCTGGCTTTGCAAACGCGGTATATCAAACATTGCGCATGGCAGTGGGCAGCGGGTGCCATCATGCACCCGTTTGCTCTTCCTGGGTTTGGGTGTACTTTAGCATTGAAAAAGACTGGTAATCTTTTTGTTGTTGTTCCTAAATGGTGTTGGTTTGGGAGAAATAAATAGCTTTGTAGGGATAGATTTCTTCCATCCTTTTACAACACTGCTTAAGAGGTTTCACATGACTTGAGATAAAAGTATCTGATCCATTGGACGCTCTCACTTAGGCGGCTTCCTAGGTCACGTGGCTCTACGGGCCGAAGCTCTGGAACCCCACTTGGAAACCAACAATACCAGTCAGTGCGGGACGCTAATGTCATGACAGCCCGAGTCATGATTCTTTGTTTGTTGGCAGCGGCGAAAGGATGCTGGTTTACAATTGAACAACCTTCCAGCAGTTTGATGGAACGGCACCCAACTTTCCAACGCCTACTTACTTTGCTGAATGTACGACGTTTATCGATGGCTATGGGGGACTTTGGGGGGGCTACTCCCAAGAGCACATTCTTATACAGTAGTGTCTTGTAAGAATTTGTAAAACAGTTTTCTTTTGCATGAAGTTCTCAAATCGCAGAATATGAAAAAGTAATATGAGTGTAAGGGAATTCTCAACGGCTTTACCCCCCAAGGGAATACATATACTCAAGTCCAAGGGTGTTAGCATAATATCCTCCCAACAAGAACAAATCTCAAGTTCTTTGATTCCAATAGGTTTTGAGATATTGTTTTTTTGGGCCCTGGCCCCACAAGCAGACCCCAGCAACCCTGGAAAAAAGTATTCAAGATGTAGGTTTTAGGGGGCTCTAAGTGGACTTGCTGGGGTCTGTTTCTGGGTGTCTCCTGAGGCTCAAATCAATACTTGAAATCAAATAGTCAAAATTGCTTCCACTAGGTGGGTTTCAGCATTTGTGGTAAGGCCATACTGAGATCGATGAGCTTTTGGATCACAAAGCTACTTCAACATACAGTGGACCCAAGCCAGAGATGGTAGTCAAATACATTGACAAGTCAGGAAAGCGGAGATGTAAAGGTGGAGCTGGTCTCAAAGACTCACAGCACTACCCGAGACAGTGTTTGACTTTAAGTATAGCATGTTTTGTTTTTTGACATCTATGCTTTCATGTTGATGTTTTGTTTTTCAAAGTTTCCGTTCCATGCATGAGCGGCAATTTGGCGCTTGATTTTCTTCAATTGCAGCTTTCAAGCACGAGCCGATTTCATGCATCGCAGAGTACATTCTGAATCTCTCCCTTGAAAAGGTCGATGTCTGAGGAGCACGATGCAGCCGATGCAAGAGATGCTCCTGAGCACGATGCAGCCGAGACAAGAAATGCACGTCTGATGCAGATCTCGGACAGTCTGAGCAAAGGGGACTGCTGGGTTGCGACGTTCAACAGTCTCCGGGAGATCAAGAAATTGGGTGTTTCTTGGGATGAGGCGAATTCTCACAGGATTGGTAAGAATGTTGCGGCCATTGCCGAAAACGGGGAAGGTACTTTCAAGGCCTTGGCCCACACCATTTGGAAAAAGTGGACCGAAGAGAAGGCCTTGAAGAAGAGAAGATTGAATGAGCCACTCAAGTCACCACAGCAAAATGAAGAGAAGCAGCTCAGCGCTTCACAAGGGTAGGATCGTTTGGCCAGAAGTTCCTGTATGCTATCTTTTTTGTACAGTATTATATTCATCTTGGGGTTGATTACATGAGGCGCGTCATGTGTGGGCAAAAGGAAATGTTATGCGAAGGTTTATGTGCGCGATTTCCTCTGCAATTTGCAGCGAATGATGGAAGCAGTGCTGGACATGAGTCACGACAATTTTTTGTAATTTTGTCCGGTTTCATCCATTGGCTGCTTTTGAGTCCATTCCTTAGCATGTGCAGTCTTCAGAAGATGTTTTGTTTTTCAATTGCTTGATTTTCTTCAATTGCAGCTTTCGAGCACAAGCCGATTTCATTCATCGCAGAATACATTCTGAAGCTCTCCCTTCATGGATGTTCTGCTCTTTTCTCCAGTGAAAAGGCTGATGTCTGAGGAGCACGATGTAGCCGAGACAAGAGATGCTCCTCAGCCCGATGCAGCCGAGTCAAGAGATGCACGTCTGATGCAGATCTCGGACAGTCTGAGAAAAGGGAACTGGGTTGCGCAGTGCAACAGTCTCCGGCAGATCCAAGCGCTCCTTGTTTCGGTGGATGAGGCTCATCAACACGGGATTGGTGGCTTGGTTTTGAGATTGCATTTGGCGCAGCCGGGTCGTGCGTCTTTGAAGATCATGGCCAAGAATATTATAGAACGGTGGATTGAAGAGAAGCCTGTTAAGAGGAGGAAAGTCATGGAAGAACCAGACATGGCGTGAAGCAAAAGTCACGGAACCAGACCCTCGTGCGGAATCGAATGCACCGCCACGGAAGCCGGAATCAAGTGAGAATGTCTTGTCCAAAGAATTGAATGGAAGCAAGCGCAGTCGTTGATTGCAGTTCATGGACTGGTCAGGACTGATGGCCAGTAAATGTTAGATTTTTTGTTGAACAGGTTTCGTTAGGGTGGAGTGAATCATGAGATGGTGTTTGTGTGTATCGGCGAAGGAAAAAGAAACAGAGGTGGCCTGTTGAATCGAGTCTGTTTGCTGCATTTTCATTGTGTTCTTGCATCGGATATGTGTAATTCTTTGACTGAGAAGTACCTGTAAATATATATACTCTCTGCACGGCAGTGATGTAGGCACCAGGTAGAGCCAGGTTTTTTGTGCTTTTTTTTGGGGATGTCAACGAGTATTTTTTTTTTGTGTTGTTCCTTGCATGCAAAGGTTTCCGAAGCATTAGGCACAAGGGTTCGGAAGTCATGGCATGGCAAGAAGTTGCCACTTTTCCCTGCGGTGATTCGGATTCTGACCCGACTCGGTTTGTATGCAGAAGGCATGTGGTCCGCTTTTGCGAGGAACAAGGCATTTGTGTCAAGACCAAGACAGGTAGAGCGGCGGCTGATGGAAGCCGTGCCCTTGTGATTTACGCCTACTGCAAAACACATGAAGCTTGCGGACATGTCCAGCGTCATGACTTTGTCCGTTCTGATGGTGGTTGGCTTCACAAGATCTATTGCAAAGGGCAGCACGAGGAGGTAGTCCGTGCAGTCCGGCGCAGGCCTGCTGGTGACCCGAAACGAAGGATACTTGAAGAACTGACCAGTTAGCTGCACATGTCAGCAACCGAACCGTGTGTCTGATTGTGCCTCCCAAAAGCGTACTGTAGGAAAAATAAATAATTCCTTTGTCTGGTGTGCTTGATATATTTTTTTTTTGGGGGGGGGCACAATTGCGAGATGGCTGGGGTCCAGTGTTCTTGGGACCAGTGTCATCTGGGGGGGTTTCCCGTCGGTGATGAGCGCGATGGGAAATAAAAAACATTAAGCCTGTGGTTTCTATTGCAGACTCCAAAAGCCTATGTTGGGTAATGATGTTTGGTTGTTTTGTTCTTTCTGCACTGAGGTGGCACTCCTGTTGCAGCTTTATTCTACCTCCAAGGCGGGACCTTTTTAATTTGATTATGCTGGCAGCTAATTGTACCTGAGTTCTTGTTACTCTGCGCGGAAATCTTTTCGCTTCAGAACGTATTGTGTGGACAACATCAGAGCCTCTCTCACTATACATGCTTTTGTCTTTTTGTTGTTGCCTTGCTTAGTCTGTGCCATTCTTTGGTTTAAGCTGCTGGCAACGCTGGGTGGGACGTTTTGCAATGACATCTTGAAAAAAAAAGCTTTGCAGGTAGATTTTAGCATGATTCATGTTTCTAGGCAAAATGGAATTATTAATTTCAACTCGGATTATATTCGCGGACACGAAGTCGGCATCAGGGGGGGGGGTCTCACACTCGCCTGCGAATGGTTGGCAGTGATCGCCTTCGCTGTGAATCTCGATGCACATCATTAACCAGAACAAAAAAACAATCATAATGGCATATGATGACTTTTCAGTCCCAGTCAGACAATTTCTTCTTTTGTGTGGAATCTGTTTTTCTTTTTTTCTTTGATGGTTCAGTATTTGATTTGGGCTTTCATGTTTTTTTTGTTCATGGAGAGGGATTGTCAATGTTTCCATCGGCATTTGTCAATTTTTTCTATGGTTTCGACTTTTGCAGATGGCTCTGATACAAGGACTCTCCAGGCACCATGTCGCCATTCAGGGGGAGATCTCGCACTCCTCACCGATTGGTTCTGGGGATTCTTTTGGAGAAGAATCTTTGGTGCATACATTTGTCGGAAAACGAACTCAACGGAAACACGAACCGCGTCAAGTTTTCGGTCTATGTTGACCATTTCTATTTGGCGTGTATTTTTTTTAAATGTTTGGAAATTTCATCGATCTTTTTCATTGTCTTTGATCTACCGTTATTGACGGAGGGGTTGACCCCCAGCTTTTTCTTCCTTAGTGCGAACAGTTTTATCTGCTTCCGTCATCATCCTATCTTGCTTTTGATTGATGCAGATCTCACTGATACAAGGACTATCCACTCATGATGTCACCATTGAGGGGGAGATCTCGCACTCCTCACCGATTGGTTTCTGGTGATCTTTTCGGACAAGAATCTTTGGTGCACATCATTTATCGGAAAACGAACTCAACGAAAACACGACACGTTTTTTTTCCTGGTCTATGTTTTTTTTATGGATCGACAATTTTAGTTTTATTGATAGAGTGGTCCACCTCTGAGGGTCGATCTCTTTTTTTGTTGAGCAGAGCATTTGTAGAATCTTCATCAGAGTCTGTCATAATTTTATTTTCCTTTTGAATCTTGCGGATCTCACCTATTCAAGGACATTGGATCCAGTCAACCTGATTTGTTCGACAGATATCCAGCATCATTGGCACCTTCTCCCAGAGCAAGCCCACTGCAGAGATCTGCATCAATGCCCAGCCGTCCAGCGTCTTTGGCAGCTTCGCCAAGGGCAAGCCCACCGCGGAGTTCTGCATCAATGCCCAGCCGTCCAGCGTCTTTGGCAGCTACGCCAAGGGCAAGCCCACCGCGGAGTTCGCCATCAATTGATGAGAATGAAGTGTCCCCAACACAAGTTGTCGCTGATGTGTATCAGTTTGTGGAAACTTCGGATCACCATGAAGTGGTGGATGATTTTTGCGGTGTGGATCCTGTGTTGGCTCAATGGGCAAGGCCTTTGCTCACAAGACTTCGTGGCCCCGTTGAAAATTGGCCTTCTGCTAAGGATTTCTGTGACGTGCCTCTGACAGAGCCTGGAGATGACGCCAGGAGTTTGAACGTATGTTTCGCGCAGATTGATGATTTGCGTGAAAGCAAAGACGACTTGGAGGCAGCAGGATCAAGGCCTTTGCCTCAGAGAATGAATGCCCTCCCTGTAGAAGTCGCTCTCTTTTGTTTGTCCAGGGTGACGGGTTTTCCGGACAAACTGGTGAAGCAGGTTTTTGAGACCATGAAAGCGGCAAGTCTGCGTAAAGATCTGGAACTCCATATCAAAAGCAGTTTGAGGGTACTTCCCCGGGCTCCAAGTCTTGGAATTGCAGCCCCTGGCTCCAAGAAAACTCCAGTGCAGCAAGAGCTCATCAACCGTGTTTTTTGCAAAGTCCTGGAGCGCTTTCCCTTTCTGGCCCACAACAACGAGTCGCAAGGGGAGCATTTGTTGTTTGACGGTGGGAGCACTGCAGGATTCGTGAAGCAACTGAAGCAGAACCAGGGCTACGTTTATTTGGTAGTCGAAGAGTTGGTGAGTTTCTTTGATCCGAGCTACGCTGCCAGCGGCAACACCAACACTGGGCAGCACATCGCGCCCAGCACTTTGCTGCCTTTGAGAACTGGCAATGGCATCAGTCGCTCATTGGCGTCCGATCTGGGCAACAGGATCCAGAAAACGCAGGCTGCCATGTCAATGATGGGCCAGGAAGATGTTGTGCGCAAATTCTTCTGTGCGAAGGGCATGTCCTTGCCTCAGCATGTGGGTTGAGCTTTGTACGTAGAGAATGAACGTGTTAAGGCAGTTTCCTGTTTTTCGCATCGTTTAACATGCACTTTTTTTGTGCGAGCTTGCTAGGTCGACTGGCTTCCTGCAAGGATGGTCATACACTGTAGCCCATGCACAATCGTGTCGGTGGGTAGAGATCGGATCTCTAGCTCCAGTTCGTGATTTTTTATGTGGGGTCATTGAGTGTTCGCTTCGGTTGTTTGGTCCTGCTAGCGAAGAACGGCAGTTAGCTTTGAGTCCCCAAGCCGCACTGCTGATGGAACATGTTCACGACCACTTCGAGGAGCAAAAGATGTGCCCTCGCCATCGTACTGCCGTGCGTGACTATTTCTCCAAGCATTCTCAGTGGATTGGAAGCTTTGCTGCGCTAGATCACGTCGAGCGCGAATCCCTGCGCTATTTGTCGTTCATATACAGTGAGCCAGAAGGAGGGGTTAATCACAGGATGACAGATCCACGTGGAAATCCCGGAGATCCACCTGTTTTGTGTGCCTGCGATGAACCTGTTATTATGAACAGATGCAAGCGCAAGGGGGCCAAAGGCTCACAAAAGAATGTGGGTCGTCATTTTTGGTCGTGTCAAAATCCCCGTTTCTAGGCTTATTTAAGACGCAATTAAGTTGTAGCATGGTGTGTAGAAGCAAAGAGCTTCGCGATAGCAATATTAGCTTTTCCCTCCATCGATCCCCAGGTGAAGAACACGGATGCGATTTTTTCAGATGGTGCGACGAACCCAGAGATCTTGGTCCCATGCAACTGGATTTGACTGACCTCGTTGACAATCGCTACAGGGTGGAAACTGATGTAAAAGCTCTGAGTGTTCGCATGGGTCTCGTGAAGTACACTGAAGCTGCATACTATCTGAATGTGATTGCATTCGAAACGGAATCAAAGCATCATGCAAAGCAGGGGGAGGTTGGCATCCATGGGTCTCTCATACAGTCCAGCTCACGAGGCACTGCTCTGTCAGCAGATGAAGAGATGCTCGTGCAAGTCTTCAAAGCGCTTCCATACGAGCAAGAGCTGACCCTGCAAGCTTTTCGACAGCCAAGATGTGGTCGTGTACCTCTGAACCGTCGTAGGATGAATCACTCCGGATTTGAAAGAGTCTGCCTTTTAGCAGAAAAGTTGGGTCTGGCAAAAATGGAGCAACGCAGGGATGGACGTGGCTTGGGCCGCATGAAAACCGTGCTCGTCAAGAAGAACAAGGATTCCCTGAGTGCCGAAGCTCGTCGAGCTATGGACGACCTGAAGTTGCCACACTTCATTTTTTGTGCATAGTTATAGTTTTTTGCTGCCCTAATTCGTGTGTGCCATATTAATTGATTGCTCCAATTCGTGTTTTGATGCACCTCAGGATGTTAGGTTCAGAGTTGTTTTTTTTGGCTTTTGTAGCTGAAAAAGAGTCGAATCTTCTTAGTGCTGAGCATTCTAAACTGCCGGGTTAATGTGATCTGATCGTCTGGAACTTTGAATTCAGAAGCGAAAATTGACAGAATTTGTTTCGATTGGATCTCTTGGCGGCAGGTGGACGCACTCGCCATTGATGCTTTCCAACATGCATGATCAGGTCTTCGCAGTGTTGATGAATGCACAAATTTTGTTTTAGCATGTTGCACAGGCATCCGTGCATTCATCCTGTTTGATCTCCACTGTTTTTTTCAGCTCAAGAGAACATCTCTGTGCAGTTGTCGTAGGACTGCCTTTAGCAAATATCTTAAGGCGCATTTATGGATGCATCGGCTAGCAGCACTGAAGATGAAGACAGCAGCGAATGCAGTTCCGACTGTGATGAATGTGATCAACTTTTGCGATTTCTTTCCAAGCATCCATGT
>OMLO01003242.1_pt1 | contig 13408 bp, 7 predicted proteins | sample 1674811 | NCBI WGS metagenome assembly OMLO01 (sample SAMN06265003, study PRJEB25207) | coral metagenome | isolation source: Coral host | place: Mexico:La Bocana,Puerto Morelos, Mexico | collected 2008-11-13
GACACTTCTCTTTGACCTGTTATTAAAGGCTATCCTGGTCGAGCGCTGCACTGAAAAGCGAGCCAACGATGTGGTGGATGCTCTTCAGGAGCAGCTCAGCTGATTTCCTCTCTATACTCAGCTATTACACTATACAATACTGTACTATATTATACTATGCTATACTATACTATACTGTGCTATACTTTACTATACTACACTTTACTATACCGTTTGTATCCATATTTCTCGATGTGCTCACTTTGACCACTTTGACCCTTTAATCCACTTCAATGATTGGGTGCTTGTTTTGTGGTGGCAAGTCAATACCAAGTTTCTTGGTCAACCTCTGAGGTATGGCTTTGTTTGCATGGCAGAGGAAGTTCCTGATGAGGAACTGCGAGAAGAGGAAGAAAAAGAAAAGGAAAAGGAGGTGAAGGTGGCTTTGCACATATTTGAGCCAGTTTTCTCCATCAGCCTGCCCATCGCGCCAGGTACCTCCGCCAGTGTCCAGGTCACCATCTCCAAAGGTGCCCCCGAAACCAACACCATCGCCAGTTGCACCTATGCCGCCACCGGTGCCGAAACTTCAACCTGAACCGGTGGCTCAAGCGCCGGCAGCTTCGCAAGTCCAAGCTCGGCAGAACGGACAACAGAAGCTTGACAAATCAAGAGCTTGCCATGATGTTGTCACCGGTGCAACCATGGGCTATCAACCGCACAGACGTATACTTTATGGGCACTCTATAATTTATAGATGTATCGTGCATTGATTCATTTTTTTCAGTCTTTTCGCTTCACTCACGCGGATTCCTATTCCATGATATTTCTTGATTGTAGCCTATGCCTCTGTTGGATGGCTCTCCTTTTCGTTCTTTCCATGTCTTTCCAGCCACGTTTGTTCCCAAGTAGGATGATGTTATGATGTTGGGTGGTGTGTTCAGTTCGCCGTGCCAGCCGAACACGCCCTAGGAAGCCAGTGATCGAGCGCGAGGCCAAAGAGCCGCCCGGCCAGTGGCAGTGGCCATCTTCAGCCAAGGCACCTCCGTGCTATTTGGGCAGTGAGGCCAAACAGAGCCGCTGAAGCTGGGAAAAAAGATGATAAATTTGCGCGCACCGAACGGGAGACCAGAAGCTCGGACATGCCTTTCAGCTGCTGACTTGTCATTTTTTTTTGAAGAAACGCTCGAAGCTCAGGTGCTATCCACAGCGCCGTGCCAAGGTCCTTGCTTTGGGAAAGACCTGATGTCAGCCATGAGAACAATGAAACGTCGAAGCATTAACGTTGAAGCTTTGTATGCTTCCCACGCATCGAGGAGGCATCTCAAACGGAAAAAACCCGCTGCAGCAGCAAAATTAATTCTTTTGCAAGCTCATTGATCAAATATATTGAATCGTATCACATTGTGTCACTTGACCCTGCTTTGCCAACCTTCACAGTCGAGAACGACCAGCACTGAGATGAGCCACCTTCATGCAAAGGCAAGCAATACACTGCTCGCTCTCAAGTGGTGTTTTCGAATCCAGGCAAAAAGATGACAGCTCTTAGGCAGCTGAGGTAGCGGCACTCGTTGGAATCCTTACATTAGGAAAGCGATGTGTTTAAGTGGAGGTCCATTGGATTTTGCTGTTGCTTTTTTAGAGAGCTGCTCAGAGCAACCGATGTGACAGCTTGGACGAAAAAAGCCAGGAGACAGCATCCGAATCATCCAAGGACACCTTGGATTCTGGCGACTGAAGGAAGCAAATGCCAACTAGCTCGGAAGGAAGACGACTTATTTCTGCCAGAGTCTTTGTAGAGTTTGTGTTTTCTAAAATGATCAAAGGCCTACAGCAAATCTTGATGACTCAGCAAAACATCAAGTCCAGAAATCATCCGCACTATCTATCTATCTATCTATCTACCTACCTACCTAGCTAGCTAGCTATCTATCTATCTATCTATCTATCTATCTATCTATCTCTCCGTCCATCCATCCATCCATCCATCCATCTATCTATCTATCTATCTACAGTATCTATCGGTAAATCTGATCGAATCAAATCTGACCCCATCTAATCTAATCGAATGTAGTGTAACCTAACCTATATGATCAAAAGAATCTAATCTGACTCCATTGAATCCCATAATCTACCCATCCTTTCCTATCATCTCATATCATCTCAAATCACATCATATCACATCACATCACGTCACATCCACCACATCCACCACATCCACCACATCATATCGCATCACATTACGCCACTTCATATCAGTCATATCACATATCACGTCATATTATATCATATCACATCATATAACATCATGTCATATCGCATCACATCACATCATATAACATAACCTCAAATCATATAGCATCACATGACATCATATGATGTCATATCGTATTGTATCGTACTCTCTATTGGAAAAAGCAAGATGAAATTCTGAAATAATATGTGAACTCTCAGGAGCTATCACATTTCAGCATCACCTCCCTCTTCTTTACCGTCGCGGCACCGGATTTTGCACAGGTAACTCGAAACTGTAGAGGCCGGGTTGTAGATCTTGACTCGGCTGAAGCTGCAGCCGAGGGATGCCAAGTACTCGAAAGAAGCTGCAAGATACAGTGCCACCTCAGTGCTGTGGCACAACACCAAATCCTTTCGAAAAGCTTTAACAACCGCTCAAACCCGTGCATAACGTCAAAGAGGCCGCTCCAGAGTCGGGCACTGTTTTTAAATCAAAATGGCCAGATGGGTCGCACTTGTCAGCTATGGTGTCCAATTTCAGGAACCAAACTCTGACAGTGCAAAACCACACCCATATGAGTCATCTGGCCAATGATTTACCCACTTGCGGCAGCGCAAGATGACTCCGATGTGCTGGATGCACTTGATGAGCTCTTTGACCGGTGGCGGCTCCCAAAACATTTAGCACATTTCGTGGCGTTTTCTGGTAGCTCATTTACCAGTTTATAGTCTGCCTGGTGCCTGGCGAAGTACCAATGGCAAGACGTGTGCCACAGGTAGTGCTGAATGTGGGGGCTCTGTGTGGCTACCTTGTGGACTTTTCCAAGGTGTCGCCTGTTCAAAACGAACATCTCCTTGTTTGGAGGAGCTTGGATAGGAGTGGATTCAGCAGCAGCTTCGCAGTCCAACAGACATTGCAGAGGCTGGTCTGCAATAGGTCTGCTCGCCAGCAAGTCATGAGATGACTTAATCTGGGCGAAGATGGCCGCTAGCTCGGCTTTTGCATTTGCCAATGCCGTATGTACAGACGCCTCTTGTGCTAGCAAATGCAATTGCGAGAGTGGGGCTTGCCTAACATATAATTTGAAGGCGTCCGAGCCCCATCTGCCGAACAGCTGAATTCTCCAAAGTTCGATCTGGGTCTGTGCCAGATGAACTGCACCTGTTGCACGGCCTGAGTGGCCAGTGAATCGACTCGCCCCTGTTGGTGTTTCCAATGGTTCCCCCAAGTGTGTTGCCACCCACTCGAAAGTTGCTACCCATCCTTGTTTGGACGGCTGTTCTCCCCTTTCCGTGGGAAAGAGGAAAGAACCTTTGGTTTTAGCGAACTCGAGCTGGGATACCATTGCATGAAACGGGCATAAAGAGTCGATTGTGGTGGGACTGGTGCAGGAGCAGGCATGTGTCCTCGTTGCGCCAAGGGCAACCCAATCCGCCTTGGAATGCGGTAGCCGCCAATGAGCCAGCTTATGTTCAGTGTTGATGGTCACGTGCGAGACCTCTGCGTTGCTTGCCTCGATCTCACGTAAGAGCCACCAGGACACAAGTAAGATGGCTCTGGCTGGATGGCAAGGTCCTTGTGTTTGGACTGCCTTGGGTTGTTGCGGCACAGTTGGGACTCTAGCTAATGGTAATGGCTGAGCCTGCTTTGAGGGCCCCCTCCCTCGTTTGCAAGCCCTGGTAGCTCTCTTGGCTGTCAGGGCCAGCTGTTGTGTCCAGATGTAACCTCTGCTGATATGTTGCTGCCGGGCAGTGTCTAGATACAACTCGGTGGATCTATATCCTCCGGCATCTAATGCACCCATGACTGCAAATATCATGTCTGAAGTTACCTGGAAAGGTTCGACGTAACCGGCCTCCCGAGCCAGTATGGCCCACGTCTTCTCCCTTGAGCTGACGGGCCCGTCGTTGTTGTGCGACCATACTTTGGACTTAAGTGCCTCGGCGCAGCTTTCCGGTCCATTTCGGATAGCTGCAACAGCTGCTGAGAGCTTGCCTCGGCTGTATGGTTTGACCTTCTTCATACACCTGGTGTTCTCATCTTCTGGTCCAGTGTCTTCAGTCAAGGCCCTGACGGGCTGACCTACGACCGGGCCTTCGACCAGAGGTGTAAGAACGGAAGAAACGGGTGCAGGGCGAGGTGTGTTTGAACTAGCCGGGGTCCAGTATCTAGGTCCTAATGATCTCTTCATGCTAAAACGGCTGCGGAAAAAGGCTGCGGATTTTTACAACCCCACAAACAGCTGCGGACATGTTAACCCTTTCAACCCTGCTACTCAACCCTCTACCTGGACCCGGTAGTAAACTCTCGCTGCATTTTTCCGCCAGACCTCGAGTACTTTCCCTGTTTGACCCTCCAGAAAGCAGGTGTGATCTTTACAGACACCTTCTTGCAGTTTGCAAGCTCTGGAGGGAAAGGTTCGGGTTTGTCCTCGAATTGTCGGCTAAGTGCATCAGCCAATACATTGGACTTTGTGTCAATGTGGCTGAGGAGCGTGAACTCGTAGTCTTCCAGCGCCTGATCAAGTGCCAACTCTCTGGCAACTGCCGCAAGGTCAGGTGACCTCGCACTGCATTTCTTGATCATGTAAAGCGCTGAAATGTTGTCGGCTCGAACCCTGGCTGTTGAGCCAATGGGATATTTGATGAGCCATGTTCTGGCTGCCACTAGCAGGCACAGGCTTTCCCACAGTGCCATGTGTTTGGGATCACCAGTGTCCGCTTTGAACCTGAGGATGAACACCGATGGGATGGGAAATGAGAAGTACTCCACTGGCACTCCGCCAACGATGAGTACTGCTCCCATTCCTCTGGTGCTAGCATCCGTGATGATCGTGGCTCCTACATTAGCTCTCTTCGCTCTCACCACTCGACATAAAATCTTCTCTTCATTTAGAAACGTTTGGACCCAATCCAGTGCCTGGCCTACACGCTTGGTGTGTACAAGCCGTCTAAGAGCGTGGCTCTTATCATTCGCCTTTGACACAGCAGCCCACAAGCTGGCAAGGAAGGGTCTTAGGTAGGGAACAATCCCACCTATGAACGACAGAGCTCCTGTGAAAGACCTGAGCTGCTTCCTCCCGATCACTGGTCTTGACCGGAATTGGGAACATCGGGTCCTGAGGTCGTTCAGTTTGTCCTCCGGGACTGAGACTTTGATTGCCTGTTCCTGGTCCATGGTTTGGATGGATGCTCCAATCCATTTCACACTTTCTCCGTAGTCGGCCTTCGAGTACTTGATGGGGAACCCTGTGATCGAGAACCACAGGATGATCGCCCCCAAGACTGACCGAAACCTTTCGTCCAGCACGTCGAACGTGACGATGGGATCGTCCACATATGTCTGAAGTCCGATGCCGGGGCAAACCGCCACCAGGGACCTGGACAACCATGAGGCGAATCTGCCCCATATCGTTGGAGACGATACGGATCCGAACACAAGCACGTCGTAGCAAAGTATCCTCAGACCACTGGGGGTGCTAAAGGCTGCCACTGTGTGTGCTCGGTCCTTTCCCGCTGGTATATTGTGAAATGCATTGAGGATGTCAACCGCCAGGAAACGTGGTCTTCCTCCCCGACGGTAGATCTCCAATGCATCGTGGACAACGTCCACCAATTTGGGGAGTATCACTCTCTCTCCTTGGTGGCATAGGCTGTTGATCTTGCTTTCTCTAAGATCCCAGATGATTCTGCATTTCCTTCCTGATTCTTTCTCCTTGACAATGACTCCAAGCTTGTTGAGAAGCGGAGTACTTCCCAAGTCTTGGGTTGCCGCTTCCATCGAATCATAGATGGTGCAGAATCCTGAGTCTTTTGCCTCCTGGATTAGCTCTTGAAGGGCTTGGCCTTCTTCCACAGCTGATGGATAATTCTCCCAGCCGTCTAAATCTCTAATAAGGGATCTAGCTCCTTCATTTGTCCACTTGGCACCTTCGACGACGGGGAAGATACCATTGGTTGGTATCCTCTCTGCAAAGCCAAGTGGAGCTCCTCCTCTTATCCAGGTGGCCAGGGTGCAAGCATCTGGATCATCGGTGGCCTCCCCCCATGCCCAGAGGATTTCCGGACTGATCGGAGAATCGGCCTTCGTGGTTTTGGCCGGTAGCCTTTCCGGTCTGAATCCAAGGATGGACAGCACCAGCCTTCTGCACTCCTTGACCCAGGTGGTTGCAATACCCTCTGATGGTCTGGAGTCCATAAGATCATCAACGGTTCCCTGGACCGAAGGATGGAGCGCTGCATCTCTGAGGAAGATAGCAATCGCTCTCCCGGTGACCAGCGACTTTGGCAATCTGCTGAGGGACTTCTTTGGATTTCTCATTCCCCCGATAGCTAGCTCATTCTCTCTGTCTCTGTCAGTCTTCGCCCCGAAGTTCAGCTCCGGAGCGTGGAAGTCCGTTCAAGGCAGTGGGTCGCTGTGGAGCTCTCTGAACTTGCGTGCCCTCTGCGTGTCCACATTTGCCATGGCTGCAGAGATGGCCGCGTTCAACTTGGCCGGGTATTCACCCAAGGCCTTTGAGGCTCGCTCCCTTTGACCCTGTTCGTTTGTCCTCCATCTTTGGACCAACGACTCGTGTTTCGCCTTGTACTTCGTTCCATCTTCTTTTGTGAATTCCTTCACTTCGTGGTTGCAGCGGAGACCGTCCAGCTCCGAGAAGTCGAGCTTGTAGTTGGCGAACTTGGTGGGCTTTGTGGTCTCTCCTCCGAATCTGCATTGGTCGAAAGCGCACACATTCACCCCTCTGATCTTCACCACTGCTTTTGCATACTGCGTTTTCCACAGGTCGACTTTCTGTTCGCCGTGGTCAGGGTTCTCCCACCACATGGCTCCACCCCACTCGATTTGGTTCTCGATAGACTCTTGCGATCTCCTGCAGAGAGTGTTGGCATGTTGAACCTGTTCGAGTTCGGCCTTTGTCAGCTTGTGCTCCGAGCTGAGAAGGCCTGCAGGGTGACGCAATGACCTGAGTGGTCTCGGCCCAGGTGGAGATTCTCTCAGCGGGCTGAACGTCTCGCAAGGGGTGGCTACACCCAGCACATCATAGTGCTTGTCTCTGATGTCGTCGATGATCTTGCAGTAGATCTTATCGTTGCGAAGATCTGCAGGGTGCTCCGCCAACAGATCCACAACTACGACGACCCATCCTTTTCTGTTCAGGAATGATGCAAGGTCGCCATCCCTGGATCTTCCAGAAAAGAGGATGAGTGCCCTGGGTCTCGACCCCCATTTCTTCGGTTCAATGTTGGTTGCACCATATTCGTGCTTGATCCATTGAGGTGAAGAAGGGATGAGTCCTTCCGCCTGACCATCTGACTCGCTGCTGCTGCTGGAGGATGATGACCGTCGTGCTGGCCTCCCGGACGTGTCGTCTGACGAAGAATCCCTTGGGTTCCATCTTTGACGTTTTCTGTCCGGAGAAGGCTGCCTGACATCCCTCGCTGGAGTCAACTTGATGGTGGTCTTTGACTTGGCTGCAACTTTCTTTCTTTCCAAGTCTTTTGCTTTTGGCATCTTGAACACAGAAGGTTTTCCCGTGGACGCCGGCTTCTCTGGGGCCTTGTTCTCAGCAGGCTTGGCAGAGCGTGCCTTTTGTTCAGCTGTGGGAGGATTGGCCGGTTCGGGTGGCTTTTGGCTACCGTCCCCAGTGCCCATCTTCCCTTTCTTGGATCAGGATTTCTTGGCCCCCGGACACTGCAGTGCCGAATGGGGACCCATGCATCGGTTGCATTGATGGCTCCTCTTGTTAGGACAACGGGACTGTGGTTTGCCGTTGCCACACTGCCCCAAGTTGAACTTCTTGCAAATCTCGATGCCTTTCCTGTTCTTTGCATACACTTGGTCTTTGTCGTCGAAGACCGAAGAGTCTCCTTTGAACTTTCTCTTCTTGCCTTTGGACTTTCCAGAGGGCTTTGATCCACCAGGCTCTGAGGTATCGCTGTTGTCCGCAGCACCTCCTGTTCGGCTCTTGCCTCGAGCCAGGAACAGAGTTGATGGCGTTGTCACCTCTTTCGTCCAATACTCTGATTCTCTTGTGGCAGCGTAAAACACTGCGCTCCACGGTGCGGCCTCCGTGAAGCCATGCTTTGGGTGAGCCATGAGATCCCTCTTGATGCGTTCCATGTACTCGGACCGCATTCGAACCTCGGCTTTATAGATGATGCCCCAACATTCATGTGAGAACTGATTGTTGAGGTCTTTCACAAAGTCCATGTAGGCGTCCAACCGTTCGGACTCTGCTGCTTGCAGCAGCAACATCGCGCACTTGAATGTGCGAAAGGCCTTTTCCCAACTCAAGATGTTGGGGGGACCCGGAGCTTCGCGTTTGCTCCATTCACCAGTTGCTGCATTCAAGATGTAGCTGGTGAAGACCTGCTTTCGCAATGATCTTAGTCCGAAGGGCCCCCAAATGCTGAAGTCAACATAGGGGAGAGCCCCGGCCCGTATCAACTGCTGCAGGGCTGATAGCTGATCCCCTGAGGGGTCAACTTCTGGTGCCGGGTGTGCACCAAACTTGAGACTGTATTCTTGGTACAGCCTGTTCAACTCGCCTTGTTCCATCTGTTGAATTTCTGCATCCAACGTAGGATCCACCACGCTGCTTAGTTTGAGCTTGCGGGTGGGCGAGCCGGTGATTGCAGGTCCTGGTGCAGTGGCTGCGGTTCCAGGACCAGTCGGAACCACGGCCAAAGCAGTGGGCAACCCCGTTCCTCCAGGGAAGTCAGGAGTTATTCCCAATCTCTTCAAGCATACTCGCCTGAAGATTTCCAACCTCGATTCTTCTGTTGGATTGAGATTCCTCAGGACTGCGGCTGCCGTATCTGTAGCTGGGGTGGCTTCTTGTTGCAGTGCTGCAACAACCCTATCCCAGGACTGCCTCGAGATGAAGGCAATGTCCCGAAGTTTGGTCGGGTTGCCAAGCCCTGCCATTAGGCTATCATGCAGGTTTCCATTTGTACCTGCCCAGTCCGCCACTTCAGCAAGATTGCCGATGGCGTTCAACTCCGCTTCTGTTGGATCCATCTTTCCCACGTGGTGGGGTGACGGGTCCCTCGTCCAAAGGCGTCAAGCCAGAAGCCCTCACCGGTGAGAGCTCCCGATACTCACCCGCTCTGGGAGATTGATGTGACAACCTCCTTCTGCGCAGGGTGGTTGGCCTGGACGGCTCTGTGTTCCTTAGGGAGAAGGACTTGTAGTTGTTGAAAGCGAAGGATACCAACCTTCGTTTCTTGACAAAGGCTAGGGCTCTGGAAGCCAGCCTTTGCCAGTTGATCACAGATCCTGAGAGGATCGCTGAAGGCACCAATCGAGGCCAATGGATACTCCTGATCCAGTCAACCCAACGCGCAGTGCGGTACCCGGTGACCCACCCGAGCGCGAAGGTGATCCCAAGGACCACCCACACCCAGAGGTAACCCCTGGCCGGATGAGGGATCCAAAGATCAACCTCCCAGCCAGTGGGCGTTCTCACCAAACAATCCCCACCTGCACACTGAGCTAACATAAAATCAGGAGAGTGACCCCAACTGATGCTTGAGCCAAAATTGGCACATCAGAGGGGTGACCCACCCAACACCACCCTTTATGCACTCTGGCTGTTGTTACTTCCACATATCTATGTTACACACGACATTTATACGCCAATCGTTGTCAATGAATGTCGATAAGTGTCAATGACCCATGGGTTGCTGACGTGAGTTGTTTAGGATATGCTCAATAGTTATGACGGCAAGGCTCCCATCTTTCGCAAGACCGCTTCCGCCAAATCGGGAAACACATCCTGGACCTCGCACTGCTCGGAGAAATAGAAGCCCTGCAGGGAGGAACGATTGACTTTGACAAGTCAAGTTGCACCATTGCTGCGTGCACGCAACTGTCATTGCTGCTATATAATATGTTGAGGATCAATGAAATGACATCCAAATTGTAACCCTTGCGATAGATTTAAGTGGGGCATAAGAAGTAGAGACAGAGACCTTCACTATTCCAATTCCAGCTATTTTTTTTCTCTGGATCAAATCTTGAGTCGAAATACTTCAAAACCTCTCAAAACCAAATTGATGCAACTGCTTAATACTGCTTATGCTTACCCTTTCCATCCTTTTCCCTATCTTTTTCTCAACTTCGATGCCTCTGGGCCTTGGATGATCAAGGCTCCACTTGGCGCAGGCACCACTGTGGCTGTGCGAATCTGGAAACGTGCGACGCTGGTCGCCGCCACACGTTGAGTCCGAAAGGATACCTGTGACCGCAACCGTGACAGCTGTAGCTACAGTACTCTATATACATTCTCTTGAAGCAGTTGAAAATTCATGCAGCAATTTGGATAAAGGTTGACTTTGTTGAACTTTGTCGCATATCTTTACACAATGCTTGTGTGGTGTGGCTGTATATATCCGTGTCTGTTTGAGACATGCTCCTGGGCATCAAGAAGTGCTCGGAGCAATGGTGCAGGCATCAGAATGGCAGCGGGACGTGGTAGGAACAACAGCTGATGGATTTCGGCATCTGAACGCTGGACGCGTGTACCTACAGCAGAAACATGAGCGTTTGGCCAACTTCAACATCTGCAAATGGCTCAAATCGCAATTTATGCTTTCCTATTATTTCTACACAACTGGGCGACTGCGAAGCAATTGCGCAGTCCAAAGCTAGGGAGCAAGCACGAAGCAAAAGCGCAAAAACTGCAGGTCGCTATGTTGCTTGCAAAAGCGATCTCGATTTCAGCCTCAGATTTCTTGCTGTTCAGCATGTACAGGCTGGCTGAAAAGCGAAACTGATCCAAGACTTTTCAGTATCCACCGAACACATATAATGAATTTGTATTATGATACCTTTGTCGCGAAACGTCTCCTTTGATGAAAATGGATTGGTGCGTTCACAATCTAGGCTCGTTTCACTCCAATGACCCCTGAAGTGATTAGTTTGAATGTGTCTCTTTGCCACAGAATTAGCTTTCTTACTCTGCTGGTCCGCTTAAGTTTGTCCCACAAGGGAATCAAATGCCTGCACTGCAGTAGTTGAAGCTTTGAGCCATCTGGAGATGGATGGGGTGGTGTGCAAAAGTCTGCCAATGTGTTGTCTGCCAACTTAGATTTGACCTTTCTAATGGGATAGCGATTAGTAGAGAGATAGTATGTCTACATATAAAATGAGCTCCCTCCCCAAAGCGCTGAATAATGGGGGTAGTGAATAAAGTGGTCCAACTTTTTGCTGACTTTCTGAATATCATTTCTTCCCTTTTGAAAACCAAGAATCTGATAAACTTCTATACCCAATCTTGAGAATCTTGATGATTCCTACCAATTTGGCATGGGCACTTTTATTCACTACCCCGCTGAATCAACAAAAAAAGGTCATGTTGACCGTATTTTGGCTTGGGGCATGAAAGGAGATAAACAGAATATGAAATGAAAGGAAAGGAAAGGAAAGGAAAGGAAAGCAAATGAAAGGAAATGAAAGGAAAGGAAATGAAAGGAAAAGAAAGCCAGCAGCCAGCAAGCAAGCATGAAGCAACACCAATACCGAAAAATCATTGGTAAGTGCAGATCCCTTACATGCTCAGTTGTAAAGGTTTGTTTCCTACCCCTCAATTGTTGTGGGGGGGTGGTTTATCAACCACTTCCCGGCATTACACCCCGGTACTCTACAAATCTCTACGTGCCCCCCACCAGAATTGCCAATAGAAACGAACAGACGAACAGTCACACATCTGACTTTTTGCACGAGGCAAGCAACGCAGGTGTGCTCCAATAAGCAGGCTTCCCGGCACGTGTTCCTTAAGTTCGGGAGCGCATTCGCGTCATCCAAAGACTGAGCAATCGTTTCCGTCGAAGTGGTACAGGATGACTGACAGCCAGTGGTTCGCAGAATTTCCCATTGTACAGGATCCAGATCATCGTAGCCGAACGCTAACACAATGGAATTTGTTGATGCTCTTGGATTCTCAAAGAGTGTCACCGGCACTAAAAATCCATACCTCAGAATCTCAAACAATCTCAGGCACAGGGACTGTCAGTGTGAACAAAAGGCACGAAGGAAGTTTGCCAATGCTGAGTAGATGCGTCTCTAAGGGGGTGTAGACAGCTTCAGGCCAGATTAACAGATTGGATGACTGTGTAGGAAGTCCTCGGTCACATGAGCAAAATCCACAAATATAATATAAGTCATAAGCATTCATAAGCAACATATTGAACAGTTGCAAGTTTGCATCGAAAAAGCGGATACTGGAGAAAGCTGCAAACGATTGCAAATGCATTTTCTGATGTGCTCCTTCACTGTTCCTGTCAGGACTGCGGCAAAGAAGCCAGCTGGCCAATCAGCACTTACACTTGGCAAAAGGCTTGCATCCCCGACGAAGCTTGTGTCTGGAAAGTCAAAACTAAAACCTATAGGCATGCTGAGGCGCAGTGCACCTCAACCAAGCCACAGGAAGAGGTACGTAGATACGACGCAATATGAATGTTGAAATATTTTGACTACATAATCTTTCAGAGATAGAACATGACTTAGAACAAGAGATTGGACAACGAAACACTGCTACAAGTGAACACTTCTTGCAATATCACAAACTATATCAATCCTAGATTCCATGGCACAACTAAGCTACAGCTGCAAGACACTGAAACTTATCCTTTGCATGTCTGTGAGAGTAAGGTTTGAACTGTCGAGTGGAATTCCTCCGAGACGAAAGGATACTCGAAGCATAGATTCTTGGCCAGACAGCGTGAATGGCTGAAGGCTTGAAAATTGTGTGTCTGTGAACGGCAAGGACCGGTAATGAAGCTTGTAGGCGTCTGATCCCATAGGAATGGAAGTTGGAGTTCCGTCCACCAAGCTGCCAGCACTATTTAGGGTATACAAATGCCAGCCGAAACCACGAACCTCATCAAAGACTGCCATTGAAGGAGCTCGAATGGAAATCTGCCAGCCATACATTTGAGCAGCAAAAATCCGTGCTTTGAGCGAGACCAATGCCACACTGAAGCTCTGCAACAGAGTCCCATTTGACAGGAGATGTGAAGCACTGGATGTTGAGCAGTTTAGTTGTGGCAAACGAAGTGTAATTGATGCAGCCTGCGAATAATAGTGACTCTCTGACAGGTCCATGGATTGGCAACTGAAACTACCGAAATCAAATCCTGGTGGTGCTTGTAAACGAACTGCTCCTCCTGCCGCCACTCGTTGAGTGCTCCG
>OMLO01003243.1_pt1 | contig 13405 bp, 5 predicted proteins | sample 1674811 | NCBI WGS metagenome assembly OMLO01 (sample SAMN06265003, study PRJEB25207) | coral metagenome | isolation source: Coral host | place: Mexico:La Bocana,Puerto Morelos, Mexico | collected 2008-11-13
GATGAAGATGATGAGCACGACAGTGACAGTGATGAAGATGATGAGGAAGAGGATTTTCTGAGAACTTTATTATTGCCTTCTCTTCTAAATGGCGAGGTGCGATTTGGTCCTCAAACGTGAACAGTTATCATTTCTCATAAGCTGTTTATGAGAAAATTCCAGAGCCTGTATTGAACTTCTCCGAAAACAAAGTGTTCAGATTTAAAAAAAACAGAGTATTTGCATAATGCAAAGATTAGCTTTGTGGCTCAGTGAAATTAACAACTGCACATTGGCGAGGTAAAGAGATAACCCAGTCAATTCCCGTGTTATTTTCTTATTCTTGAAGCCAAGCAAAAATTCAACTAGATGACATGATAATTTCAAGTAATATGGTGGTAGCTACAGTATTCTGATTTAGTATCAATAATGTATTTTTGTGTCTTTGTAGGTCAATTCCTTCACAGGTTTTGTGCTAGGCGTTCTACATGGGGTAAGTAGCGGAAGTTTTGACATGGGGCTAATTCTGACCAAACGTGTATTCAATAAGATACCTATATGTCTTGGGACCATGTAATGTGAAAATTGGTCGTTGTCCTTTGCACTGTTGCAATATATTTCCGTACAAGAGGCAGTTGTCTCTATCATCTGCGACGAGGTGACGAAAAGAGCTGTTAGAAAGAGGAGCTTGGAAAGAGCTTCTTCGTCTTCGTCAGATCTTTCAGCAACTTCTTTTCGTTAGTGAACAGTGAATTTTTCGGTAGTGGGGAGGAGGAAGTCGGGCCACAAGTGGTCGTTACCTTAGAATCCGTGCGTGCTATCACCATCTTCTCCCTTATTGCACCTCGGGCTGTTTACGGAAAGATGTTGGCCTATACAGAGGCCCTGTATGAAATTGTTGCCGTTGTGTAAGAGACAGCTTAGGACATTGTAAGAATTATCCTTGTAATCAAGCTGTACATTACAAAGAGTATAGATTTGTGGTCATTCTAATTATTTAAACGCTCAAACACCACACTGTAAAGAGGCTAGGGACATGCAATCTAGCGGAATTTACCGGAAGTGATTTCCATATCCCTGGGGAAAATCATAAATCCACTTGAATATTTTGGCCATCCCCTGGCCTAGACCGGGAGAAGACTCAGGGAGGTGGGAACAAACCATCCAATTTCTTCCTTAACTCATTATCCTATTTCTCACAGCCCTTGGCTTGCCTGGTAAAAAGAACAACGTTCTGTTAGTTTTCGCTTTGGCAGGCTCTACAAATGACTTTGATGAGTTTGTTAAATAAGTGAAATAAGTGTAGTATGAAGTTATTTTAAACAGTTCACATAACGAGGAACATCCAAGTCAATAAGTTTTCCACTGTTGTCTTTTTAGTTCTTTACGGCTCATCCCGAGATGATGAACGAGGGTTCCCCCCCAGCACTGCCTGAAGTGATCGAGTCTCTTCCTAAAGTTAGCCTTACTAAGGAGCAAGTGGGTAAGTCTTTGGCTCTCTCTTTATAATTTCTAAAGCTTAAAAAGTGTGGATACAGTCCACTTATTTTGCCTTGTTTAAGTGATCCTCTGATCCACCATGACTGATCTCTATGTCTGTTAGCTTTACAGTAACAATAATTGTTTGCAGTCAGTTCTCTGTCGCTTATACGCGTGACCTTTTTTGCGTCGTTTGCTGGTAGATATTTGCGTCCTATTGGAAGTTAGGTTGTAAAGGCATGTTATTATTTGGCATTTCAACTGATATTTTCTGACTTAATTTCTTTCAGCTCTCAACTTATCCTGTGCCATCTGTCAGTGTGATTATGAACAGGAAGAAGCAGTTTTGGAGTTGCCCTGTTCACATATCTTCCACCCCACGTGCATCACCACGTGGCTGAAAATGGTAACTGCAATAACATTAGCGTAATTAACAGACTATAATTGTCAGATGACCTTTTAATTTTAACATTCCCTGAAATTTGTAAAAATGACTGCCCACGAGCCTCTACTCTAGTGTTATTTGTCGTGTTTTTTTCTTGAAAGAAAGCTACAGTCGATTTTGTGCATTCTCGTGTAAACAAGTGAGGCAAAAATACAGCCTGGTCGCAGGTGATCTGGCACTATGCGAGCATCGTTCATACATATTAATGACTGATTGTCATACGAGCGCAAAAACAATTGATGGACTAGACTGTGTAAAATTTTTGGTCGCTCCAAATTCAATTTCTATAACGGGGAGAGTTAAACTTAATGTTAAAATTGTTTTTTTTGTTTCTTTGTAGCACGCCACCTGTCCAACTTGTCGAGATGTTCTTCCTCACTAAGGACCAGGAAGCATCGTGCTGTGCTTGACTTTATAACGACGTAGCGCCAGTTCCAAAAAAAACTCTCTGCTACCTCGACAGGAAAACCGAAATACTATCGCTAAATTGTTACCACTTTGGAGTTTATGGCGTGGAAACAAGTTGAACGAGTTGCTGGAATGACAGAACCTAATCATCTTTGCTACGTATTACTTGTCGACTCATGGATTGCCGTACCAGGCCTCTACGGGTTTATAAAGTCTGAGGAGTACTAATTTGACAACATTGGTTCCTGTTATATATGACCAGAAATTTTTTTAAAAAGAACACTGAATTAGAGTTTATGTTCAATACATCCATTCGTTTTGTTATGAAAGGCGCTAAATGCGTAAAAAAGACATATTTTGTAGAAAATAAAATGTTGAATTTTGCAACTCACTGAATATTATTGAAATCCCTTTCCTAATTGTTTTTTCGCCATCTCGGAACTTTTCGGTTGAGGGTACGTTTGGTTCAAAGTGGTGATCCATTGTAACTCAATCAGTACTTTATTCTCTTTGAAGTCAAAGTACATCATTCATGAATACTTCTTTAAAACACGGAGACCAACATTGAAAGCAAGAAAACAAAGTTCAAAACGAACTGCTTTTTTAATGCAAATGGCATTACAAGATTCGAAATGACAATGATAGTAACATGAATGTATAAGCGACACTGTTCTTTATGGTTTAGCATTGAAGTCGGGTGCCACTTCAGTTACCCATTCTTTCAAAGTGGTGGGCTTCTCTCCAGTAATCTTGGTAAAGTGAGACATGTCTGGATCATTAATCAATGGGCATTCTTCATCAGTGAGCTTGTATATCTCTAAGATACCATCTGCATCTTCCTCGCTAAAACCAACCACGTTGATAAAACGACTCCTGGAATCCTCGTATGACATTCGTTCATACTTAATCTTCCTACCAAATATCTCGCTGAAGGTGGTTGCTAGTTCGTCCAGTGTATGTGAATTGCTTATCAACTTGTAGGTCTTGCCATAATGCTTCTTGGGGTCTGCCATTATAGCGGCTGCCGCTTTCCCAGCATCTGATACGACGACAGCTGAGAAAGGCTTGGTTGGGTCACTTGGAGTACCGAAAGATGACTTCTGCAGAATGGGTAGTTTGAAACCCCAGTAGTTGTCTACGAACGGAGGAAGGCGGATGATAGTGTAGGGCATTTCCAGATTCTGTACCTTTAATTCCAGCTCGTTGTACTGTTTTCCATAGATAGTATCAGTTAGGCTAACCGTGAGGACACTGATTGTGAGAATGTGCTTGACACCCGAGGATTTGGCCACTTCTGCTGCACCAATCGCAAGTTTAAACCCACCGGTGGGTGTCACAATAAACAGTGATGTCACGCCACGCAGCAGTTCACGCAACGCCTCTTTGTCATTCATATCAGCCCTTACAACTGTCACCCCAGGCAGGGTTTTCAGCGATGCCACTTTCTCTGATGTGGGGTCTCTGGTTCCAGCGAGGATATCTACTTTGTCCGAGTAGTTATCTGACAAAGCTTTTACTGCAGCCGGGCCGATAAATCCACTGCAGCCGATCACAAACACGGTTGACTTTGGCATTGCTATGGGCAAAATTTACAATTGTCAGAGAAACAAAGAATTTCGTGACTCTCGACAAAAACAAACAGAAAGCGTGAGGTGTTTGAGGGTGCGGCGGAGACCAGTGGACGCAGGAAATTTGAGAAGAACACTCGAATAGACGAAGTATAGATGCTCCTGGGATAAATTTAAGAAACGTCCTTGAACCATTATTAATGAAAAAAGAAAACGATAAAGAAAAGTAGCCAATAATCCCGTTTATTATACATTGAACTCATTATCTCTTTTATGATTGGCCGAAAGCGCACACTGAATTTTCGAAATCACCGCCTGTGACGTCATAACTGTAGATTATACAGGACGCTCAAGGTCACGGGTAATCATGTCATGTATCACCGCGGTGCATGATTTCTAAAGTTCGTTCGCTTTGTCTTGCTTGCCGTCAGTGAAGAAGCAAAAACATGACTTTTTTTGTTTCGTTCAATGTAAAATAAAACAATTATAAGATTCGGTTTTTGTGATATCCAGAATAATCAAGGTCTCGGTTAAAGGGTTAGCAGCCTCACAATACCATCTGATCTATGTAAATGGTGCAAATAAATTGTTGATGTTGTTGATAACCCCTACCTCGACCTTGATTATTCTGGATATCACAAAAACCTCATCCAATAATTGTTTATACACACATCTTTGGTCTTTCTTTGCTCCCCAGCTCCACGGAAACGCTTGTTACGCGCGCTAATGAGAAAAGTAAAGTTTTAATAGCTCAACAATGCGTGTTAGACCGCAAAATTTGTGAAGCGTTACGATATTTGTAACGAATGACACTAAACAATGAAACATTGATTTTTTGGCGGGCAAAACACCCTATTGCATTATGCAAAATAAAATATGAAGTTGTTCGGGAATCTTGACGTGCCAATCGCAACAGAAGTTTGTCAACAGACTCACTTAGTCTACCTCTTCTGCAGTGCTTCTTACGGAAAACCCCATCGATTCCCCTAAGAACCTTGATGGTCAAAGCTTATCGCGTGACGAAGACTGGGCCACTCACCTGGGCTCAAACAAAGACAAACGATTCTTCTCTTCAGACACCTAATGGCACTTTTTTTAAATTCGCCCTTTTATAGTTTCTTTTCTCCTCGGGTTGGCAAAAGAATACTTGCAACTTACCTTCACTTGGATCTACTTGAGATTGAACACTCTTTTATACTTCTGAACCCGTTCGTTACTGATTTCGTTACTAGTTATCACCGGTGTTCGTTGCTAGTGCCACCTCCCGCTCGTCGTCGTTTACAGCGCCTGGCATTTAATGTCATTTTAAAGATGGCCGAGGTAGTTGGCTGGGGTTTGTACCAACGCAACTTTCGCGGTGTTTTCTGATCCCAAGCGTTTATTGCCACTAAATGGGATCATCGGAGCGCCTGCAGAATGAAATTCTGCTTAAGGAAGAGGCATTCCTCAAAGAACAGAGGACCAAATTAACTGAACAGCTAAACAAATTGAAGGTGAGAATGCTTGCTCTCTCTCGTAGTATCGTAAACTTTATTAAGCTCGGATTTAAGAGTAGCGTGTGTGCGCTAGTGTTTCGGAGAAATTAGATAATATAACAGAAAGAAAAACACAAATATTTAATCTAGTACTATATATAATCAGACAAAGATAAAAATTGAGACTTCAAATGAAGCTTATGCTAGCAATAGTTTTCAGTTAAATCTTGATATGTTCCATAATTTTGACACATGAATTTAAAAGATGCTTCCCGGAAGAGGTAGTATTAACGCGTGGTAACTGTAACTTGTTTTTTGCCTCTAAGACCATATATACTTTTAATGAAAATAGCGAGTTTCTTATTTCCTTTCACATTTGATACATTTTTGGTAATAGGTGTCCAAGGGCGAAACTGTGATACATTTTGTTTTTACAATAATACTCAGATTAACTACATTTATGAACTAATTGAAGATTCAAGATGGAAAAGTTCAGGGTATTTCCATCCCCATTTGATTCTTTGTTTCCAGTCACCCTTTTGTTAAAGGGGATTGGTCAAAGCCAGTTAAGAGTGAAGCTGGGGAAAGAAATGTGCAATGAGGTTTTAGAACCTTAAGTGAAGTACTAACCCATGAGACAAGGCACTCTTGCGATAATTGTGTGGGCTCTTAAGTATGACTAAGTAACACTGAAGATGTAGGAAATGGGGCCTATGGTTTATAGCCCTTATCCAAGTAGACTTGAACTTGTAACCATTGGCAGGTGTAATTACAAAGACAGCACATACTCCTCAGTTATTTTAAGACCTTGAGTGTTGGTCTGGTCTGGCGCTTGAACCCTCTACTTTTCACTTAGTAGCCTGACACTCTACCAACTGAGTTAACCAGGCTGCAGTTATCAATCTTAAATGTATACAAAAGAGTGTATCCCTTGTGAAAAGCATTCCTGATTAAGGAACCTCAGGAATTTTTAATTGCACAATTTTCATGATACACTAAGGAACCTAAAAGAAATAGGTCCTTCAAAGGTTATATGAAGGATTTTGATTTTTTTAGTCTATCAGTTAATGAGAAATTTGAAACATTTGATGGTAATGGTTTAAGTGGCAGAATGGAAGATTCCTTTTTCTCACAATAAAAATCCAATTTAGTTTAACTGTTTATTAGTCATAAACAGTCCACAAATAAACTCCTTAGTGGGTTTCATCTACATGATTTTACTTACTTACCTAATTAATTCATTAATTTTTTTTCACTTAGTGAGGAATAGTCTTTCAAAAGCAATGTGACTTGATTTTTCCATTGGCTAACATGTTGTACCGGTAGGTGGAAGAAATAGCACTTGTGAAATTGTTGAAACAAGACAACATGAATTCCCATCAGACAACCATGGAGCTGTTTACTAAAAATCCCCAAGTGGTAAGAGTATTATAACTATGATTATGCAATTTTGTTACATCTCAAAGGTAAAAGTAAGGTAAACTGTATCTTCTGGCCCTTGTGTAAGTGGCTCACATGATCCAGTTAGTGATCATGCACAACCTGGTTTTTACTCTATTGCTACTCTTTGCTGGATGTCCATTTCAGAGCTATTCCTAGCATTAAATTTGCCGAGACTAATTTATGTGCTTCTGGAAGGAGAGAGGTACTGTGCAAGTAACTTTCAGGGTGCACAATTGTAAAGTTTTAAATATAATATTAAAATTGTACAATGACTATCCTAATGGCCAGCACTGAAAGCTAACCATTATAGGTGCTGTACCTCACACTGATGGCGTTTTGAGGAGAGTGTTAGCCTAGATGAAGCCTACCATCATTGTGCATAATTTTCCAGAACATTTCCATATAACCACCCCATTGAAGTTCGCTTTAAACTCCAAGGCAGTGTGGGATCTCAAAATTAAAACAATGCGAAGATTGTGCTAGAGGTAAATAAGATTGTAACTGAGAGGTCTAGAGCTTGGGTATGTTGAGGACAAACTAATGACTTCTGTTAGGGACAATGGTTATTTTGTGACACAGCAAACGTATTGCCACTTAATATTGTTATTGCCATATTAATTTTGTTTGCTTGTAGTAATTTAGTAGCATACAATCAAACAATAGACGGGAATTTTGTTATTTTCATTTTTGTTTTTAGCCTTCATCCTCCAGCCAAAGAATTGATAGTCTTGAATTAACAGAAACAGAAGTGAATCATATTCCACTGCAAGGACTCAACACCTTTGAGATGTGAGTTTACAATGTAGTTGCATTTAACTTTTCTGATACATGAAGCTTCAAAAGATAATAATTTAAAAATAAGCCAGTTAAAAAATTAATATGAATGGTGTGTGTTGTAGTATGAGTTGAAGGCCACAGGGATTCTTGTACAGTTGTGTAACATTTTCCGGGATAAACACTTGCAAATATATAAGAAATAACTGGTCAGGATAAAAGAAACTGTACTCTGGTGCCACTTGAATTATACGCTGTTTCCGCAAGAAAATGGTGTCCTCTCATTTAAATGCAATATACACATAATAAGTTCTAGTGGGGTCTGTATCATTGACCAATCTTATGTCTCAAATAGTGGCAAAAAACTTGTCTGATCAATATCCAGCCATCCTGCAGGCCCCTGTGTTACATCACTCTGCGTGTTCATACACTTGAAAAGACTGAGCATAACTTTTCAGGAATAAAGAAGATTATCAAGAAGATGAGGAAGAGGAGGAAGAAGAAGATGATGATGATGATGATGATGATGATGATGATGATGATATGGAGGATGATGGCACTGGATACAGTGAGTGAACTTCATTCTGGACAATATCACTTTTTCAACACAGTTTGGGTCATACAAATGAATATATGAAATATCATATATTTGAACTGTGGAGAAAGATACGAATTGATAATTGATCATCGCAGCTACACACACAACTTAAGCAGTTGTGAAATTTAAGCCTGAAAAAAATCCCGTTCAGGTCTGAATTTTTTTCAGGCTTTAATTTCACAACTGCTTAAGTTGTGTGCATAACTGCAATGATCAATCATCAATTCATACAGTTTGGGCTCCTATTATTTTTGGAATCCTCATTCTCACAATCTCATCCCTTTTACTGATATTAAATGTACTTCATCTGTGAATATCTAAATACAGTTTGGTAAAAGTGTCCTTTGCAAGGCATGTTACTGTCTGTAATTATATTGGTTGAGTCTATAAAAAAATTCAATCAATCTATTTTTTTTTGTACTTTTCATATCTACAGGTCAACAGCTGTTGAATGCAATATCAAGTATGCACTATCAAAACAATCATGGAGGTCAGGAAATGCCCAGGTAGAGTATAGGAGTTACAAATACTTGCCAAATGTCCTTGGGACACTTGACAAAATGCCAACTGGTTTTGAGGTATGAAGTTACTAAGTATTCCATTTTCCAAGGACCCCCCACCCCCCATAGCAGAATCAACATCAACTTTGTGTCAGGGGTGGAGAGAGTGATGACCAAATAAATGTAATTTTCTGCTTTTCCACACAAACAGTCAGTTTGTTTGCAAAAGAAAATTACACTGTTGTTTGAAGATAAAGAAAATTATTTTCTCATGTTGAATTTTTTAATATATCTTACTTACTGCCTTTTTGGTAAAATCTTGTTTTACCATTTGAAAAATATAATTCCTGTCTTTGTGCTACCATTGTGTGAGGCGCGGTGGCCTCATAGTTAGTGCGCTCGACTCCGGATCGAGCGGTCCGGGTTCGAGACCTGGCCGGGGACATTGCGTTGTGTTCATAGGCAAGACACTTCACTCTCACAGTGCCTCTCTCCACCCAGGTGTATAAATGGGTACCGGTGAATTTAATGCTGGGGGTAACCCTGCGATGGACTAGCATCCCATCCAGGGGGGAGTAGAAATATTCCTAGTCGCTTCATGCTATGGAAACTGGGATAAGCTCCGGCCTGATGGGCCACTTGGCTCGTATGCAGACTTTACCTTTGTGCTACCATGTAATACTTTCTATTTAACTTACAACTCACACAAGACAATATCAACCTTCACAACTTGAACAGGTGGTGAGTTCTTATTATCAATTTCAATGGCATGAAGTGTCTAGCATGTTAGTCCTTTTGATTCCAGGTACCACTTTAAGATTAAAATGCAAAAACTTTTCTATCAACCATTTCCTCTCAGGTCTGTCCTACACAGCATACTACAACATGAGGTTGGAGTCCTCGATGAAGATGATGACGACGACTAGGTTCATTAACAATGCCTATTAAAAAAACAAAATGCAGCAGCAAGGATAGTACGAATTGATCTTGTTTGGTCTTTGTTAAAACATTGTAAATGCATGTGATCAAACTGTGGGTCATGCAGCTTTGTTATCAAAAGAGACAAGAGAGATGTTTGGGCAAGAATTTCAAAGGATGGATAACACAATCTCATGATGCCAATGATTTGAATCAGCAAACATTGTGCAAATTTATGAATTTGTGGATAAATAAAAGGTCAAATAACACTCCTGTCGCTCTGGAACCTGTGGACAATGTTTGCAACATCCACATGCAAATGGTAAATGATAGTTTGTTTTTTTTTTAACTGCCACTGCCTTGAAGGATTGCATAATGAGTTTAAATAAAATCATTATAAACTGGCAATTTTAATTCAGGGAACATTCGTCCGTACTACAGTATTTTTGTCGAGATGAAACAGTGTCAGTTGGCTGAGTTTTTTGAGTTCCTTTCACAGACCAGGCAAGACATCATAGTACTCTACTGTGACAAGTGAAATTAATGCTGTAGCAAGTTTGGCCAACTTAAATTGCTAAGTTTCTTTACACCATTTACCTCAGTTGTCCCAGAAGAAAACATTTCCAAACCATCTTAAATCGACATATTTTAAAAAAACATAAGTAGAAATCTACTAGCATACTATTGCAAATGCTGCAATCTGATTGGCTCAGCTACTTGTATAATATCAGCCATTAGAGTGCAGCTGGCAGAAGGAATTAGAAAGAATTGGAAACCATTATTTGAAAGAAATTTTAGTTAGAATTCTAAGAGAAAAAGTATATTATTTGCTCTGGATTTCTATGAGGTGATAGCTGATTTGGCAGCTTCATCTATCACCTCATAGAAATCTCAAGCTCATAATCTAATTGTTAATTAGAAGAATTTACATACGACAGTCTGCTTAGCACTAACAGCAGTTTTCAATCAAATGATTCATCTTTATTTAACACAGCTCATCAAACAAACAAATATTATTGGCATATGTATATATTTCAACAACATTTTGTATTTTCATATTATCAGTTTGGTTACGATTTGTATTTTCCAATAGTATCTAGAGGTTCATTTACATATTGCATGTTTTGGAATGGCAATATCTAGAGGGGCATTTACATATTGCATGTTTTGGAATGGCTTGTTCAAATGAAACTAATACCGGTACGTATCTATTTTGCTCACTTGCTGTTCTGATGGTCTGAGCAAGTTAAGAGACATTCAGATTTAGCTGGATATGGATATGATCATCTTAATGTACGTTACGACCTAAATCAATTAGAAACAAGTTCTATTCCTTGCACCTCCATGAAACATCCTACAATGTGTAATATTAATTTAATACTGTTCTAATAAAATAAATCCTATGGAACACCAACAGCTGAATTGAGTGTGTGGCAAGATTACATGTATTCCACATGACTTCTCCATGTAGTTATAAATGTGTGTGGCACAAGACTCTTTCTGGTGAAAAGCAGTATTTGCCACAAATTGATAACATTGCACTTGGTGGAAAGTATTGTTAGTTCGAAAACTATCAGCTCAAGAAAAAAAAATGGCAAAATATTTCCTTTAATAGACAAAAGTCACATCAATCAGCTGTCAATGTAGCAGAAGAATCACTGCTGGTTGTTGTGTTTAAAGCATGACATCTTAAACTGTTAAGCCATCACTCATGTGCCCCCAGCATCTGCAGCTGATGCTGAAACAAAAAAAAACACATACCATTTCAAATTGGCAAGTCAACAAAAAATGGTTTTCTACACAAAAAATAATAAGAATGTCACTTTATTTAAAGTGATTCCCAGTAGGCTTCACTGATGAAAAATAAACAATATTATATTCAACATCTTAATCTTGAAAATAATTTTATGGAAATAACATTGTTGTCAGTCTCTGTAACATGTTAGAATGCCATTACTGATTAGGCATATTAGTATATACCACACAAGTGAATAGTGCTTTTCGCACACGCTGATTGGCTAGCTCAGAGTTGATTAGCCAAGTACTATTCACCTCCGAGCAGCTGAAGAAAAACAAAATGTCTTTCAGTTTCAAATAAAGTTACTCTTAACAAGTAAAGTTACTCTTTGGTCCGCTAGTTATTCAGCTTGTGTGGTATATACAAAAACAATATTATTCATCTCGGTGTCGGTGAAAGTGGTGGATATTTACCATGCTGCTTTGTGCCTCGGTAAATATCCACCACTATTCACCTCTACTTCAGTGGATAATTGTTAACTGTGATATTATTCTGCCCAAGGCATCAAAGTTGCTGTAAAATTTGACAATCCCACAAACCTTTTCCATCACAGGCCACTACTTTCACTTTTTCTACCTTGACAAGTTCACCAACCTCTCTGAATTCTACATTGTTTAGGACAAAGGTCCAGACATTATCACAAAATCTATACGTGTTCAAGTGACCCTGAAATAAAAGAAAAAAGAGTAAACCTTTTTTAACTTTGAAACCTTGTCACAAATATACAATCTTTTCAGCATCAAAGTTTTTATTTAATGACCTTAGGTTATTGACACAATGGATCATTCCATAACAATTATTTTGTTCTTTAACCTTACCTTAAATGAAATTTTGCTCTTGACTTTGTTGGAGAGAGCATAGTTGATAGCTTTGTCAAACTGCAGTAATACTTGCAGAGCAAGCTGTGGGCTAATCTGCTGTGACTGAGGATAACAATCAAATGATCAAAAAAGATTCCTTGATGGTTTTTGAGTAGAACAGGTAGACACATTGCTTAGTGTTAAATGGCATTATAACCTACATGTACACTGTAGATATTTGTAATGAGCCATTGACCACATTTCCAATCAGAGGTTGACATTCCTATCTTTTGAGAGTGTACAATGGAAGCCAAACAACACTGGTTACGTGTGTTAGTGAATTGAATAGTGCAAATATGTGTCCACATAGCTTCTGCAATTGAGTCTGCATCTCAAGTATTAATTTAAAAGACAGCTTCCAAAATATGCTTATGTCAGTAAAACTAAATAATTCAGAGGAGACTCCAGCAGAAAGGTGTCTGCTTTGCATGGGGTTTTCACAATCACCTTTCTCCAAAAGTTGTCAGCTAGCCTAGTGACTGTGATATAAAAGCATGCTGCAACACATTTAACATCACACATGCCAACTTTACTGGATTATCCGAAATCACCTAAACTATACCTGCCAACTTTTTCCGAGTCAAAGGCATGAAATTTTTAACCCGGAGAGTACCAGGATTTCCGAAGACGACACGAAAGTATCCGAAGTTTTCCGAAGACTTTTGAAGACGTCTGAAGACATTCCAAACAATTTATTCTATGACTAAATTTGCATACAGTAGCGCAACCGGAAACAATCTTGTGCATCTCTTGGACCCTGTCCGAGCAAGTGTTTCGCTAAACACGACCTCGTTCCCAATGCTTTTCTTGTCAGAAATCATAGAAATCAGTGATTTCGAGCAAGTGCTGTCCGGTACTCATTTACTTTTTCAATTACATGGAGTTTTCATTTCTTGAATTGGTGTAAGTTTACATCTTTTAGGAAAGTGTCTCAATTCAAGCTGTTATAGCTCACATTTTTCATCCAGGCATGAGAATGTGGTCTGTAAGCCCGAGTTGCCACGAGATTGAATTTTCAACTCGCAGGTGCGAGACTCACGCCTAAGGCGCAAGAGTTGGCAGGTATACCTAAACACAGGCCAAATCTCTCAGTTTCCCCATATGGGTCAGTAAATCTTCTGCCAGTGGATAATATGAAGGAAGCACATTAAATACATTTT
>OMLO01003244.1_pt1 | contig 13404 bp, 15 predicted proteins | sample 1674811 | NCBI WGS metagenome assembly OMLO01 (sample SAMN06265003, study PRJEB25207) | coral metagenome | isolation source: Coral host | place: Mexico:La Bocana,Puerto Morelos, Mexico | collected 2008-11-13
GGATTTGTTTTTTGGTGCCAACTTTAAAAAAGCGATCAGATGAGGCATGTTTTCTTCAAAAACCTGTCCTACGGGACGATCAGACTTGAGCCTTTCCTTCGCCCACCTTTTGATTCGTTTTTTTTCTGCGCAGGCCGTAGTTTGATTTGATTTTTGCCTGCGCGGATGCGCCATGATTTGGGAGAGTCGTCGCCGCGTCATTGTGTTTATTGTATTGTGTTGTAAAAGCTTTTTTTTGTGTGTTTTTGTTGTGAGACCCGGCTACTGAAGATAATTGTTTAGGTGGAAACTAGAAAAGGTGATCTGTGAAAAGGAAAAATCGAGAATGCCTTCAGAAGCTTCTTGGACAATCCCAAATCATAGTGTTGCCTGACAGCACTGCAATTTACATAATGGCAATTTATGCCTCGATCGAATTCACCGATCCATCTTGTTTCCATTCTGCACATGGAGCCATTTGCATCCTGCAACGTCACGAGGAGACCAATGAGGCAGTTGAAAGATATTAGAAGAGCCTAAAGAGGCATGTTTGCTGCTTCGCCCCAGTACCTCTCTACAAGATTCATTCTTCAGGCAGGAATTTGTTCTGGAATGGGAATTGCATCAATTGTGGCTGCGAGGCAAACCCAGTCGGATTTATTCACCCCATTTCAGGTAAGATACGCAAGGCTTGTACCGCAGTCTTTGAGTCAGTTTGGAGACCATGTAATTCCATTGAGCTTGGGTCAACACCTTACATTTTGGCAGCCTCATAAACAAAACAAAGCCTGTGCAATCGACTTGCATTTGAGGGCTCCTGTGGACGTGTATTTGTATTTATTACCGCGGTGAACGACATTCATCCATCCAATTAGATCCAAGTAAATTTGCGGTTCCTCTCAGAAGGCAAATCACAGTGTTTACCACGATCAGTCTTTGGAATGTTCTATTCACTCTTGACTTTTGACGTGGCAGAAGCATGCAGAAGCCAGTGATCGTGCCAGCTAACATTACAGCTGCAAAACTTTCACAAGTGGCTGTCGCAAGAAGCGAAAAAGCAGACTGCCAGACCGTGTTTCGAGTGTTTCCGGCGAGTTGTCGCTTTTATGTCAGGGTGAGTCCAATATTTAGACAGGACGAGAAAAAGGCGTTTAACAAGCTAGTGACACGATACCCAAGGAATGGCTAGCTGGCCAGACCTTCTTTCCGGGGAGAGGCATCAACAAAAAAAACCATAGATTTGCATCAAAACGAACATACATTTGCCATTTGCATTTATAAAAAAACAGAAAGGAGGGAAGGAAAGAAGCAGGGAAGGAAGGAAGGAAGCATGGAAGGAAGGAAGCATGGAAGGAAGGAAGGAGGGATAGTTGGAATTGGCCTTGCCCTTGTTCTACAAAACTTATAGGGCGGAACAGGGGCAAGCCCAGTAGATAGAAAAATAGTATATAGATAGTTTGCGTAAAAACAAGGTATTTTTTGCAGTAAAATCTCATGTAATTTTCTTCTTTGATTTGGGATTTTGATTTTAGGTTGTTTTGGTGCATTAGTTATTTTTCGTGTTATGCCTTTCTGAAAGAGTTTGATGTCATAATTACATAATGGACAATGATGTATTTTTTGCATATATATATATATTCTTGTCTCGTTTCCTTAAGTTTCTCCTTGTTGTTTTCCCTGTAGTGTTTCTGTCTTTCATTTATTTTATCAAGGTTATTTTGGTGATATTCTTGCCAGTATGCCTTGTCGTGTTCTTTATTTTTTTGTCGCGTTTTTTGTAATATGATGTTCCCTAACATATTCACGACACTTGCTACAGCATTTGTGTTCATCGCTTTCTTTTTTCCTTCTTGCATTTGCGACATCTTTCTATATCAATAACTTCCATATAAAAAGCTAGCAATGGTTCTTCCTCACTTCACCTGCTAAGCCCCCACCCTACAACTTTACAACTTTTCATAACAGTATCTCACTTGAAATGTTTATCACAAAACATTTCATCAAAGTCAGGGGGCATTTCCCAAAACAACTTTACACAAATATTTTCAGGGGAAATTTATCATACAATTTATGCAGGTGAAGTGAGGAAGACCCTTGCTCATAGAAAAACAATATTCCTAAATTTTTACCATAAATTTTACACATAAGTTTTTGGGGTAATTTCCCATTTCCCTTTTCCTTCAACCGTGCTCGCCACGGCTTTTCCATCTTCTTCCTCACCATCAATGGATGGCACGCCTTCCTTGTTTAAAGTCGGATTGTCGTTGTGAGTTGCCAGATGCGCTTCAAAGTTTGACTTTTGGATGCTAAATTTCAATCAGAGTTTGTGGCAGATTGGCATCTTCAAGTGCGGATGTTTGATAACATCTTTTTCTCAAACCATCAGCCCAAAAAAGCATTGCAGATAGATTTGTCTTTTTGCATCGCAATATGGACTACCAAGAACTTTACCGAGTGGAGCGGATGCGTTCTGTGGGACTTGGCATACTCATCTCAAATGGTTGGGTGGCTGGTGAAGTTTCGCACGAGACACAAAGAAACTTGAGACAGTATGTGGAAAGGTGCGAGACCAATTTGAAAGCATCCAATATGAGGTTGATGCAGTTGAACCTTGATGTGGATTACCCATATCATTTTCTTTGCATCTACAAGGGTGGTATGACCGAAGTGAAGATGCAGAATATGACCATTCTTCAGATGAAGAAGCACATCATTCAAAAGTTGTTTCCCTTCCTTAGTGGTATCAAAATTCATCCTGACAATGCGTTTCGCTTCACATTTGAGGGAAGTCCAGCAGATATGTCCAACAATCGCATCAAAATGCTGGGGAACTTTATGGCAACAGACATTTGCCATTTGCATTCTTTGCGACAAGAGCACCCAGAACCAAAGGCGAAGGCGGTGGTTCAACCGCCTGTTGTGGCAGTGGCAGGCAATGAAGATGAACCAGACTTGTCATTTATGCTTCGTCCTCCAATTGTGGAAGATGACATTGGAGACACTGGTGAAGCAGATGCACGCGATGAACCTCGTGGAAGCACTGAAGTGCCTGTTGTTGAAGACCGTACCGACAAACTCATTCACATTTCCGTGAAGGTTATTGATGGCAATGAGACAAAGGTGCGCAATTTCACCTTCCTTCCTTCCTACAAGGTGGGTGCAATTTGTACCAGTGTCGTGCTTCCAGATGTCAATAGCCAAGATTTGGGTGTCTTTCTCAATGGCTACATCTTGAACAATGATATGGACATTACTTCGCTTCGTCTTGGTGCAGAGGATGACCTCGTGTGCAGGGTGTTGGATGAGGACGAGAGCACTTTCATTGCAGATATGAAAAAGAACATCACGCTGATGTCTGTCAATCAGCAGTTCTTTGATTTGAACACGGAGGGCTATGGATGCAAGAAGGTGGTTGTTCTTGCTCCAACGCATCGTGCTATTCCCATCCACATTGCATACTACTTCAAGTATGAGACAGTTGGTGATTTGAAGCAATCCCTTGGTGCATTTCTCAAGATTGACACGGATGACTTCAATGAGAAGTATGCTTTGAGGACAGCACGCTCTGTGCTTGAAGATTGAGAAACCTTGTTCCCGTTGTTTTCAAACTTTGAGTTGCAGAATTCTTTACCACTCTTTGTGCACCTTGTACCATCTTTGCGTGGTGCTGGTAAAAGGGCACGAGTTGATGGGAAGCCAGTTGAGAAAGCAAATAGCATCAAGGAGTTGAAGCAAGTGGTGCAACAAGGAATGGTTCAGTTGCAATCTATGACTAACCACGCACCTGTGGTGATTAGCATCATTGAACAGATTGACGGCATTATGAACAAGGTGAAGTCTGAACCAAATACAACAGTGAGTTCGTTGATGGCACGTGTTCCAAATGACAAGTTGAGCATCATCGTTGCATCAACTATGACACACTCACCAAGGGCTCACGAACGAGTGAGGTTTATTGCAGAGCATACACTGTCAGATTTGTTTGAAGACCTTGAAGCATTGAGCCTTCAAAAGTCTATTGCGCAATCTACTTTGTGTAGCGCCATCCAGTTTGCTATCCATTCTGAATTCACAGACCAAAATGGTGGCATTGCTTGGACGCGTCTCTTGAAAGTTGTTGCTGACACCTTGGGAAAACAGACAGAAGCGTCTGAAGCCGAGGACAGAAACACCTGTATCTTGATGTGAAATTTGCACTCCAGAAAGAGGCATTACAAACTCCAGAAAGAGGCATTACAAACTCCAGAAAGAGGCATTACAAACTTCAGAAAAACGCATTACGAAATCCAGAAAAACGCATTACAGCATTCCGTAAAACCCACCTAAAACCAGTGTTTTTGAATGTTTTACGGATTTTAGTAAAAGGCATTACGAAATCCAGAAAAGCCTATTACAAGGAGTGCAGTTTGCATCAGTGTACTGTGGGCAGTTTGGTAGCACAGACCAAGCATATACCCAACCTTTGGATTGTCCGAGATGGAAAAAATGTGCTTTTGTTCTTGGTAGTTGCACACCTGACCCAAGACAGTGTCTGAAGGATGTTGTAAAAGAGAGACTTGTTTGATTTTCACCATTCCTGTAATTTGTGCTTGGGAGGGTTTTTTGACTTGAGTTGTTTTTGGTAGAAGTTGGTTTTGGCACAAGATTTCTACGCACATTTTGAGTTCATTGCTTGGTGTGTGTGCGTCGCAATGAGTGGTGAGCGCTTTGAGTGGAGTGATGGCGACTACGAAGCGGATGACATTGAATATGAGAAGTACCAGAAGCAATGCAATGACATCAAAGCAGAGCGCTATAAATCAGTACACAAGTGTTTGGAGACTATGCAAGCAAAAATGAAGAGAAGAAAGACCAAGGCAATGACTGTTGAGCACATTTTGCTTTGGTGAGACCATTTGACGCAAATCTTTAATCTGGAGCGTGTTTTCCAACATACACTTTTGCTCCCAAATCTTTTAACGGGCGGATGACATTAAGTTGGACACCCTGAAAAGCATTAATAAAATGCTCGGGAATTTGGTGATGAAAATCCATCACAACATACAGTGTCCGAAGTGATAGGTGAAAAAGGTTGGTTGAAACTGTAGTTGGCAGAGTTCAGAACGATACAGAGAAGATTTAGCACATACAAGAGACACAGAACAGAACAACTGCACTCGCCATCGCGACAGGTTGATGACGACGAGTACTCGTTGTGGGTGCTCATTGGAAGGGTTTTACCCCTAATATTTTTAGGGGAAATATATTTTTAAGGGATAAATTTTTGGGGCAAAAACCAAAGCCACCAAACCCCAAAAAATGGAATGGGATGAAATGGATGTGGGAGTAGTGATGGATATATATAAGATAGATAGATAAATAGATAGATAGATATATATTATATCTATACCTTTAATAACTCGTGGCGAAGATACCCAACGGCATCATTATCCAAGAAGTAGTATTTTTGTCCAAGTTTAGTCTCAATTTTTTTCACGGTTTTGATTTCCTTCAACCAATGGGAAGTCTTCTCTTTTTCAGTAATCCCCTTTTTGCGCATAATTTTCACGCTATCCCCAATATCTAGATTGGGATATTTTCTAGTTTTAGTAGCCTTGATTGATATGTTCAACTTTGTTTTGATTTCGTTTTTGGGTTCTCTGGCTTGCTTGGGTGTCAAGCCTGTGGTGGAATGCACATTTTTAGTATTGTATGTAAGTAAGATTTCAGTGTTGTAATCTATCCACTGGATATCGGGTTTTTCCTTTTTCTGGTCAAACTCAACCCTCTTAAATAGCATATCTTTGTATGTTCTAATGAAACGTTCGGCAAACGCTGGATGACTGCGAGCGTGATGGATTTCAATGTTTTCCTTTTCAAGGTATCCCATAACATCAGCGCTTCTTAAACCACTTTCCTCATCGGAATATAGCATTTTGGGTTTCCTCCCCATTTTTTGTATCCCTTCCATTATCCCTGCTAGCAAATCCGACGGCGACTTTGACTTTATTGGGATGACGACGGCATACTTGGTAAAGATATCTATCAACACCAAACCAATCCTGAATTTTTGGTAGTTTTCCAAATCATTTTTTGATATAAAAAATAAATCCAGTTGATACTCCCAATAAGGAGATGGTGCAACAAAACTGTTTTCCCCCCTAGGTTTTCTTTTTTCTTCCACATTTTTAGAGAAGAACCTCCTAACATCATCCATTGTGATGGATGGGTCTTTAGCCTTTGCATCTTGGAGTGTGGTGCGGAGAGAGCCAAATCCAGAGCGGTCATAATAGATATCATTTATAATTTTTTGCTTACTATCACTCATATAGATATGATATATAAAAAAAATAATTGTTGATATAAAATATCAAAATATTTTATATTAACAAGCACTACAGTTGCAGTACCTACACCAGCCTTCACAGTTATCAGATGTGTGTCCCAACTCATTTTCTACCCTTTGGGCTGTGAAGTTAGAACACAGTTGTCCCCCTACAGTTTCAAACTCAAATTTCACACCACATTTCCCACAGTATCCCTTAAACCTATCCAGACACCACTGTACTGATATGTAGTTTTCTTCATCTATTTCCCTTTCAGCCTTCCTATCTTGAATTTTGTATCCATTAATCTTATTTTGGAAGTATTTTTTTATCAACTCCTCATTCATAAATCTATCATACTCGGGATTTTTGAAGAAATAGACTTTGTTTAAATCCCTTGCTCTAGTTAATGAGCACCACAGCCATTCTTTACTCACCAAGTATTTTTTATCCCATTCGTGGATGGTGATGCTGTCCCTTATGCTAGTCCCTTGGACAGAATGACAGGTGGCACAATAACTGTAGATGAAATGTTTTGCTATGATTGCTTTGTAGAGTTTTCTTGTATCTTCTGGGTCTTTGATGTTTTGTATCACTAGATTTTCATCTTCAACACTTATGATTTTCCAGCGGATATTTACATTAAGAGTTCCATCAACTGCTTTCCTGTACTTTCTGCATATCAGTTCTTCACCAACTTCATATTGTTCTGTTTTGTTCATCCTCCTTCTGACTTCATTAGCCACCATTCTGCACCTAATGTTTGTGTATGCTATGTTTTCATTTCCATCCATCACATCACTGCTTAACCTGAAGTATTTCTTGATGATATCCTCAATGGGTAAGTTATTTACCCAAAAATCATCATATAAGTTTTTCATTATCTCTCTTCCCTTTTCTCCTTCTGGGGTATTCTTACCACCTACCCTTTTACAAACCTTTAGGAAGATGTTATGTTTGAAAATTACATCTATGCAGTTGTCAGCATATGTTTCGTGGCATTGTGTGTTGGTGAGGTCTTGGATTGGTGGAAGTTGTTTTGTATCTCCTGTTCCTATGATTATTTTTTCTGGGTGGTTCAGTGTGAATTGTCTCACCTTGTTTAGCACAAAGAGGTTTGACATATAAATCTCATCAAAGACTATGACATCAAACTCACTGTGGTCATAGTATGGTAGTGTTTCACCTTTATCCACTGGAATGGAGAAGAATTTGTTTAGGGTAATGGCTTCACAAGATATTTCTTGTGCTAACCTATTATGGGGTACAACAAACAAAACATTGTACCCCATCTCCTGAAAGTACTCACAGATATAACTCTTACCACTACCTGCATATTTGGCTCTAATCATTACCTGTTTCTTTTCGGCGATTTGCTCACATATGGCTTTTGTATCCCATTCATCATTTACTTCAATTCTTTCATTTTTGTAGATGGGTATTTGTGGTATCTCATTATTCTTATACATATATTTTTCATTTGGACACTTTGCCCTTTTGTTTTCAAATCTCCACCCTCCAACATTATTATGAAAGTCCAGCAGTTTCTCTGCTTTTTTCAGGTCAGTGTGGTGAATGTGAAGCGCATCAGTCTTAACAGCATAGACATCTATGTTGTTTTCTATTTTTAATTTCCTGTATGCATCATACATAGCAAAGTTGTGATATTGAAGAAGCAGTTCTTTTATATATCTAAATCCATTTGTCAAAGTCCTGCTGTCAGAAACATTCAAGATATAATACTTTGAAGTTTTACTTGCAACATTGTATTGTTTATAACTGTCCATTTTCCAACCTTCAATGTATATCTTTTCTCTCTCTTCTTCTTCTTCTTCATCATCACTCATATCAGGAAGACTATAGTCATCATCATTATCATCATCATCATCATCATTTATATAATAAGTTTTGGTAATGGTAATTTTGGGTCAGTACCTTCTAAAAGGTAATGGTCTAATGAAAAAATCTGCCCTCCATATTTCTTTTGATAGTGTAGTGTCTCATCCAGTGTATCAAAGATTTTACTTTTATCAGCCTTGTTCTGTCCCTTCTCCAGCAGTCCGAAGGTTATGTTTGCAATGAGTTTCTTTATCCTCTTGTCCTCTTCTGCTTTGCTACTGATTTTTGTACTGTAAAGTTCATCTACCAGTTTCTTATATTTCACTTTGTGTATTTGAGATGGCTTTTTGTAGTACAAAATCTTTACCACAACACCATTTGAAACAAGTTGCTTCAGAAACTTCCCATATACAAGATTAATTTTTTTATTGAAAAATAGATTACCTTGACACACTTTAACTATATACAGTGTGTGATTACCCATTGTGTTGATATCATCTGTGTTCAAGAAGGGTCTCCAAACATCAAACTCATTAAACACTGGTATGCTTTTGATTTTTGAAAATGCACTAGTGTATGCTTTACAAATATCTATCTCAACAATCTCTGGAGGAAGTGATGAATAGCAACCATCCTTCCTTTTCCTTCCCCAAAGTTCCCCGTGAGGTATTACTGTCCTGCATTCATCCAAGACATTGATGTCAGTCTCGCTGTAGTATGACTTGTGATTTTCAGTAAAAATGGCTTTGTTGAAATCAAACATCACTTTGCTCAAAGTATTGTGCTTCTCCTCGCTTTCTACCCAGATATCTTCATTAATCCTATCTGTATCTAAATGTTGAGTATCAATAATGTAATTAACAACTTTTCTTTTCTTATCCGGAAGTTTGTATGTAAATCTTGCTCTCGCTTCTTTGATACATCCCGCTTTCCATCTGATTTGTGGTTCATAACCTGCCTCCTTGAACTGCATAACTAACTCTCCTAAATTGTTATTTTGATAAAGTAAATGATACTCATCATACTCTCTCAACTGGAGTATGTCATCTAAATGACTTATCATTTTGTGTTTGATGGGTTCTTTTTTATCACTGATGTAGTAGTTGCTTGAGATTTTCATTTCAAACTCATTTGGTAATTGTTCCTTCCTTGTTATGCTCATTGTATTGTGATTGATGGTGTAAATGTGATTGTTCTTAACCAATCCGTAAAAAATCTGTCCCCCTTTGTGCTTGTAGTCTGTGGGTTCATATTTGTAAATTCTATTGCATTCAAGGTCATAAAGTCTAACTGACAACTTATATTTTTCAAATATTCTTGCCATCTGATTGATGGAAGCTCCATTTTTTACAAACTCTTCTTCTGATAACTCAAGTGTTTTCAAGATGTTTTCCCTAGTCATATTTTTCGCCAGTGAGCCCCTTTTTTGCCTCATCAAGGTATCACCATAAAAATCCTTCAGTGAATTAATCCAACACTCATTTTCTTGATAGTGTTCCTTTTGTATGGCTTCTTTCACTGTGAGTTTTTCAATATCTACTTCTGTTTCTATGTATCTATGGAAGATGCTTACATTTTGCGATTTAGTCAGGTTCTCATTAATGGCGTCAAAGTCTAAAGTGTTCTCATCAAGGAATTCTGCTTGTTCAATTCTGACTGCATCAATGTATCCCGCTAACTCTGTTCTATACATCTCTGCAAAAGTATTATCAGTTTGTAAAACTGTTATCATTTTTCTGAACTCACTTGGTTCATCAATCTTATCAATAAGAACCTTGACTTTTCCATTGATGTAGTCAGGTATTGCTTTTACATATGCTGACCTCACAGCAGGATTGACTAGCACAGTCCAGTATTCAATACCATTGCGCTTAAAGACTTTCCTTTTTGATAATTCCCTTCTCTCCCTTGTAAAAAGCATATATTTAACCTCAAAGGCTTTACCATCCTTTGCCAGTGTTTTTTGCAATCTTTTTTTGGATGCTTGTATTCTCCCTTCATTTGCTTTCTGTACAGTTTGTTCCATTCTTTGGTTTATTGGTGCTATGTTCTCATACTTCTCTACTGCCTGTTCATATTTCTTCAGTCCTTTCCTCCTTTCCTTCTCATCAGTTGTGGTGATAGCATTTATCAAATTATTTGCAGTATCAAATTGTGAAATCTTTCTTGTCTCATAAAGGTCTATTAAAGTGTTGATTTTTTGCAGTGTTTGTGTGTTAATCTTCCTCCTCAATCTGTCTCTTTTGTTTTTTAGTGATTGGATGTTTTTTTCTATATTTTTTTTGGTCATATAATACTCTATATTTTATTAAGGTGATATCCCTTTAAGTACTTTTCGTCAAAAGATTTAAACTCATAAAGGTACTTAAAGGATTAATAACTTATTATAGTATCAAGAAATGACGAGTGTAAAAAATGCTGAAGATTTAACCTTTGAAGAAGTAAAGGAACAACTAGCATTGTACAACAGACTGTATTATGCTTTCAAAGCAAAAGAATGTCCGGAATTTCTGGCTAAAAAGCGAGCAAGACAAAGAAGAAACTATGCTGAAAAGAAAGCAAGAGAAGAAGCGGAAACTGGAATTAAGAGAGAAAAACAGAACCCAAACAAAAAATACACTTCTTCACCATTAATGCTAGTACCTACGCAATAAATATAAACAATAATATTTTTACAAAATATTATTATTTATATTTTTTCATTTATTACATCAAAGATTTCTTTTATCAACTCTGAAGGTATTTTATACAAATCATCCTGTTTGAAGAATACATCGCCTTCTTTCCATTCACCATTTTTTTTAGGTGGTAGTCGCTGTGCTGTTATGGGGTGTCTTCCATCAACTGTATTACCACCGTCCTTTTTACATAATGGTCTAGGCGTCCATCCTTGAAGATTGCACCACAATCTAGTTCTTTTTCTGTACAACATTCCGTACTTGCAATAATCAACATCATAGTAATCAAAGTCTTGCATAAAGACTTGTTTCTTCAACAATCCGGTTTGTGGGTTTTCAATGAACCAGATTTTTGGATTAAGATATTTTATGATTTCAATGGTTTTCATTGCAATCTTGTTGGCTTCATCTATCTTTCTCACTCCAGTTGTTTTTGCTATGCTGTATTCAGTGCAAGGTGGTGAAGCCCAGATTACATCAAAATGTTTTGGTGCATATTGCTTGTAATCCCATTCAAGTATATTGCAATTTATATCAGCATTTTTCAAATCCAAGGATACAACTGTATAACCTTTCTGTTGAGCAACTTTTCCTACACTACCTGTACCAGAGAATAATTCTAATAATTTCATATATATAATTATATATTTATAAAATTAATCATCAATCTACATTTTCAATTTCTAAAAGCGTATATGTATCACTAGATTTATCATAATTGATTTTGTAATATTCTAAAGTCTGTTGTTTAGGTTGCTTTATCTTTTTCGCTTTTATCAATTCAAAATATTGACGCCTCTTTGAATTGAAGTCCCCAGCAGGTCTTCCAATTTGACGCTTTTCAAATATCTTATCCATCTTCTCTTTTTCTTCATCAGTAGTTTTATTTTCAACTTGCTTTTCATTTTTTATCCATTCTTTTATATCATCAATTTTTTGGTTGAGAGCCGTATCCAATTCCTTGATATGTTTCTTAATTCGCTTTAGTAAATTCAACATTTCATTTTGAGAATTATTTTCTGTATCCGACATTTCTATATATAATTATTTATATATTTATTTATCAATTTTAACACAGAAAAAATCTACTCTTTAAGTATGTTTTTTTCAATCCATTCCTTCTATACTAACTGATGACGATGGTTTATTCCTTGGGGTATTCATTACATCACTTATCATTTCATATCTTTTCTTTTCTTCATCGCTTTCAGGCGTAGTAATTCTGTTGAATGATAGACTAATGGAATGGTCTTGACAGTCTAATTTGATTTCTCCAGTCTCATCCCTTGAAACATTTATGCTCTTATCCATTTTAGATAACTTGAAAGATAACGGATTGCACCTACAAGTAATACCGTTTTTTGGATTTATATTTATTTCATTTTTGATTAATAACATCGCATTACAAACAGGACATTGAATATTGATATTTTTACTTGTCAATTTTTGTTCTTCTGTTAGTGTTATGTATTTTGGTTGTTCATCACTATCACTCAACTCATAATCTTCAGGTACAGGTTTTTTACTCGGCTTTGTTTTGGGTTTTGTTTTCTTGGGTGGCATTACTATTATTATATCTAGAAATTTTAAAATATCTTATACCTTCTTTTGTAAGTTCGGATATGATGAAACACAGTGCTTTACATTTACTGTTTCTAACTCTTGGATATAAATTGTCATCCATAACTCTATGTTCCATTTCATCTACTGATAATATATAAGCATTATATTCTGCTATCGTCATTATAATATAACTAGATAATACTTTATCTATAATCTAGTTATATTGTTCATACTTCTTATGAGTATGCTGTGCTTATTGTTGCTCGGGGATTGAAGGCGTAATGCGTATAATCTTGATTGCTTTAGCATAGGAGACTTGAATTCAACCACTGCTTCTGTTTCTCGGTTTTCTGTGGAAACTCTGAAAGGGGTAGGACGAAAACTAATTAACATTCTTATGATGGGTAAAATGACACAATCTGTCCCAGTCGTGAGCCCCTCTCAAACGAAAGGATGTGCTTTTTTACATAATTAAATATATTTTATTTTCTAAATAAATTTATTATGAAAAATAATATCTCGCCTGATATTAGACCCATAGATGAAATAACATATGAGTTTCCACAATCAAAATACGAAGTAGCCCCAAAAGTACCATTCAGAGCAATTATAACCGGACCGTCGGGAAGTGGGAAATCAGTATTGCTTACAAATATGGTATTAGACATCTATAGAGGTGTCTTCTCTCGTATTTATATATGGTCGCCTTCAATTAATGTTGATAGCATATGGCTACCAGTAAAGAAATACATCAAAGAAGGTATGAAGGTTGATACTGATAAAGAAAAATGCTTCTTTGAAGAATTCATACCTGAAGAGCTAGAGAAAGTAATAGAAACACAACACAAGATAACAGAGTACAGTAAGAAGAATAAGTTTAAAAAACTTTATCCGATACTTCTAATTTTAGATGATATAGCTGATGACCCTAAAATAGCTAGATACTCTAAACTACTTAACTCAACTTATGTAAGAGGTAGACATAACGGGATTTCTGTGATTACTTCAGTCCAGAAATTCAACGCACTAAACACATTGAT
>OMLO01003245.1_pt1 | contig 13402 bp, 8 predicted proteins | sample 1674811 | NCBI WGS metagenome assembly OMLO01 (sample SAMN06265003, study PRJEB25207) | coral metagenome | isolation source: Coral host | place: Mexico:La Bocana,Puerto Morelos, Mexico | collected 2008-11-13
ACCATTTCATTGACCTTTGGATTGGTCGTCCTGCATTGGCTGCTGAAGTGGTTTGGACCTCCGCACTTAAGGCATGTTTTTCCCCAGGCTGGGCACTCGTTGCGCGCGTGTGTGGCTCCACATCTTCCACAATTTCGTCTTTTTCCGCGGTTTGTGCCTCGACCTCCTCGAGGGCGGCCTTGTCTACCACCTTTTGGAGTTTGGCCATTGTTTGGAGGATTCGTATTGAGCGCGTCTACTTCAACTGTGTCGCTCGACTTTTCGGCGCCTTTCATGGTTACGAATTCCTTGTGTGCCAACTCCGAAGATCGAGATATATCAACAGCTTTCTGCAGATCAAGTTTCGGTTCACGTAGCAGTCGCTCCTTCAGCGCAGGATCTTCAGTCGTGAACACTATTTGTCTCTAACCATGTTGTCAGTCTCAGTGAATTCGTACGATAAAGCGAGTGTTCGTAGCTGAGTGAGAAATTCGTCGAAGGTTTGGCCTGCGGTCTTTGAGTACACCCAGAACTGATACCTTGAGAATACAATCCGCTTCCTGCCCGCTAACTCGTTTTCAAATTTTGCTTTCACATCGTCGAATTTTGTATTGTCTTCGCCTTCGCTCCATTCGAAGTGATTGTATCGCTCCAAGGCCTCGGGACCGATCACTGACAGCAACATGGCGATTTGGGTTTCATCGGGCTTCTTCGTTTTTTCCTTTGCGACGAGATATAACTCGAATCTTTGCAACCAACGTCTCCAGTTTTCGGAGGGGTTTCCTTGTAGTGATAGGTACTCTGGAAGTTTGAAATCTTGCTCCATGTCGGCTTCTTGATCCCACTATCTGACACCATGTAACGTACAACAAGAACACGTGTTTCAGGGAAGCCATCATTTTAATACACTTCAGCAAGACCTGGCGCAGTTACCTAAGTAACCCGGCCAGGTTACATATGTGACACAAGATGTGTGAAAGCTTTACAGTTTCTTCAGATCATAATCATGCACAGTTATTCTCCAACATTCTGATTCATACAGTGGTACAGAGATTACACAAGTTTGGTCGATCTTCGTTCTTTTGCAGTATTTTCTGCTCCTCCAAATGGGTTGTAATTTTGCCAATCCTTTGTGTGATGTCCAGGTCAGCCCCCCATCACTGCAGATGGTACTACCCAAATAGGGTCATTGAGGTGTAGCTGTCCAATCTTGATTGGTAGTGGTGCCATGTATACAGGCAAGGCTTCTGAAGCCTTATCTGTTGAGTGAATCTCTCAAGCCTTTCAGTTTTGTCCTGGATGTCACGAAAAGAATGTGATAACAAATGTCATTAGCGTAATAATCTAGATCTTCCAGAACAGTTGACGGTTCAAGCGTAATCATTTTCTTTTATCTTTGGTAGCTTGACAAAGTACCCAATCGATGACAATATTTAACAGTAACACTGACATGACACATCCCTGATGTACACTCAATTTCACATGGAAGCTCAGGTCAGAGCATCCAACCAAGTAATGAAAGTCACTGTAGAATTGCTAATTATTACTTGGATGATGTGTGCAGGTGTGCCATATGCCCTGAGTATATTCCACAAACTCTCTCTATGGACACTATCAAAAGCCTTCCTAAAGTCTATAAAGTTGATATACAATCATCTCTGCTATTCATGACACTGGTAAATGATGTTTCTCAAGGAAATGCGTTCTGTGCAGCGTCAACCATTTCTAAAATGGTTTGTTCCTCTCTTAGTACTTAATTGAACACCAAAGAGAGATGCTTTACAATGACCTCACAAATGCTTTTGCTTGGTAAGGATAATAGTTTGATATCCCACCAGTTGTTGCAATCAGACAGTGTACCTTTTCTTTAGGAATTGGTATGATGACACCTTTGCACCAGCCACTTGTTATCCTCTCACCATTCCACACTTAAGCAAAGAGTGAGAGTTGTATCTCTGCTGTGAGCTCTGGATGACATTTGCCCCCCTAGCTTGTCCTTTCAGCTCCCCTTCCCCCCAAGCAATGTTGTGCCGCAATTGCTGTGATCTTAAGGAACAAATACGGATAACATTGAACGGGGAAGCGGGGTGTTTTTTCACAGTTTATTGCACAATAAAAAGAGTGGTGTTATTTGGTGTACTAAAAGACTATGGAAATACAATGTGCCAACTAAATTTGCCCAGTGATCCTGTAAACTGTTCTTAGCTCCTGCTTCTGGGAACCAGCCTCTGCCTCTGTTGCAAGGTGGTCAACAAATCTCTTCTTGTCTTCTCTAGCTCATTGTTTCATTCTAGCATTAAGGGTACTGTAAATGAATATATGGAAGATCATATACTTGAACTGCAGAGAAAGATGGTTGATCATTGCAATTATACACACAACTTGAGCAGTTGTGAAATTAAAGCCTGAAAACAATTTAGGTCTTAACGCGATTCGAACCCATGAAGGGTACTGAGCTGCCTTTGCAATTCCCTTTTTAGGCAAGGGAATTTGGCCCCCATAAGCTTGCCCTTTGCCCTTTTCCTCTCTGCAATAGCCTCCCAGGTATTAGCACTCGGCCATTCTTTGTGGGATTTCTGCTTAAATCCAATTGTTGACATGGCAGCAGCCTAGGTTTTGATGATCTTGTCCCATTCTGCTTGAGGTGAGCCTCACAAGAGTCTTGAATCTCTTACTTAATTCTAAACAGAATTGCTCTCGTCTCCTCTTTCCTGAGCTTGGAAACATCAAAGAGCCCTTGGTCACATGTGGTTCTTCTAGAGCACAGGAACTTCACTTGAATCATGGCAGTAACAAGGATCGTCTCCATTTCCCATTAATGAGAAGATGGTCAATTTGGGACTTGTCGCACCTAATTGGAGAATTCCAGGAGATCTTGTGTATGTCCTTGTGCAGGAATAAAGTGCCTTCAATTACCAGGTTATTCATATCACAGAACCCCACAAGCCTCTCACCATAATCATTTAGAACACCATAGTCATGTCTTCCCATGACTCTCTCATTTCCCATGTTGGCTGTTCCAACCATAACATTCATGTAATCCATAACAATCAGTAGTTCCTGTGATTGAGTATTTTCACTTCAGCTTCAAGAATTTCATGAAAGGCATCTTTAAGCTCAGGGTTGTCCTCTGATCTTCATGATGCATGATAAAAACAGTATCTATCAAAACCAAGAACTGACTACCTGAAGGATAACTTCAGTTACAGTGGTACTTCTCTATGGAATGATCTTCCAGAGGAACTTTGCACTACAAAATCTCTAGACATCTTCAAGAGAAGCATTAATAAATGGTTCTCTCCATTGAACTTGCACATGGCAAATATGTAAACCAGTACAGTTACATTTGATGTATTTCTTTTTTTCTATTACTTTTTATACTCAGTCTGATATTGTTACTCCCTCATTCATTCATTCATCATTGGTTGGAGCATAGCACTGGATTTCAGTTATACTTACTTGCTTCTACTTACTTGCTTCCCAAAGAACCTTGCTGAACCGTGTACGGAATTATCTAACCAACACTGCCAGCCTACACTGCAGGTGCACGCTGTATACACAGCATAAAAAAGTGTGACATAAAGGGGGCTCTGAAAATAACATATGGGAAGTCTTAACTGCAGCTGATACCTTGGGAGCAAGGAGTCCCCCAAGCAAACCAAGCCTTGTTCTAATATAAAGCTGGAAGTAGTCCGATGAGAATATTCCTAAGACCTAAAGTAACCAATTAAGCAAGCCTGCTTCATGATCAGCTACTGTGGACGCAGCATTGATGTGAAACTATGACTTTCGAGGTCTCAGTTAGTTTAAGTTATTCTGGGTGAATTTACCTAAATTATTTTCTGTTTCAGTTATATTTTTCTTGTAACTAGGAGTTTCTCTATTTTGGTAACAAAGAGTGTGTTTATAAAATTTAATATTGAATTCAAAGTGGACACCCACATACATACATGTACTAAAAAGGTGCTACATGTACCTGCACGCATGAAGGGCATCAGTGATATCATTAGAGGCCCTGGGGACATGTCAAGCCCTAACAAAGAAGTTTTCTTTTCATGAATATAAGGTAGAGGAACTGTGGAAGGTCCATTACACTGTATATGTGGTGCCTCTGAATGAGCTACTTTCATGAGAGCCACAACTGATTTGTTCTTATACCAGAACCGAATGCCTTTCCTAGATACTGTAAATGTTCCTTTCAAGTTAGAATTGGCAATCGATTCCTTGGTTGAAACATGCGCATGCGATAAACGCTAAACCAATAGAGGATCTTTTCTTTCTTTATTCCTTTCCTATTCTTTGAGGTGTTCTCATATTGAAGCGGTCAATTGAAATCAGTACGTGAAGAAATTACTTAAATATTGTGCGATCATAGCTTTAAGAATAGTATCAATTTGGACAAGGAGCATGTGGTAAAGGTAAAAAACTAGCTATGGGTTTCGGTTTGAACCACAACTATGATTTAACATAATCATAACATAAATTGTTGCTTACCAACATTCGCGGGTCTTGACTACTTTATCGAGGATTAAATGCAGTCTAACCTGTCTTCTAGTTTAGAAATGATCTTGATTACACAAGGTCTTATCCTGAACTGAAACACTAGCTATAATTTTCTGTCTTATAATGAACCAGTCACGGAGGCGTTTATCAAACCATAAAATATTTCACAGCTTCTTTCAGAAGCGACAAGATTTAGCTTTAATGGAAGCCATTACAGATAATATATGACCAGAAGGTGGGACATTTAACCACTAGCCAGGGGAGATAGGAATTCAACCAACTGAAAAATCAAAATGTCTTATACCTTGGGGGGCTCAAGCCCAGGGGGGTAGTTTTAAGTTTTGAATTGACCGATAATTAGATATTTTTTATATTTTCACTGTCATATGGGACATCACTTTTCATAGATACTGGTAGTAGTTGTGAACTTAAGCCTTAGTATCGATTGGGAATAGGGTATCGAGGAATGAAGAATACATTTAAAATTTGAACTCTCTGGCTATGTCAACATGACTGAGGGGCCCTGTGATTTGAGGAGTGTCCTATTAAAAGATGGGAAAAGTTTTAAGGGGTTTTCATTTTTGTAATGGCTTTTTACTAATAAAACTGGACAAACATGTGTAGATCTACCATCAATCTACTTGTGAACATAATTTTGTATGATATGAGCAGATTCGGAAATTTGCAATTATGCTCCTGTTTCCCTACTGTAAACGCAGACACTTGCTGTGTCAAGCATGAAATAATGAACGGTGTTTTGTTTATTCCTTAGAGTGTATCATATTAATACAAGATGATGCTTCTATTAGTCGCAAGCACAGTGTTCTTACTGTTCAACATGATGAAGCCAATCTGGTAATGATTTAATTGTAATAATACTACCGGTAATAATCACATCTATAACAAAATTCTTGATCATGATTGGTTCTCCATGCACCTATTTGTCACATTATCAGTGTGTGATCACATGGGTGTCTAATGATAGAGATGCAATATGAACTTTTTGTAATTGGATACCTATAATTGGATAATTTGAATGTCAATTATGTGTTCTTTAATGGCTTCCTTCTAAATGTTTAATGTTTGTTCTGCTCATTATTATTGATGCATAGGAAGTGAAAAGCGCTGCGCACAAATGTTTTCACAAAAAAAAGAAAGAAAGTGGACTCATTTCTGTTGTGTTAAGATCAAAATAGATCACTGATGATGCTGGCTCTGGGTTTTGTAAAGATTTGTCAGTTTATTACATGAAAACAATGACAAATACAGACTAACTCCATGTTTTAACATCATAATTTATATACAATGATTAAATTTCTCAGAGCAATTGTAAGGGTAAACTTTGCTGTATTTTCTTGTTTTCTAGCTTTCCTATAACAGTACAATTTAGATGATTTGGGTACAGTTGCATGAATCTGTTTGTAAGCAAGACATTCCAAGTTCTATAATTATGTATTCTACTTGGTTCATGATCATGTCTAAATACTTGATGATACTCATGGATAGGTTGTAAGCTTACACTAAATAGTTCAGTACATAGTTCACTTGATATAGTATAGTTCTTGATTATAAGAAGGATCACTCAAAAGTATTCGCTCATAGTTGACCTCTCATAATGTTTGTGGACTGACCTGTTCCGAAAACACTCGACATCTTTTGGTGTGGGTCTACCATGAACAGTATTTGCTTTTGTATGTAGTTGAGCATATGAGAAGACATATTTACCCTTGAATCACGGGCATTTTTCTGGCCATGATAACCCATGTGCTTTGAAGCTTACCTGGGTATATACCACATAATTGGTACCACATATTGAATGCCATATAGTTGCTTCCTTACTTTGCAAATAAAAAAGCATACTTAGCACATGCCCTTTACTTGCTAGACTGTGTTGTGCGACTCAAGACAGAAAATAGTAACAAAGCCCAACTGAAGTGATCAATTTAACCTTTAATTTAGCTTTGTTTCGGGGAGACCTCATAGCAGTAATCCTCGGTTGTTGCAAAGATTATCTTTCTAGTGAGCCCGAGTCTCTCTTATTTTACCACTCTTCAGAGATAAATTTCATCAGGACCGATTTATAATGGTAATTGAACTGAGTGGAGTGCAATTTGGTCAGAAATCATACGCGTGATTTCAAAATCGAACGAGCGTGCAGCGCGAGTTCGATTTGAAATCACAAGTATGATTTCAGACCAAAATTGCACGACCCTAAGTTCAATTGCCACTTTATTACATCCATTTTGAAATCACACAATTTAATCTCCCAACTACAAGAACTACAAAAGTTGCCAAATTTGCCAGACAATGGCCTTCTTGTCTTTCATTTTCCTGCAATGTGATTGGTTAGTTAAAAAAAATCCTTGAAATCTGATTGGTTGTTTTGTTTTACTGTCTCATTCTCATTGGCTGAGAAAAAGGTGTGATTTAGAGCAAAAAATAGTGCGATTTGGGAATAAATCGCACTGCTGAGAGCCAATCAGATTGCAAGGATAACCAGTGATTTCAAAATGGATGTAATAAATTATTGGAATTACATAGGAATTTCAATCACTGATATATCTTGTGGTCTGCCTTGATGTTTCTGAATCTATGGCTGTTTTCTGAGCCTCTCTTATCTCTCTCTCTGGGTCCTTGATTGAATTATATCTGTGAAGGTTGAAGACCATGCCAGTATATGGACTGACTGACTGACTGACTGCTTTTTTATGCAAAACCATCATGGACATCATACTGTCAGCCACTTCAGCAAATGTTCCCTGGTCATCCCTTATCTTCTGGACCATTACCATTCAGTCAATAATTCACCCACATATGGATGTTAAATTATTTCTGTGGCTGTCATATTCTTATGGTGCTCCATGGTAAGTGAAGATTTGTTGCAATTGGTTCTCCTCAGTGAGCCATCAAATGAGGCAAGGGGGCCCAAGGGAGAAGTCCAAGAGGGTGACTCAGTACATTTTTCATCTTCAACGTCTTGTCCTCAGCAATAATGATCATTTGAGTAAACTGCACACAATCTGATTGAATGCTTACTTCCCTGTTTTTCTCTATTTGTCGTTTCATCTTTTCTCAAAGATCACCCAATTTTTTAACTTTAAAGTAAGGTAAGTGTTATTTGAGCACTTCAACACAAATAGACAAGTGGTGTTTTCTGTTGTTGTTTAACTTCTTAAGTTTAATTGCTGCCTTCGTAACAGCATTCAATAGGTTGAGAATTTGTTTATTTCACTTCCTGTTTGTCGGAATCTAGCAAAACTTGTTATGTTAGTACAGTTTTAATGCTACTTTTGTTAACGATGGTCTCTGAGCAGCCATGTGTACAGTGGACAAATAGCTCATTTCCATTTCATTTGTCTGAGTTACAGGGCATGTTTAATTTGGGTCAAATTTGTCAAAATTGCGAAGCAAAAACATAAGATCAACCTGTGCTTTCCCTAATAAAGCATGTTGCTTCAGCTAATCAGAGCCCATGTTGTGTGGAAACTTTGTTATAAAACAAATTAAATCTATAAGCAAATGCCTACTTTACATTACTTAGCTTAAATATAAAAGAAATTGGGAAAAAATCTCTTATAAATCTGACTCACACAAAGTAGACAGTAATTGTCAGATGTCGCTCTAACACTCAGAAGGACCTCAGATAGTTTGCTGACACATCCTACTGTAAGTGAACAGGATCACTCAGTTTACTCAATAAAAGTGAGTCTTGTAACACCTTTCAGTCCTTTTGTTTCATTGTCTTCTTGTTTCTCTTGAGCTACAGAAACACTTGTGAAAGTCTGAGAGATCTTGGTTCACGAAAAAGCTGTCAAACACTTGATTATGATTCTGCAATTCTGGTACTCTCAAACTTCTACTTATGTTACTTTTAATTTGTAAAACCAAGAAATGTTTAGTGCAGAGTGCACTGTTGGGATTGTTCAGGGGTTGGTGTCAATGGTAGTAAAAGCTTAACATACATGCAATAAATTAATTGATGACAACAAAAGCTCTAAGCTCTATCAAAGATTGATGCAAAGATGACATTCCACTAGGCAGTTGATGGAAGGCAGATTAATCATATGAACAGTTACTATGAATCTGTTATGTATTTGATTCAGAAAACTTTTAGATTGAAAGGTGGGCAAGGGAGTAAGTGCTTTTCAATGTAACAATGTGTAGTTGAAAAGCTGTTTCATTCCGGCTTTAGTTACTCATCTTTTAATAGAGGTTGTGTAACTACTTTTGATTGTATGCTATGAATATTTGTATAAATATCGATGTAGAAGTGTTTTTGCCTATCTTGCCTTCTGGACAGCCATTGTCTTGTTGATGACCAAACTTATCATTAGTTCGTAAGCTAGTCCAAAGCTCTAATCCTTAGAGCTCAATACTCTGCATTCTATGGAGGAGAACATTTTGATTTTTGTTTTGTCACAATGGTTTTTTTTTTCTGGGTTTTCGTACCAGGTAGTGTATCATTCCTTTGATTTCCGTGACTTTCTGTTGCTTTCCATATTATTTTCATGTTCATTTATGTTTAAAATTATATTATTTCTGTAATTTGTTGATATTATTTTTTTTAACTGTATAACTAAGACATCTAGTCAATAAAGCTTGTGCTGGTCCATTGTGTCCATTAGGCACCCAGCGAGAGTCACACTCCATATGTGTTGTTATGTTTTCATTAGCGCTTTGCACGCTCTGCAAAGAATAGTATGTGTAGCTGTTGCATTTAGAGATGCAACTAATTGTTTTATCATTCTTTCATTAAAGGGTGATACAAGTAAGTTATCTCAAGTCTTTTTACAAGATTTCTCTAAGTATGGAACTTCTGTTAATGGAGTTAGAATTTCTGGAACTGTTCATTTAAAAAATGGTGATGAAATATTATTTGGAAAAAACAACAGTCATTACAGGTGAGCCATTGATTACAATCCCTTTGCTGAACTGTGTCTTACAAAGTGTTAGTCACACATAGGGCTGTTGTTATACTTTGCTGTTATATTTCCATCTTGAAGTGCAACATGGCCTTCCTTTTGTCAAGTATGCACAATTAAATCAGGAGCAGCAAATATGAGAAATGGTATCAGAACCTGAACATATCTCTAAGAGAAAAACAAGCCACCACTTTGTTTGGTTATATACACCCCTTCCCAGTAAATATTAATTACCTGTACTGGTATATATTGATACTCATGTTAGGTTCATATGGTTTTATCAATATTATTTTTAAGGTTGAGGTGCAGTCCTTTGGTTGTTGTCACCTCTTGTCTTGATGACAAACAGAAGAAGACACTGAAAAGTAACATTCATAAACTTGGTATGAGGAATTTGATCCTACTAACATAACATAACATAACATGACTACTACGTCTGTTGTTAAGACTTGAACCCTTAGTTTCAAAACCTGCCAATCATATTTTACAATCTTGTTACAATCAAAGAAACTTGAAAAAAGAAACATCTGACATTCATCCATAGAGTGACATGACTTCTTGAACCTGTTGATGTAGGTTGCTGTTTTGTGAGTGGCTTGGTAAGATGATTGATGGTACAGTGGAGCTCATGGTGTCAACTGCATAGTACTACATAATGCCATTGTTTGGCTATTTTTGAAATCAAAATTGTGTGTTGTACGACTTTGTTCCTCAAAGTGGTCAAACTCACTGCAGGTAGCTTGATCAGCACATATATTTAACATGAATATGTTAACACATAATCCCCTTGCTAGGGGAAAACCTTAATGAGAATAACAGGAGACAGAAGGAGACAGAAGAGGTGAAGACAAAGAGACAAGAATTATATTTCAAGAGGCTAGGGTGGAATACTTGTACATCATTACCAGTCATCCAGTACTGGTAGTTGAAAATAATGGCCTTCATAAATAACATTCAAATGAAGAAACAATTACAAAAACGTTTAATTATTTACTAATACTAAAATGTTTCAAAGAAAATAATTGCTTGGAGAGACTTATTTATTCGTTTCATTTTTTTTAGGTGGCCATGTGTTAAATGACTGGATGCAAAAGACTGTAAGTCATCTTGTGATGGATGGACTAACATTTACTATTAAGGTACAGATGTAGGGAAATGTGCCATAAATAAAGCTTAGTTTCTAACTAATTGTGACAACAACAAAAATGCTATAAACATAATTTTCGCCGATGTGTGGGTAAGATACTTTTAATTACTTTCCTAGAGGTATGAAATTCTTGACGGCAACCTGCAACCCTGCCATGTGTTACCAGGTTAAGGTTTGATGTTGTTATGTAAGAAACAAACCAAATGCAATATAATACAGAAGCAAATTGATAACAGAAAGCAAAAAGATATTAGGTTTTAGAGTGCTTGAAAACTCAATCTGAGTCCTGGAAAAGTTCTGGAAATTTGTTTCTGAAAAAGGGTAAGAACCCTGTCTTTGTTGTTCAGTCAAGTGAGATTGGAGGTAATACTAACTAGATTGTGTCCAGACTCACTGCATCACAGATGTTATATTCTGAACACAATTATGGATGATAATTTGCACCCAATAAAAAATAGTAGTATATTGAAAACATTGTGAACCCTGCCTCACAACCGATTTGTTATTGGTTTCACGGTTTATGGAATTAACAGAAAGAAATTTTTATTTTAAAAGTCAGTTTTCAACGTCTTACTTTCTACAGGTAATTCATGCTTTAGCTGAATGCAGTGCAATTGTCAAGCCATCTTACTTTGACCATATTGTCAATACAAGATCTCTTCCACCAGTTGAAAGGTACATGTATTTTCAATAAGAGTCTGAGTGATGTTAGTGTTCTGGACTATAGCCAAATATGTTCTCTCAAATGCTACCATTTATTATAGGCAATTCCAGCCTTAAGGTGCAGTACATTATTTCAACGTATAGAATTTTCACTAAGGAGATCCATGCAATATTAATTTTTGTTTTCAGCCACACACACAACGATTTGAAATGTTGTGGCAAAAACGTCTTGGAAGTAATATATATATTTAGTATATACCACTCCAGCGAATATTGCTTTTTGCGCACACTGATTGGCTAGTTCGGAGGTGATTAGCCAAGTACTATTCACCTCCAAGCAGCCGAAGAAAAACAAAAGGTCTTCCCGTTTCAAATAAAGTTAAGTTACTTTTTGGTCCGCTAGTTATTCAGCTTGTGTGGTATATACTAAAACAATTATTCACTTCGGTGATTTTGTCAACCTCTTTAGCATTTGTCATTTCTACTAATCACTGAAAATGTTTTGAAAGTTATGGACTGCAGTAAAGGTTAAGCTTTTTCCTTACATTTAGCTACCTTCCCCTCTTGAAAGAGGAAACCATCAGTTCTCAGGATGTAAGTTTTCTCCCCAACGAGACCAGAAAGACTTTGTTCAATGGAAGAACATTTATTTTCTTAAGTAAAAAACAGGTAAGGGAAATAACTTGTATGACTGCCTCTGCCTCTTTGAGTGGGAAAGAAGACAGAATTACCGGTAAATTGTGTGTTGTGATTGGCTATCTTAGAAGGTAAGATGGATGAATCTTGCCTGCTCAGGACTCCACTTGATTTCTCCGTCAATAAAGCCCCATCTTTTATCTACAATGGGCGACAAAAGTAGTTGAGAACCATTAGAAAATGATGCTTTTCGATATTTAAACACTTATTCACTGATATAATATAATGCTGTGATACCCTCCCCCCCATCCCCTAAGACCATGGTGTGTAGGCGCTGTGTTCTGTGTAGTCGAAGAAATATTAAAATCAACATTGTTTTAGGGGAAAAGGAAGGGGGGAAATGTTTCCAAGATTCTCGAAAATATGATTTTACTGCCAAGCGTCTAATTACTTTTGTCGTCCGTTGTCTGCAACAGTAGATTTTTTTTTTGCTTCGGTGTATTGCTTAATTGAAATGTCTGCCATCGCCCTATTTTGGTCTCCGGATTCTTTATGGGAAAATTATGGTAAGCTTATTCATTAGTACATTAATTTAAGGAAATAATGAAACTCTTTTGGAAGTGTAATCTTACATGGGTGACATCTCCGATTTAGGATGTCAGTCATCTCCACCTTACAACTTTTCGCAGAAGAAACACAATAATAACTATTTATTGAATGACAAACTACCTGTGGAACTCTCAAAGTAGGCTATCTCAGAGTAATTCAAACGACCGCTGTATAGGAAAATCAATAGGTAACCATGATCAACCACGGTCCACGGGTAACCACGAAAGGACTAAATCATGATTAAGAGTCTCCTTTTAATCATCATTTAGTTACCGTGGTTACTCATGGTTACCGCACAGGCGGCCCAGGCGCGAGATGAGAGGAGAGAACTAAAATGTAAATGAAACGTACGCGAACGTGACTCTTGACTACGAGCGGTGTTGTGTTACAAAGATTTTTGTATGGGAACTTTACGAATACCTAAAATACCTAAAATGTAATGTTTTGTGAATAAAATAGACTTGTCTTGCTTTCCTGTCGTATTCTTTGTTGTTTCACCGTGAGGCCGTTTTGAAGGGTTTTCAGCGAGTTAGCGCTGGTGTTGGTGTTCCACTAGTCCTTCAAAACGGCCTCAAACACGGTGAAACAACAAAGATTACGACAGGAAAGCAAGACAAGTCCGTTTTATTCACAAAACATTAAATTTTAGGTATTAATTCGTAAAGTTCCCATACAAACCCTTGTAAATCGCATCTTTGTAACACAACACTGCTCGTAGTCAATTATTTCCTCTCATCTCACGCTTGGGCTGCCTGTGATTACCGGTGAAAAAAATAATTGCATTAAATAATTGTCATTCCAAGCTGGACTGAAAAAGGAAGCCATCAGAAGGCATGTTTTTATCTGTTTACCAAAAGTTTATCACGTGTAATATCATGGGTGACAAATTACTCCTTAATTTTGGCGCGAAATTTCAGCCGTAATTTATAATTTCACATGTGAA
>OMLO01003246.1_pt1 | contig 13402 bp, 10 predicted proteins | sample 1674811 | NCBI WGS metagenome assembly OMLO01 (sample SAMN06265003, study PRJEB25207) | coral metagenome | isolation source: Coral host | place: Mexico:La Bocana,Puerto Morelos, Mexico | collected 2008-11-13
TAAAAACAAGGAAAAACATTCCCTTATCCTTTCAAAGTGACAATCTTCTTTTTTATTTTACGTCACAGGAGTGCACGATTAATTCGGTCATAAAGTAGTCAACACCCTCTGAAGAGAGATTCGTACAACTCGGAAATGGCCTATTATATCTAAATTCGAGAAAATATAGTTGGCGTGTAGATTAATCTGAATAAAACTCTTACTTCGATTTGCTCTATTTTAAGGCCGGTGGATCTTTGGTCATTTCACCTGCAACCTATGGCTATTCTCAAACTTCATTCTGTGCAGCGCCTCCATTTATAACTTGTGTGTGGTCAGCGGAGACAGGTACCTTGCTGTGACGTCACCCTTAAAATACTTGTCACGCATGAGTGATCGCAGGGTCAAGCAAATCATCGGAGTTTCCTGGTTCTGTGCATTTGCACTAGCTGGTTTTATCACTTACGGCACGAACGCTTCCAAGGAAAACGGCGTCAACTGTTCAGTCTGGGGTTTGCGCTATGAGTATTCTCTGGTCGTGCTCATCGTGGGGTACATTCTACCGGTTTTTTTCCTTGTCTTCGTGAACGGAAAAGTGTTCGTCATTGCGCATTCCCACATGAACAGAATCCACGCCCAGGAGATAGCTTCGGTTTCAGCATTTACCATTGACAATCCCAGCCAAGAATCAACCAGCAGAACTGTTCAGAGATCGAGACTATGGCGTGAGATCAAAATATTTAAAACATTTGTTGTCGTAACATGTACTTTCATATTATCTTGGACGCCTTTTGTTGCAATCCTTTTGGTCGATTCAATCTGGACTGTGCCAGAACTTGTCAGGCATTCATCTATCATTCTTTTATACTGTAACAGCGCTCTGAATCCATTCATATACGGCTTTTACAATGCTGAATTCAGAAAATTACTCATTGAAAGCATCAGGTGTAAGTGTATTGCATCAGTTAGGAAGATTTCGTCGTCCTAATGGCGGATACGGCGTGAGCGACGCAAAAGGAAAACAACGCAACCATGTAACAGCAGTAAAGTGTCGTAAAATCAAAACCAAACCATTACTTACCAATTAGACTACTCAGCTAATCCCAAACCATAGTAAAACCAAAACCAAAGTAATTGCTTGATTACTTTCGACACTCAATTAGAAAAGCTCTGAGGCCTGGGTCAAAGACTTAAAGGTCTTTATCATATTAAAGTAGAATTGGTGCTCCTGAAGGGTCGCGTGACATGTCACGTGACGATACATGAAAATAACCAATATTTTAGGAATCGAATTGATGAAGGTTTTTTTATAAGATTATCCAATAAAAATGCGTTTTAGATGCAGGTTAATCATTTCTATACTGTCACGTTTGGAATGACCACCCCTCTATTCAATAGTTAATGACAATAAAGTAATTCTAGCTTACGTGTTTGCCATAGACAAGTTAGAGCATATATGCGCTGCGTGACAACGTATCACAAATTCTGCATGAAATTATATTAATGTGATATACCTCATGAACACTTCTAGCTATAACTTAGGCCATCTGTAAGCGCGCATTTGTATATTCTTACGCTGTATGTGCTTACGCCACGTGTAAACGAAGTAAACATACCTTCAAAAACTCGTAAATGGCAGAACAATCTCAGCTTACGTATTTTTATGTGGAAAGGATAAACGAATACGACAGCAAGAAACGTCACTCAGTAATTTACGCATGCTTCATCTCATATTCGATCCCAGCGTCCTCAAAAGACATTTCGGCGTTTACTTATATGTTTATTGTTTACATGTGAGCAGCAAGAATACGAATGAAAAATGTAATTGAGTATTATGAAGAATTCAACCTCGTTCCCAGGGACTTAGAAACGACATTAAATCATAGAAAAACCAAATTCCGGATTGACAACTCTCCGTGATCTAGCCGGACGCTCTAACCACTGAGCTGCTGGAGACTCTATGGTGATCGGTGAGCAAGGTTGAAATGTGGGTTAAAATGCGACTGGAATCGCATCGCGCTGTCATACAACCAACTGAGAACTAGAGTTTTTTCGAGCCAATGTCATTTCTTCATTTTAATTTCCTTAGGTACTCACTTGGTAAGGTGGTTGGTTGCATCTTTGATATGCTTTAATGCGACTGCGCGATGCAGTTATGGGTTCATATGTGCCTAGTCATCAGTTGGCTGTGTCTGTCTGCCTGTCTGTCTGTCTCTGTTTTTGTCTGTCTGTCTCTCTATCTGTATGTCTGTCTGTCTATATATCAGTTTGTCTGTCTCTTCATACATGCATATCTATCTAAATGTCTGTCTGTCGACCTGACTGCCTGTCTGTCTATCTATTTACTTAGACAAAAGAACAAAAGTCCTAACTAGCAGGGCCTAACTAGCTAACCTATCACAAGTCTGAACTTAAACCTAGACCCAACCCACAAAAGAAAAAAATAAAGAAAAGATTAGCAGTAGCACGCGTGGGAATATTGCGGCGGCATTTAGGGCAGATAATTTTTTTAGTTTGGATACTGTCTGCATTATATGAAACTTACATTTTTAAATATCTTTTGATTTCTAAAAGTCATATTTAATGATATTAGGCACAGAGTTCCACAAGTTGACTATGCTGAATGAAAACCAATTTACGTAGTCATTTGTTAACCAAATACTGATGTGTACTCTTATTTGTAAACTGTTTCGCAGCAATCACTGGCTATCGCTGGGAAAACAGAATGTGTATGTAGCTTGTCAGCGATCAAAATCGTTGCGGGTAGAGTCTGTCTAGAGATCCAACGACTGAAATAATTTAATCTGTTGATGCACAGTTACTCCCCGATTTGATTCAAACTCGGCTTGACGCTGTCTCAAGGAAAAATGAAAGAACTATGTTACGACATAGTTGATAAAAGTGCCGTTTTTGTCACCGACTTGCATATTTTGGCAAGATGTTTCGGCTATCGATATATTAGGATCATATATTTGTTTATTTATTTCAGATATTGTTACAATCACAATAAAATGAGAGGAAAATAGTAGAATTTAAAAGTAGAGTCTAGAACATTTTATGACGATAGAAAAGGTACGGTAAAGCAAACCTAAATTTTAGAATGTAAAGAACAAAAAAACAAAGTAAAATGCGAATGAACAAAAAAAACGTGAAAATGCTTAAATGTTCAACCTCGTTCCCAGGGATTTTCCCTTTATTTTGAAGATGCGCCATCCGCGAAAAATGATTACGTTATCTTTACAATCTTAGCAATCCAACGATCCCAGTTATATTTCCATTCATTTTTCTTGCAGAACCTTTATTTTTCATGTTATCCGTTGCTTATATCCGTCAGCCTTATAGTCACTGTTCACCATGCAGCTCGCTGTTAAAGCCGAATCTGATTGGCTGATTACAGCGCGCGCATTGTCCTCTTCTTTGTCATGTCACAATGCAAAACACTTCATTCGCAAAAAGAGAAGCGTATTGTTAGCCACCTGTTTTACAGCTTTGAATTTTGCTTAAAAAGTTTAACGTGAACTTTTAAAATGAGACTAGCTTGGAGCTCTTATAAATTGAAGAGTAAAGAGAAAAAGGATTACAAAAGGTAAGTGAAATGTACCCAATCATTCAAAATATTTCACCAGTATTCTATGGCAGCACATTTCACTTTGTAAAACCACACCTACGTATTCAAAGATTATGTTAACGAGTCGATAACCAACTCTTTTTGGCAAACAGAAAGCTTAGAAAACAGTTAAAAGAAGCAGAGGAGTGTATTACTCGTCTCCAGAGACAACTGCAGATTGAAAATGAGTAAGTTTATTTGTTGCGTGTTCGGCTTAAAGCGGGGGGTACCTGTGAATTTAAGTGAAGTTTTAAGAATTTTAAGGAAGGGTAAAAAGGAAAAAAATGTTTTTGGAACACCCCCGAAAGGACACCCCAGGTTGGGGGGAACTGTATGGTGTACGTCTACCAATCTTCAACTTCAAATTCTAATTTTAAAACAACATCAAATCTTCAAAATTTCCTATTTCCGTAAATGCTACTTATCCTTTGAGAAAAACTTTTCATCCCCAAATGTAGCCAGAAACAACCAAAAACTTTACAAAAAGCTCGAAACGTAGATATGTGATATGAGCATAGACATTTTTGACTGCTTGATACGTGAACGAGATATTTGCGTTAAAGCTACAATATCCAGCCAAAATACAGCCTTCGGGTGTACCCCCGCCTTAAGTTTGTTACTACATGAAGAGCATTTCTGTGTATATCTATTTCTTTCTCTGTTTGTTTTTCGTGAAAAAAGTAATTCTAGACTGCTCGCAGTCAGTTGCTACACTCAAAGTTAAGAAGCGAGTTAAAGAAGAGAGGGAACTGCGAAAGAAATGTTTGCGGCTGCGGCCCACACGAAAAGGAAACTTTCTCTCCAACCCTTTTTGCGTTTGACACCTGGGGAGAGGGTGGGGTTCACGGGCAGGATGAACGCTCACCGGAGCCTAAAAGAAAAGATCGATTGCAGACTGAAGTCACACTCGTTGCCAAAATTATTTGATTCTTTTATTCCAAGGCCAAATTGGTTAAGAAAATTATCATGCTGAGGACGATAATGAGAAACAGTGCACAAACACGTCTAAGCTGCAGCATATGGTTAGCTTAGATAAGATCAGATGATGATCTCTTCGTTTCTGTCTTGTCATTTGTAGGGACTCAGGACATCCTTTTTTTAAAAAAATAAAGAGTCATTTGTCTTCTCTTATAAACTAAAGTGTAAATGCCCAGTGTTTCCAGTGTGGTTAAAAGAGATCCGCTTTCTGTTGCATGTTTCTGTAGGATACTCGATCAATACCAAAGTTGCCTCTACTCTGCCTCGATTCCTGACACTGAGACAGCCAAAGCATACTGCATAGTGACTGCAATGGAGGAAGAGGTTCAAGCTTTGGAGCGAAAGCTTTTTCTCGAGGAAATTGCAGTTAATGTAACCGACAGGCGATGTAATTTTCTAGACAGGAACTACAGGTGAGCGTCTGGTAAATCATTTAAACTTTTATTTTAAACAGCATATGCTGCCAGGCAGCATATGCCATTCTAAGGTCGTCACAAGGCAGCCAAAAACTATTGCGGCCAGCCCTTCTAAATCAGTTTACCTAGCCGCTATTCGGAGTAATGCTACTTCTTTTCAATAAAAAAGTAAAACGGACACGATTATATCCTACTTGAGATTAGCCACTTTTGGCACTCGTTCTTAAGATCCGGAACCTAATGTTTTCATGCCAGACACACCAACCACTTCTCCAACTTCATTAGGCTGTGAAGGTATTTAAGTTTAATTAATTGTCTAACCTTCTTGTTTCTGTTGCTTTACAGGCTTCTCCATGACAATGAAATTAGCCTTCATAGGCAGAGTTCAGCCTGTGAAATAGACCTGGCAGCGTTAAAGCTAAAACAGGAAGCTTGTCAGTTTGGCCATTTCCTACAAGCAAATCCAGTGGAAGAATGGACTGTCTGCTCTCTTCCTAATCTTTACTTTAGAGACTTGTAACTGTAATGAACTGGAAGTCTTGTTAACTTGCTAGTAAAAACAAAGGAAATGAATTGTGTGTACAGTTCAAGAAATTTGTAGTGAGAAGATCAGTTTTCTTTATTTTGATGGAGATACATTTGATGTAAATGTGCTAAAAGTATTTTATTGAATATGACAAAATATAAAATTATTCTTGTGTGTGAGTGAGTACAGTTGTACTTGTACAGATAAAACTTCTTATTTATAGGCTTATTTAAAGAACACCACCTGTAAACCGGCAGGAGATGAACTAAACTTGCGTCAAGACGAACGTTTGAGTATTTCATAGAGGTAGGACCTTTGGCTTGACTTTGTTGATGGATAAACTGCACTTGCTCAATGGTGGAACAAGGCAATCCCTTCCAATGCTACGGAGTGATAAGAATCCAGTTTTTTAGTTCAAAAAGCGGCAAAAAGCTTTGTCATAAAACCGTAAATATAATCTTGGCGCAAGTCTAGAGGCGGAAATACTAGATAACCTGAAATATTATATGTCAGCGAGACCGTGAATTTTCAGCCAGATTAACCAATATTCTGACATTAATGAATCAAAATTATATTTGGTCATCTGTGATAGTAGCCTATTTGTGATAGATAGGTCCCACAAACACTAAGTACTTGGTCCTGTGACATGTCCTCTTATGACCTGCGATAACGCGTCCTCGTATTTTTGTTCGCGGTGGCACAATGTAGTGATCCTGAGCAAAAAGAATGCCTGATCGTGGTCATTTATTTTCTTAGTGTAGGTAAATGTTAGGTCTGCAGCAGGGATCCATAAGTCATGCCAACTGACCAGACAAAGTAATTTCAGAAAGTTTGACCGTGACCCTGATTTTGCAATATTAAACGTCACAGGAAAATCCAACTGAAATTTGACCAATGCGCATTCAGCATTGAATGGCGAACGTGTCAGTCCTGGGTACGAATATAAAATTGAGCCCGTAATTGCCCGTAATTCCTTACGGGATTAGAAGTGACCAAAATGGCGGCGTTTTCGGACTGTCACAACACTTTGGTTCCAAACATTCTGTGTTTTTGTAACAAGTACATGGAAAGATGATAAAAACTAATAAGTTACTGAGGCTTAAAACAAAAACTGGCCGACTACTTGATGTTGTGCGAGAACACTACCTGCGAAAGGACGTTCCTTGCCACAGTGAAGTTTGTGCTGTCTGCGAACAAGGTTAGGCATTATCGATGCTATGGATAAATTCGTCTGTTTCTCTTCTTTGGGTGTTATTCATTGCCCGATATATGGATATTGTCATGCAGGTAATGGAACCCAGCTTTCCTCGTCACTGACCCATTATGTTGTTCCAGACTGCCAGGTGAGCTGTGCTGCTAGACATGCATTGTAAACAACTTGCATTGTAAACAACTTGCATTGTAAACAACTTGCATTGTAAACAACTTGCATTGTAAACAACTTGCATTGATGCTCTTTTGCAGAACAGGACATGTGTACTGTAGTACGACAACAAACTTTTCTATTAAATGGTGGTATGTTAAAAATTATTTCAGGTTACAAGGCTGTTCCTGGAAATATTCGAGAATGCAGAAATTCAAGGAGTGATTTTCTTTCAAACTGTTGTCAAGTTTGTAAGTGTACTGTACTGATTTCCACTGCACATATAGATGAGTTTATTCCATTCTCTAAAAATCAGGTCTTCATACTGGCATTTCCTGAAATATACAGTAGATCTCCTTTAGAACTTCAATATCTTAATCATTTACAACGTTTCAACCTAAACTGATAAATAAAAACTACAGTGTATGTGCTCATCCAACAGAACTTAATAATTTGTTAAAGACCTACATGTACAGTGTAGTTTTGGCCAGGATGCATTGCACACGATGTACTTTATTGCATTTACGTGGTCATGATTGTGTAAATACATGCAAGTTAACATGTAGTCATGTATATGTAGTTAACCCTGAGCTATTAATAAAAATTAATTCTTTCTCAGGTTCAGCATCGAGGAGGAAGAAAACTGTATTCTCAGCTTAACAGTCTGGTTAATGACAATAGGCAACAGTGTATCATATTCAGCAATGAGTTCTGTGATGGAGCATATGTTCCTCGGGAGCCAGGAGAGTCTTTAGAAAAGTGGCAGTGGAGGTGAGCAACTTTTAACTCAGTAATTTTAATCCAAAGAAATAGTATAAAAATTTGGTGGCTCAAAAAACAACACACAACTTTTCGAAAAGTTAAGGTGACTCTGGACCCCAAGTACTTTACCAAAAGTTACATCTTGTTTATCAAAATTTAATATTAAAAAAGAGTTTCACTGCCTTATCTTTGAAATAGAACCGAGTAAAGCTATGTAAAATTAAGGGTGTTTTTAGTACATCATACTGTTGCTTTGGTAACATAAAGTGTCACAATGTATTCACCAGTGATCAACTATTTTTTTTATATGGTGATTAAGTATCAACTGATAAAGAGTGGTTATAAGGACCCATCAAAATCTCTGTGTGGGAAAGTGCTGTATTACTCATGATATTACATGTACATGTATGCTTGAAAATGTATGCTTGTAAAAAATGTCCTTGATCACTTCTGGTACATGTACTTAAAGGGTTGGATGGCAGTAAAACAAGTGTGGTGGCAAGTTTTGTCTCTCTTTTACATTTTTTTTTTTCCTTTTGGCAGATGTGTTTATACTGGTGCTGTCTGGTACCATAACCATTTAAACCAAGTGGTACCTCTTGTGGTAATCACAGAGGACCAACAGGTATGTGATTTAAATGTGTACTTTGTATTTTAATATTTAACAAGTCCAAGTATTCTGTAATAATTTGCAAATGACGCACATTTGGGGAAATATTTAAATATTTAAACTGACTGTGTACACTGTATTTCAAAGATGCAGCCAAAAAAAAACAAATAAATACACATGTACATGTATGTGTCAAATTTGTGATGTACACAAGTTCTTCTGATTAAATTGTTGATAAATAACTACTTGTTAACTAGGAGTGAGGTCTTTATAGGAAAACCTCAATTGTTGACTGTGACATATTGACTGAGTGATAGCTTGATCAATTATTTACATTTGCAATGATTTCCTTGCAATTTACTACATGTACATACCATAATGATCATTCTGTTTATGATGTGCATGGTATGTTTATTGGTTGTTTCATTTTGTAAGGCCATAGCAGATTATGGAAACAGGAAAGCTGGAATATTTGTCATGAGCACTGAAGACTACCTCACAAACTTTTATCCCACCATTCAGACTGTTTTGGATCTATACTATTCACTAGCTGCTGTTAATGCTGATGTGAATGAGTTGGGTATGCTAAATTTCATTTTAGACAAGTTAATGGGAAGCTGTTAATGAATTTATCATAAGCAGATTCCTGTTAAAATAATTCCTATATTCAATAATTTAGCATATCAGTCATGATAAGCATTTTTGGTAAATTCCACTGACTATGGATTAAGGCATGTCCATACATGTATATGTATATTTCTTTCAAGGGATGAAAGCTCTCTTAATGGACTCTCATAAGTGGACAGCTCTACTTATGAATGCCTTAATTTTCAAAACCCCATTTGAACTCCCATGCAAACTCTGCGTTTAATCATTCCCATAAGCACCTGCTTATCGAGACTTGTCCTTTATTTTTCATCTCTTAAAGTGGACACCCAAAGGGAACTGCACCTGACTTGCAACCATCTCGGAAATTCAAAAAAGGGGTCATAACTTGAGCTGGTCATTTGCAAGAATGAGCTCACAAGCAAGTGCATGGTTGAAACAACAGAGGGTAGTTGCTTACAAGAGCTTTAGGAACTCATTAATAATTCATAAATAAGAAAAGAAGAAAAAAGAAAGGTGAAAAAGCCTTCAGACGTAAGTCACTTTCTCACCCAAAATTTCTCCGAATTTTTATTTCTGCCCATTTCTGTGTATGCCCAAGCAAAAATGTCATAAAACATGGCGCTAGTGGAAAGAAAGGCATGTTGCAAAATTAATGCCTTTTTAAGTAGATTGGAGCTGATTTGGCTCATATCCATGTTGAAAAGCTCCAAAATGTCCAAAAAATGCATTTTTGGCAAAAATTTGTGGGAGTCAATGGGTTAAGCACAATGTACAAAGTACAACGTGGGTTCAAGATTGAGAGAGAGTTTCACTATGCCAGTTCACCAACTAGTTAATTACACTGCAATAGAAGGACCACTTCATTAAAGTCTTCACTGGAAGATAATTTATATCATCTCTCCAAGTTCCCTGGTTCATGTTTATTTTATAGTTTTCTATTTTAGTTTGTAGTTAAAAGATTTAAAAAGCACAAAGCATTCATGAAACCTGTGAAATAGAAGGTGAAAAAAAGGATTGCTATGTCACCTTTTCCATAGTCCACTGTCTTTAACTGTCTGAAAAACTGTCTGAAAAAGTTGCTGCTAGTATCAGCAGCTTGCTCCATGCATACCTGTACATGAATACTTTTCACATTGCATCAAGCTTTACATACACTGTGTGATGAACAGTAGTCCACATAATTCTTCCAACTAGTTTCTGTACATAAAATAATTGTACATCATGTTGAAAACGAGGTGCATGATCCTGCATTTTTTTATTCCTTAACTTTAGCCAGAGAGGCTGCAACAAAAGAATATCTTGAGTACTTGCCATCTGAGGTTCTAGAGGCTGGAATTAAAGCTGTAAGTTAACGAGTGCACTCTGAAACAAAATTAATAAGAATTCAAACTATTAAGCTATTGCTACAATGGGGATCCTTTAAAGTGGTAGCCTTGAACATTTGTAACCTACATGTAGGAGGTATTTACTGACGTGAATATTGTATTTTGTGTTTTTTTTTATTTTATCCTTGCCATGTGTTAACCTTAATGAAAATGTTTTTTCTAATAATTATGATTTTTGATAATGAGTAACTGGAACAGAAGAAAAGTAAAAAATTCAACCAAGAATAAAATTAACTAGAACATTTACACCTGATCTGACCTTAATCGACTGATGCACTGTGAGAGTTAAATTCACTAAACATTTGGTCATGCACCTACAGTAACACAGTTAACTGATAAGTAAAGCTGTTCCTTGGACAATTTGATTGTTGTTACTCAGAGAAGTCTTGGAATGAAATGCTTTTGGAAAAACTGACAGCACAGGAAGTTACCCAAAAACAATCCTTTTGGAAAAATTAATGCTAAAATAGTTATTGCCAAAATGTGGAAAATCTACTAAAACTCTAACTTTAAGTTGAAGTACATGTAAGTGTAGCTAATGTCTTGTAGGAGTAGGAGACCTCTGCAAGCTCATGCAAGCTTTTCTTTCCAGATCAACATAACCTCGCTTCATAAACAGCATAACATCACTTCCAGAATTTAGCATAAACCCAAATAATTTTTAATACAAACATGCTTCTCCTGTATGCTCATGCAACAAAAGAGTCTTTTGAACAGACATAAGCCCAGAGCTTTATACGAGAATTGTGCAGTTACAATTCTTGTGATGATCTATACTCTGTAGGGGCGGTTCATACGAGGATGTCTCAATGTCAACAAACATTGTGCACAAGATGAGGCATTTGTTCAAAAGTCAGGGTAGGTACTTTTCTCTACAGCTATACCTGTATGATTATGCATGAAGGTTTGGTAATTTGAAGATCAGTAAATTAAATTGTATATTAACCATTCCTTTTTGCTCTAGGGAGGGAATTTTAAACACCAAAGACTTGTCAGAGTCTGATATCTTTATTTCTGGCATGGTAAACAGGTAAGTGCTTGAGTCCACTTTTAATATCAAGCTTAAACTGTTGTTTCTTACTTCTAATAATATCATGGGTGACAAATTACTCCTTAATTTTGGCGCGAAATTTCAGCCGTAATTTATAATTTCAATTATAAAATTGCTATGGCAATGCTTCCGTAACCCAGGATTGTGAGCGTAATTTGTCACCCATGATATTAAAAGGTAACCAAATGGTATACTCGTGAATTTAGGAAATAATTTCACTTGCGTTTTGTCAAAATTCTAATAATTTTGACAAAGCGCAAGTGAAATTATTTCCTAATTTCACTCGTCACCATTTGATTACCCATACTAATTACACAGTACAAACTTAGTTGCTTGGTCTGAGAATCTCAATCAGGATTACATGTTCATTTACAATTGACTGCTGTACATCACTTTAAGCAGAGTTAATGGAGGGAGACTCCCTCCATTAACTCTGCTTTAAGACAACATTCCACAGTTGATAATTTGTTTTCGTCTTGTCATAATTATACGGATGATTATCACCAAGTATTGAAATTGTGTTGAGAAGAAATCTGTTGCTGTGAGTAGTGTGTACTAGCCCAGAAATCATTATCTCTAATCCAGGGTGGTGAATGGTCCTTCAAAATACGTAAGTCTTGCAATATTTTAGTGAACGTTTACAGATATTATAGTCATGTTTTATTAAAACACTTTGTAAGAAAGTCTTAGTTTTGGCTTGCAAAAATCTCTAGTCTCATTTCCTCGCAAGACCTCTCATAATTTTTAATGTTGTTCATCACCCCCATTTCTTCAACTTTCAATATTGGGCAGGCCAGGTGTTGAATTTTCCTAGTCTTGAATTTTCAATACATTTATTTGACAGGCCAAATCTTGAATTTCCAAATATTGAATTGCCAATTCTCAAATTTGCCAAACCTTACATAAATGGACTCAAAACAGTTTTCTGTTTTTGTTTGTTTTTTTTGTAGACTTATAGAACAGAGTGTAATTTTTCAGCTAGTTTTTTTTTAAGGTGACTCTCCACTGTACCTTTCACAGTGTTTAAGTCAAAAATTTAGGTTGCACTGTTCTATTGCATAGCAACAAATTTAACTCCCTTTTTGACCATCAATTGTATCTACATGTATCTTAAAAGTAAGCCGGTGACCCCATGTTTTTATCGTTAGTTAAAATCTTTTTATTAGCCACTGAAGAATTTCACTGGTCTCGCAGTCTCAGTTTTTTAAAAACACTTTTACAATGTAAGTCCTCACAATTCAAAAAGGCACAAATGCCTCAGTCTCGCAAAGAAAAAAGCTTGAATTTCATTCAAAATTTCTTTGAAAAATCTTCACTTACCCTTCAAGCAAGGATATCAAGTAATCATAAAGTCCACTGGCACAACCACAAAGTCCACAAGCTTCAGGTTATTGGATGTTACTTTCTTGAAGTTCATGGAAAACTAATGGTGCTGGGACGACAAACTTTACATGTACATATACTGATATCCTAATTTGCATGTATTTTGTTTCACTCCTTCTCACAAATTGTGTTATTGAAGAGATGCTGAAGTTGTGCTTGGGTAGTATTTCATTTTTTACATGTTATATAATTAATTCCTCTATTTTTTGTACTTGCAGAAACAGAGCTGTTCATGGTGATATTGTAGTGGTCGAATTACTTCACAAATCACAATGGAAAGGAAGATCAAATTCTCTCAAGAGTAAGGATGAAGGTAAAATTATGAACTGTGTATGTTCCATCCATCTGTATACATGTAGATCTTCAATTGAGGACAAAGGAAAGACTAAGTTTCATGAACCTTTTTTCTCACACTGAGCATTTAGATGACCATTCTAAATAAATGTATCTAAGTGCCAGCTAATCTATTAATTGCAGTTACATTTAACACGTTCATTTTGTTTTGTGTTTTTCTTGCCATATTTCATGTTATGTTCACATACATGTACATGATGCTTTTGCTATAAATCTACATTTTACTTGTACACTGTATGGCTTGTAGGCTCATCTTCAGCTGAAGGTTTGTTTCAAGATGAACCGAGTGAGGTAATGCCCACTGGTCGTGTGGTTGGAGTGCTTCAAAGAAATTGGAGAGATTATGTGGCAAGTTTTGCTGAGAATGAGGTAAATCTAC
>OMLO01003247.1_pt1 | contig 13401 bp, 14 predicted proteins | sample 1674811 | NCBI WGS metagenome assembly OMLO01 (sample SAMN06265003, study PRJEB25207) | coral metagenome | isolation source: Coral host | place: Mexico:La Bocana,Puerto Morelos, Mexico | collected 2008-11-13
TAAAGTCGCCTAAAGTCGCCTTAAATCGCACAAAGTCGCCAAAAGTTACGGCGACTTAAGGTCCCAGAGTAGGCCTACCTTTTTGCAGAAATTTTAGACCCAAAGTTACATTACCTCTTTCTTGCTCTCTGACTGATCTTTTGCAGAATCTCTTTTCGGTCTTTCGAGGACTTTCAAACCTACAAACGGGAGTATCGATTTCTCGAAGCTCCTTCGTCTTCGGTATAAATTGGAGGAATCCTGGTTACTGTCACGTATGGCGTATTCTCTGGCCATGTATGACGATACCCTGAGAACGCTACCTAGACCAGAGGCTAGACTTCTCGCCCCATCAAATAGGGCCTCGTAATTTTTCCCTGCTGAAGACTCCTTTTTCAACACTTCGGTCATCGACTGAAGGGAATCTATAGCGGCTTTCTGAAAATGAATTCACGAAAGTGTTCAGTCGACGAAAGAAACGCCTTCAAAGCCTTCCACTATAGGCTGACTTCCTTAGTGAGCTCTCTCAATGTCGCGCACAACAGGAATCAGCACCTTTGCAGACTATGAAAGAAAACTTCGAAGAAGTGAAGGTTACCTTTTAACGACGTCATCTTCAGTCGACTTGAAGTGACGATTTCACCCTCGAGAGAAGAATCTATTGACTTTAATGCGGCCTTTACATGGTGTGTCAAAGCTGGTTATTCGGAAAAGGGTAGAAAGCCTACTTGATTGACATAATTAACACTATAGATGTAGGAAAAAGGAAAGAAAATAAACACAGAAATAAAGGTAGGAAGACAAACCTGTGCTTCAACAGTAACCTCGCCAACGACCGATGTCGCTTCTGCTATAACGTTTGACATTTGTTGTACCCTCTCCACAGTCTCCACTCGTATGGCCGAGATTTGTTTCACAATACTGGATTTCACCTGCAATAAAACACTCGTTAATTGTAGTTAACAGTGCCTAACATATATTGTTTTGACTGAAAAGGGATTGGGCGTTTCTAGAATCAAAGTAAACAGGAAAACAAAGAATTTAACTTTTAATTCTTTCACGTTATTGGAGTAGCTTTCATTCAAGTGTTGTAACCCAAACTAATCTAATGACCATTGAAAATCACAGTGAACTTAAAATGTTAGCACTAAAATGATAACTAGCGGAACTTGATGAAAATGAGGCCTAGCGCGGGAAAACGCGGGCTTTGGTTTAGAATTTCACTGGATAATTAGATGGTGAATTATTTAAAATGATCACAAAATACTTTGGGGCATGCAATTGAAACCTGAGCTACCGGACACCGTATCGTATCGTTACTCAAGTTGACTGGAGCGACAAAACTTTAGAATTTATCAATTACCTCTTTTCTCTTCTCTTTCAACCGTTCTTGAGTTACTGGCCGAGCCTTCTTGTCTTTATCCACAGCCAAAATAGCTGCATTAGCCAGCTGGACTGCACGTGACACATCACCGGACTGAATTAATTTAGTTAACTCACTCTCGTTCCCAGTTGTCAACTCCACCGCACGATCCACTAGTTTTTCCGCTTTTAACTGAAGCTCCAAAACCTGGGATTAAATTGACAGCAGCCAAAACATGGTATATTGACATTGATAAAAATGAGTAGAGATTTATTTGCAAAACAGAAGCAGCAATAGTCTATGGGCGGTCCAATCGACTTAAGGTCATTCCACTGAAATAGAACCTGCACTGAGATTTTTGTCAAACTATGCCTATTGATTGTTTATATTATAGGAACTTAAATTTTGAAATAAAAATAAAGGGTACCCATGTTCGTGTAGGAGCAACGGCACCTTGTTTGTACTCAATAAATCTTTATAATAGCACCATGATTATAGTCACGATTGCTTGCTTAATTCACGTTTCCCACGATCGTTTCTTGTTCTACACTGAGAATTGGTCCATATTATTTTACATAGAGAAATTTATTATTCAATTCAAAACAACAGAAAAAAAATTATAGGTCAACACACTCGTTTTCGGAGAAATGACGATTTACCTCTATGGAGAGGTCCAGCCGTAAAGAAAAAGCCGCCATTTTCTAATGGGCGCGCGCTGATCACGTGTGAAATTATGCGCAGTGGGGATGCGAAGTGCAACACGACTTAATCTTGGATACATTAAAATGAAAACGTTCCTGGATGGAATGCTAGTCCTCCTTAGTTTACAGAAGCTCTTGTCAATTTTTCTCAGTAGTATGGTTCAGCTGACTGAGACAGTGTAGAGTGGGCCTGTGAGAGAGTCAAGTGCTTTGCGCAAAAACACAACGGAGGCTAGACCCTAGACTCTTAACGTACTAGGAGAGAGTACATGGATTAACTTCAAAGTTGCAAATTTCATAAATTTGATTGCTCATACCTGAACAGGAATATTTACTTCAGTATATGTGCCAAACATGTCAGCCACTCGCACTCGAAAGTCAAGAGTAAAGTTATCTGCCTTTGCCCCAGCAGGAAGCTTCGTCTCTTGATTGTTTTTCATTCCCTTGTACACCACATTGAGAACATTGTCTTCGGTGGTGAAGTAGATGAATTCAAACTGCAATGGACGATCTGGATCCTCCCAGCCATCACATGTAAAAGAAAATGTTGTCTTAAGGGTAATACCGAACAGCGGCCTCACTTCGCACTTTCCTCCAGCAGGAGGGCTGTTAGTGGTTACCTGGTACTCAGAATATCCCGGATGGCCTCCGCGCCGTTGTGCAGTCAACACAAATTTGTACCTCACATTCGGTTCCAGTACTCCAGGGCGAGTGACAAGTCTCGGCGAGGTCAATCTAGTACGAATTTTTTCTTGCAACTTCTGGTCAGGAACCCAATGGGATTGGTTGACTACGGAGGCCTTGAATAAAGACCAATGATAAGTCAGTCTTCCACACAATGAGTCCTTACAGAGTTTTTCAAGTGCTATCCTTCGAGATGGATTTAATCTCTCGTCACAGTTGTCTCTACAGCTGGAATAGATAGACATCTACCGTAAGAAGGAAAAAATGTTTTAAAACTATAAAGGAAAAAATACGGACACAGAAACTTAAAAAAAGAGTAGTAGTGCATGGATGGTGCACATTGCGAAGAGCTTTTGTAGGAGTTATTGATAACTGTTCAGGGAAGGGATCGTTACTTTAAGGTTGGGTTGTGGGAGAGGAAAGAAATAGACCTTTTACGGCCTGTCAAACTGGTACAAAACAGGGAGGTCATAACCTATAGAAAACCGAATTTAACATACATTATCATCGCTTCCGGTGGATCTCCTGGAACAACAACCACTTCCTGTGTGTAATTTGCTCGTCTCCGGCCCCTCTCAACCACAACTGTTATCAAATACGAACTGTTTACTACCATGAAGCCGCTGTCTATCACTAGCAGGGATTTATTAGAGCCAATTTTGCCCGCACCAGTCCCGTAACATCCCCCGCGGTCAAGATCGGACTCAGAAGGACTAGGAATGGTCGAGGTTATTTCGAGTAGGTCATCAAGAACATACTGCGTTGCAGTGTCTCTGCATACCCAGGTGAAACGAAGACCTAATTGAAAGGAAATACAACCACACGATGTATCAGTTTAAGATAAGTAAGCATTCACATTATTAACTTTCCGCTGGAGATAGTCAGGGTGTTATAAGCAGGAAAGGTTTAAAATTTTAAGCGTGCCAAGAGGTGGTGACCTAAAGCTCTCAAGAGAACCTTTTTAACCATCCGCACAGAGTTTAAAAGGAACCGAATTAAAGGCTTGTGAAACATGTACCTACAGGGAAAAGTAGTGCAGCCAAAAAAAAATTAACTAAATATTTCCGAGTTGTCTCTTGCGACAGTTTCAAATGATGCTGGGTAAAACTGCTTTTGTATGAAGATGAGTTTTAGGAAATATACTTATAATACATAACTTGATCACAAATTTGAAAGTAATCATCACGAGCCTAAATCCCGGTTTCGTTAAGGTGAACTTACCGGAATAGATGGCAGCACCTGGTGACTCGAAACAGATCACTCGCGATGATCAGGAGACTCGCCCCAGGACAAGGATGTGAGCACGTGTTTCACCTGTACCAAAACTAATTTCCCTATCTAATTTGATGTGTTATTTGCCTAGTTTCCTATAGCCAGTGGGTATGAAAGGTAGGATTGAACTTACGGACTTCAGGATCAATTGCGTCGGGGTCATGTGACAAGGAAGCATTGAAGACCAAAGTCTTATTGAATCCTCGCTCAATCTTAGTTCCCCCGGCAATGCATGCAACGATTGGACTGCTGATGACCCGGAAGTAACCTTCATAAACACCGAACACCTTTGTTCCTGCCATCTTTACGGTCAGCCGAACTGAGTAGCTACCCACCGGTAGACTGCCCCGCGGTATGAGAAGTTCAGAGGATCCGTTACTTGACATGACTTTATCTGAATACAGATAGAATACCTCCCAGTTGAAAATTGTCGCGAAGGAAAGTTCACAATCGAGCTGCACTTTGGAAGGGATCAAAATCTGATTGGCCCTGTGCACGTTCACAGCTGACGTCACGTTTGGTGATAAGCTCGGCAACCTCACAGTTGGACTACGGCATGGACGCTCTTAAATGTAAGAATGACGTAAATAACAGTATTTAACAGTCATCGATGTGTATAGAATCGTGTATGTCATTTCGTTTAGCCCACTTTTTAATAGGCCAGTGGGTTGGTTTTTATCTCTGTGTTAATCGGATCTTCGTGCGGAACCATCCCTATGAATCCGTTTTCCCCCTCCAGGTTCATTTCTATGCAAAATAAACTCATTTTTCATATAAAAAGGTTTACACGAGGACTCGTTTTAATCAGTGGCACAAAGTAACTGTGAAATCGCTTAATATGCATGACTTTCCCTCCCTCTCGCGAGAGGCGGAGTTTATACGACTTGCCATCGTGGAGAATGAGTAAGTTTCCAAACTGGTCTATGTTTGTTATGTGGTGTAAAGGTGTCTTTAAAATGTATGAATACAATTCGTATATCGTTTACCTTTCTTTGTTGGTCTTGGTGTTTCATTACTTTCTTAATTAAGTGGTCATATGTGTTATAAAGGTAAAAAGGTAAAGTCTGCATACGAGCCTAAGTGACCCATCTGGCCGGAGCTTATCCCGGTTTCTGTAGCATTAAGCGACTAGGAATATTGCTACTCCCCCCTGGATGGGATACTAGTCCATCGTAGGGTTACCCCCAGCATTAAATTTACCGGTACCCATTTATACACCTGGGTGGAGAAAGGCACTGTGAGAATTGAGTGTCTTGCCCAAGAACACAACACAATGTCCCCGGCCAGGGCTCGAACCCGGACCGCTTGATCTGGAGTCGAGCTCACTAACCACCGCGCCTCCCACCATATGTGTTATGTTATGTGGTTATACACATAAAATTCAAACTCGGCAGGTTATTTCCTTACCAGCGTTGTAAGTGTCACAGTATCTGCCGATGAACTTCTCTTGGCAACTACAGTAAGGTCCATCATCTATCGTGCACATCCCTCCATTTAGACAAAGATAATTTTCACACGGATCATCTGGAGCATTGGAAAACATCAAAGGTTTTTCAGCCAGTGCCACAAGTTTTTACTCAAATATAAAGGTTTTTCCCGAGTTCTCGCAACGTAAGTAGAGTCTTCCTACACAGATTGGATGGCCTGCTACAAGGGAAAAGCGAAGAACTGGTCATACTAGAACAATGCGTTAAAGTGGTTTAATGAAACGTAATTTGACGAAGTGTATTGTGACGTCCGTTGATATTAATCCCTTGTAGCTCAGTGTTACAGCATTTATCCGTGTAACTAAAGCTTAAAGGTAAAGACAAGAACAGTTAAAATGTCACTGACCTGATAGAAACAAAATGCTTATTTTATCTTACACATTTTTGTCTCGACGAGGATTGGTTCCGAGAAGTCTCCAGAACCGCTACTTGTGAAGGCAGCAACCCGGATCGTGTACACCGTGTTATACGAAAGTCCGTCGAGTACAGCTATATATTCATCATTGCTTGTTTCGCGTACAGCGGACTGGTTTTGCCGTTTAGCCCAGTATTCCACCTTGTAACCATTTAGAACCACATTCTCTGAACCTTCAGGAATTGGGTCCCATTCCACTATAACAGATCTCGATTCTCGATGAACCAAACGTAAATTGATTGGGGCAGCACAAAGCACTAAAAATTAATAAGATGCACAATGGTGCGATAGGTGCTTATAAAAGACTCTAAAGAAAGCAATCACGGGGGATGAATGGTTAAAAGCATGCACGTTACTATTCAACCATTGCAACTACTGTAGTTAAAATAGTCATAGTAGTAGTTCGTGGTGCTTGTATGAAAATCGCCAATGAATAGATCAGTGGAAGCTGCATTTTTTGATTTTAGGATCTCAAGACCACATTGTCGTTTGCGGTGAAGTAGACGGAAAAGTCCCAATAATATATGACTTATTTGTTTTATTAACTGCATGAACTCCAGTGATGCTGCATTTTTCACTGAGTGAATTGTTTCGTTGCTTCATATGCAGTAGCTGGTACTAAATACAGAATGAATGAGGTGTAGAGCTGTACGTCTCTGTCAATTAACATATGCAATTAACTACAAGACAGGATATCATTTCACTTTAGTGTTTTAGTAGTCTCCATAGTCCAGTTGCCAATGTATGTGATATAAGCTTTTCGATCTACCATTCTATAAGAGGGTATAACACGTGTTAGCTACATGTACATGAAGTGGTGCAACAATTATTTTCAATTGTTAAAGCTACTGGTTTTTTCTTACCATGAAGTGACCTTGTGTTAGCCTTGTAAACAGAAATTATTCTTACACTTTTTTAAGACTTTCTCACCTTCTGCGTCAGTCCGAGTTGTTACCATTTTTGCAGGGCCCACTCCTCCAGAACTCACTGCTGACACATTAACGATGTACATGGTAGATACAGCCAGGTTCTTAAGGGTTGTGGTGTTTGTCGTGTAGTTCAAATTCACAACATTAAAATCACACTCCATATCAACTACGCAATAAATAATGCTGTATCCAATAGGCTTTCCTCGGAAATACTTCATTGGTACGTGACTCCATTTCACCACCAGACTTGTGGAGCATGTATTATGGGTGACTACTAGGTCAGGCGCTCGAGACGGAGCTATGGAGTGAAAGAAAATTGAACATCAGGGTAGGGGTAGGAGAGTGTATTGAGCGTATTAGGGTGATTTGTTAAATCAAGCGACCTTATGCATAGTTGACAATGATACAATCACACCTTTTGAGCTCAGCCATAAGCCAACTTGTGTTGGTTGACCTTTCCTTGAAAAACATTTTAGTTCGTCATTGGCATTGAATCCTAAGTTTAATACTATGTTTATATACTGCCTTGCCTTCTGCGTCTGTTTGAGCCATTGTCATCTGTACAGGCCCCACTCCTCCAGAACTCACTGCTGACACATTAACGACGTACAAGGTATACACAGCCAGGTCCGTTAGGTTTGTGGTGTTTGTCGTGTAGTTCACACTCACAAACTTGAAATCACTCTCCGAATCAACTGGATAATAAATAAAGTTGTATCCAATAGGCTGTCCTCTGAAATATTTCTTTGATACGTGACTCCATTTCACCACCAGACTTGTAGAGCATGTGCTGTGTGCTGTTACAAAGTCAGGAGCTCGAGATGGAGCTGGTGAAGTTCAGAAATTAACCTCATTATTTATTATCTATTAAAGCAAAGGAAATTTTTTTGTTCAGGCTGACTGAATTTAATTGTTGTGATCATACGACACAATATGGTATTCACCCTGTAAGCTTATCAGCAATTTCTGATCAACCTCTTGTTGAGCTTTCTTTAGCACAACATTTGATTTTGTCACTGGCATTGAATGTATAGTTTTACACTTCGTTAAAGATCTCCGTACCTTCGGCGTCTGTTCGAGTTATTGTCATGTTTCCAGGACCGACTCCACCTGAACTCACCGCTGATACATTAATGACGTACATGGTATAAATTGTCAGGTTTTTAAGGGCTGCGATATTTTCTGTGTAGCTGATAATGAAAGAGATTGCGTTCCTCTTCAAGTCAACTGGGTAACAACGAATATTGTAACCTATAGGCTTTCCTTGAAAATACTTCTTTGGCACTTGACTCCATTTCACCACCAGACTTGTGGAGCTTGTTTTGTACGCGGTTACTAGGCCAGGAGCTCTAGATGGAGCTGAAGAAATATACAGGGATCAGCAAAAACAATAATTTGTATATTGAAAAAAAATCGATCGTATTTTAGTCCTTCGATGTAGAGCTGGTTGAGCAAAATGGAGAGCACAATATCAAGAACACTTTTAAACACTTTTAATACAGGAGCATAGTCTTCAATAAAACTGTAATGGCAAATGAAGAGTATTTACTGTAGCTATATTGTAGATCTTCATGTTCTTGCGAGAGATATTAGTGACCTTAATATTAAACTACGAGCACGAGACTGAGTACTAGTACGAGTTTTGAATTTCAAATCAGGGAGGTTTCCAGAGTCCTTGCTCTTCAAGTTGGTTTTAGATAGACAGTGCACAATCGAAAAGTCGCTCTCGTACTCTATCGTACTCGGAGTCCAATCTCCCCTATTAACTTACCGCTCGCCACAGTACGTGCTGTAAATGCCTTACTTTTGGGTCCTTCTCCAATGTCGTTTATCGCCGAAACACAAATCACGTAAAGCGTGTAAACCTGGAGGTCATCAACATAGCTTTGGGTTGACTCAGATTCAGAGACTCTAAAGAAATTGTTCCATTTATTGGCAAGGCTGATATAAACTTTATATTTAGAAATATTTCCATGACGATGTTGTTCCGGAACACTACTCCAAGAGACCAACAGACTTGTAGGGCTTGCTGCTACTACGAGGACTCTACGAGGCGGCGCAGTGGGGGCTGGAAAAGATGAACCAATAATTACCCTTTTGTCGTTTGTCTATTCCCAAGCCCGTGCTTAATTTTCTGTCGATAACTCACCGGATACAAATATTTCACAAACGTCACCATCGAATTTCACTGGGCATTTACAGGACGCACCATCACCGGATAATTGACAGGTCCCATTGTTACGACATAGTAAGCTGCGACAAGGATTATCTGGAAATAACATTCATCGAGTTGAAAAATGAAAATGTGAAAGGGAAGTAACTTAACAGGTGAACCTGGAACTATGAATGGAAAACTCTTAGAAAAGTGAACTAGTTTACTAAACAGGACAAGAATAATAGTCTAATTTCACCTGTTGAAGCAAAGGCTGGTATTCCCTTTCCTTCTCCTCCAGAACTCACTGCTGCTACAGCAATGGCGTACTCAGTGTAAACACGAAGGTTCGTAAGGGTTGTGGTGTTTGTTGTGTAGTTTACTCTCTCAATTTCGACATCTTTATCCCAATAAGAGGTATAATAAATTTTGTATCCAATAGGGTTTCCGTCGAAATTCTGCCATAGCACGTGACTCCATCTCACCACCAGACTAGTGGAGCTTGCGTTGTACGCGATCGCCAAGTCAGGAGCTGGAGGCCGTACTAGAGATGTGAAAATGGTAAAAAGGTCAAGTCTGCATATGGGCCAAGTGGCTCATCAGGTCGGAGCCTATCCCAGTTTCTGTAGCATTAAGCGGCTAGGAATATTTCTACTTCCCCCTGGATGGCATGCTAGTCCATCAAAGGGTTACCCCCAGCATTAAATTTGCCGGTACCCATCTTTACACCCGATATTGACACCTGATATTCAAGTGTCTTGCCCAAGAATACAATGCAATGTCCCCGGCCAGGGTTCGAACCCGGACCGCTCGATCCCACAAGCAAGAAAAACACATTAATATCTACTATAGGTAATGGTTTTTTAAATTGTCTCGTGGTAACTACTAAGCTTTTAATGCGATTTCGTGATTCATGTCCTTGTTGGTGATGTGGCAGATTTACCATGGAACGAAAATGCTGAATTGATATGGTGTATCTTAACTTTAACCCATTTCCCCTATCAGGTAAAATAGTTGTACAGAAGCTATGTAAACCGGAATGCATTTCAACTAGAGTTAAAAAAGTCAAAGTGACCGAACTATACCAGAAACCCACTATATTCACAACCCGCGACAAACTAATCAAACACAAAATGTCGATAATTTTTATTTTTTTTATATTGACCATCGTGGAACAAAACTGCGCACACCTTTCACGTCCTCCATGCGGACATTTCTTGCAACCTCAACTGGATTCCCTTTTACAATGGAGCGTATATCAATTGATATACTCTGACCTACAAAGAAATGTATGGAATCTTACACAACACATTTCTAAGAACAAACTGTGACGCCGTCAAGAAACGTTTAGATATTGTAATTTAAATTAATTGTGTCCCATTTACAGAAACATTTCGGGGGGGGGGGGGGGGGACACACCTTTGCGGTAAGAACTGAACAAGGACTGGAATAATTTATCCAAATCTTTAAGAAATTACGCGTCCTTGGAATTCTTCAAAACAGAATTACCGAAACCTATATTAAACTCGCAGAAGAAAAAGGGATCTTGCTGATAGTTAATCATCTGCTTGAATCGAATGCCTATAAATAGAAAATAATATTGCGTCTTCATTTTTATTGACTATCTTTAGCAATCCTAACTAGTAGTATTCCATTGGAATCCGTTTTGTGATGTATCTGTAAACTAACTTTGAGAATTTAACTTTATTATTAGGGGTAGGTTTTTGATTGAGTTGTATTTTGATGATTCTATCTTGTTGATTGTTAACCTCTCTTACCTGCTTATTTGTTTACTTACTATCGTTCTCCATTGAAAAGATCTGGATATACATTAAGGCTATACTTGATGACTCTATTCAGTCTTCTTGTACAGCACTTTTTGTAATAGCAATTAGATACAGGTATCCAATCAATCTCGTTCCCATGATCTCTCTCCTCTGCCTCCCTTGTCGTCTAGAAGAGGACCATGGTTGCGGCTGGTCATGTGACCACCAATGACACAAACTTTTTCAACGGGGTAGAGTCAACGATTTTTTTTATGATCTCAACTAAAGCGAAGGAAAGGCGATTGCTAGTCATTGCTATATTAACTAGACACGGGCAAATACACCTTCGAAACTCTCCAGTCCTATGTTCTAAGCTTCACACAGGTAGGACGAAATATATTTATATATGAAGTAAATAAAACTGTTTCGCTGTTTCGTGTTGCCTTAACCTCATGGCGCATTGTTCGCTAAATAAAACGGTGTTTTATTTAACATTTTGCAAAATATAATTTTTGACAATGACAAGGAGACGTGTTTTAACATCTATGTCATGTTTTAGCTGACATAATTATCATATATTATGTTACACGTGACTAGTTGTGTGTGGAATAAAGAATGTCAGTGCCAAGCATTACATGGTACCAGGAGTAAAATGGATTTGTTTAAGCCCCCGGAAGCTTTGTCGCTTCAAGGTAATCCTAGTGAAAACTGGAGAAGATGGGTTCAACGGTTCGACCACTATTTGACGGTGTTTGGAAAGATGAAAGAGGATGAGAAAGTTTAGTGCACGATCCTGCTTCACGTGATCGGTGAAGAAGCGCAGGAAATTTGTAATACCTTCAAATTTGCTACTGGTGAGGATCCAAACAAGATTTCTGTTCTTAAGAAGAAGTTTGAGGACTATGTCAACCCTAGAAAGAACACCGTGTTCGAAAGATACCGATTTTGGGAATATAAACAGCAAGAAAGCGGGACAAGGGAGCAGGGATGGCGCAGTGGTGAGAGCGCTCGCCTCCCACCAATGTGTCCCGGGTTCGATTCCCGGTCCCGGCGTCATATGTGGGTTGAGTTTGTTGTTGGTTCTCTTCTCTGCTCCGAGAGGTTTTTTCTCCGGGTACTCCGGTTTTCCCCTCCCCTCAAAAACCAACATTTCCAAATTCCAATTCTAGCTTAGAAAGTGTCCCCAATTAGCGTGAGAGCGCTAGAAACATTGACACGTAAGTTATTATTATTATTATTATTATTATTATTATTATTATTATTATTTCAGAAAACTTTGTTACTGCTTTCACCTTTTCAAGGCTTATGATACTCCAGCGTTAGTTTAAAATTAAATAGTCGCGGGGCGCGCAATTATGTCGTGTGTTGAACATTAGCTTCAATAAGATATTTTACTTGAACATGTTTTAACCTTGTTGAGTTGCGGGGTGTACACGGTATTAACGATAATTGTTCCACGTAATAACAATAATTGTTCCAAGAGCCAAACGTGTTCTTCTCAGCTTTCTTCTGGTTGTCCGAATGTGTTAGTAAATGTAGTCAGGACGTCCCAAAATATACAAATCAGTGACAGAAAAGGCACTTTTTATCAACTATGTCATCTCCTGAATACATTTACTCAATTTTAAACATGTTGTTTCTTTCCCTAATTGTCGGTTTGTTTCAAGTGTTTAATGATCATATTTCATTCTTCAACAAACATTGGAAAACATCCATAATAAGTACCGAGTGCTTAAGAGGAGACTGGACACTAATAATCCTAATCACGATGTTCCAAAAATCAATCTATATGACCTTACATGAAAACTTCAACAATTTATGCAAAGTAGAATAAAAAGCTGTAAAACAAAATTTTGAATTTTCAGCTTGATTAGCAAAGAATCTGTCTTACACGGCAGCATTCTGCACCCCTTTAAAACAAGCGTGACCCAAAGGATTAGCTTTATTTTTATGGCCGCCGAAATATCACAACAGGCAAAATATTTATTTTAAAGGAGTTTCTTGTGACGCCCGTTTCCAGTATATTTCAGTTAAGTCTTCCTTTTTCCTACTCACTGGTCTTTGCTAAAAAAAGAAAGAGTCCGAGATCTTTCGATTTATTAGAATGACCGTACGGTTTGACTTGCTCTCGTACTGCTTGTGCAGTCCTCGTTTGCAAGGACAGGTCGGAGGACCGATATCAATAGAAAATGGCAAATGTATAAATTTCACGAACCATAGGAGTCGTATAGGCCTTTCAGGGACCGTTTTTCCAATAAAAGATATAAAATATATCATAATTAATATTTATTATACGTCTTAGTTAGTGCGCGCGCTGTGATTGGTCAATTTAGCGGTCCGTACTCTAACGTACGCCCGCTAAATTCAAAAGTTTGTTTTAGTCGCCATGTTTCAAAACTTTGAAACATATTCAAAGGAAAAGTACAAAACACAGAAACAGATAACCAAAACTTTCGATTTGGTTTTTTTAGAGTTTTCGCAGACAGACGAGCACGAAGGAGATAACTCGAGTTAAGAACAAGATAACTTCATCGTAGCCGCAAGGTCGTCAAAGACAGTGAAAAAGACGACGTACGAGTGGAAAAAATTAAAGCGTTTTGCGAACAGCAGGTCAATGGAGACTTTAATGTAATGAACGTACCTGCTGCTTAGC
>OMLO01003248.1_pt1 | contig 13399 bp, 6 predicted proteins | sample 1674811 | NCBI WGS metagenome assembly OMLO01 (sample SAMN06265003, study PRJEB25207) | coral metagenome | isolation source: Coral host | place: Mexico:La Bocana,Puerto Morelos, Mexico | collected 2008-11-13
GGGGGGGGGGGGGGGGGGGGGGGGGGGGGGGGGGGGGGGGGGGGGGGGGGGAGGGGGGGGGGGGGGGGAGTTGAGCCTGGGGGGTTATTTTGCCTGTTCTTGTGTCCCAGGACACGGGGTGCGCCAAGACCCTCATCTTACTAGTGTGTAATGTCTACTAGTGCTTTTCCTTGTGGTAGAGCACAACATGTAGGACACATGCATTCTACTTGTAGCATTACTGGTGTGATGAACTCTATTCTAGAGTTCAGATCCACATGTTTTGTTTTTGGTTTGTTTTTTGCACTCTTGTTTTTACCAGGGATAGCAGCTATATTTCAGGAAACGTCAGTTCCCCCTTTTTTAGTGCAAAGAACGCTACTCTGACTGCGTATCATACACCCCTAGCTCAATTTAAGAAACTTTTCTGTGTTAGTTACATGTAAAACTAACAAAATTGTGAGAAAAGAATCAAACTACAGTATTGTTGCCAACTCTCGGTCTTTGAAGTGACTTGGTCACCGATGTAGGATATAATTTCGGCCAAGTAATGATCTCTACCTTCTATACTACTCGTTGAAATGCTCCTCAGTTGGATTAATCAACAGCATTGTGTATTAGTTTCATATGATTTTTTTGTCAACACCAAAAGGTGACAACGGAATAAAAACACACTATTCTGTGACATAAGGTGACCATTTGAAAATTAGATTTTCTCTTGTTTATTGGTGAAAATGAGAATTTGCATTTAAGTAATGTTCCATGTAAGAACTAGGCAAAGCAAATGCATGGAATGTGAAAAGGTGCTGAATTAGTAACTCATTAAAATGGAGCCTGCTGATTGGCCGAGAACTCAAAAAATGTGAAAAATTGACCAATAAATAAATTTTGGGTATTTTTTTTTCGATAATTTCGTTCCTAAATTCCTCTTGTCTGTTTCCAACGATTTTCGCTGTTCCCCATATGCCACAACAGTGAAAATTGGTGGAAACAGACAAGAGGAATTTGGGAACTAAATTATCCAAAAAAAAATACCCAAGAAATTATTTCTTGGTCAATTTTTCATGTTTTTTTGAGTTCTCGGCCAATCAGCAGGCTCCATTTAAATGAGTTACTAATTTATTATTCAGAACCTTTTCACATTCCATGCATTTGCTTTGCCTAGTTCTTACGTGGAACATTACTTAAATATAACAACCTGTTCCTCTTCAATCTTTCACCAGATACCGGTATTTAAGTTTATTCCTTTTTTCTGCAGCAATGAGTAAAGAAATATACATCTGTCTTATAATTATTTTTGAGGAAACAAAGGTAAAGGAAAACAAAAGCATCCAGTTACAAAAGCAGCATAAAAAAATACAGTACTTGCTACTTCTACATATTATTCAATTGAAAATGAACAAAACGCTGTGTAAAACACCTCAACAAAATTCAAAACCATCTTGGCAAATTGTAATTGTAAGTTATTTTTGGGCCTTGAAAGAATATACAATCATAAAGTGTACACACTGCTAAGATGTCTGCTCATATTCTGTAAAAGGGGTAAAAGCCTAGATGATTACCAAGGGAGAAAATGACAGGATTTAGGACCTGTGTGACTACTGTATCAGAGATGTAAATTTCCCTCTTAAATCTGAAATTGTCACTAGTTAATCTCTGCATTGTCCATCACAGGCCACGTGATGATGCGAGGGAACATGATGAACTTTCCATTGAGTCCACAACACTCTGGAAGGTTTGTCAGCCCTCAGTTCCATAACAGACGATTTCAGGACCCAAGACAGAGTCATCCAAGACAACAATATGACTACCGATTCTCTAATGATAATCGCTCACCCAGACACCAAGACAGGGGGGAAAATCATCACCAGTTTACTGATTTAGAAAGGAAAATTCACAGTATATTGAATGCAGTAGAGAGTGGCCCACGACAAGATGATCCTTATGCTGGTCTCATGACAAGAAGAGAGAAGGAATGGTTGATCAAGATTCAGCTTCTTCAACTAACAAGCAGTGAACCTGAACTAGATGATTATTACTTTCAGGTGAGTAATGTCATTTCAGTGCATTTGATCCCCACTGTTTGAAGACAAAATCCTTTTGAAGTATCAAAAAGCCTCAGCAGGTAAATTGTTTCTTTATGCCCTCTGATTTTAAAATCGTTTCTGGTCTAACCAATGAAAATCATGTTTTGTTTTACTTATTTTCATTAATCATTCAATCAGAAGTTAACAAACCAAACCTTGATTTACAAATAATGCAATACAATACTACAAAACCCTTAATTTTTAAGGATGTAAGATTGCTTATATCTTCTAGAAATGAAATAAATAAACAATGATAAAAAAAAAAGTGTTTAATTTGTTTTTAGAGCAGTTTTCAATTGAGTGTCGAATGTAATGATGCAATACCTTGGTTTTGGTATGGCTGTGGTTTGAGATTGGCTGAATAGTCTAATTGGTAAGCAAATGGTTTGGTTTTGGTCTTACATGTACACAGTCAATTGAAAACCACTCTAGCTGTAATAATAAGTATTGGTTCAATGAATTGGACAAGTGTCATTTGGGTTACATATACATGTAGGTAAAAGCTGCACATTTTTTGTTCAGACTTACACTAGGCGTAAGGTCACTAAGGAACGGGCAAAGCAAACTGAAGGTGTACAGCACAGTGATAAAGATAGCAAGACAGGTAGAGAAACAACAAAGATGGCCTTGCCACAGTTTGAAAGAGAGAAAAAGAACTACACTCCAAGTGAGTACTAAAAGTGTTCATAAAACCACATCATGCTGCAGCTATGCATAATAACATTGGCCTGACTGTAACAAGTAATGGCATACTTACATGTATACCAGTACTTACATGTATGTGTAAGGTTTAAAAATAGTGGACATATAATACTACTCAACAGTACTAATAACAGTACATGTTAGTTACCACCTTTTCCTGTGGTATTTGTAGAAATCTAAACATGAAATGTATTTTCACCAATTCAAAGTGAATACCAAACTTTAATCTGTTATTTACAACTGGTAATAACCTAAAAAGCTGATGTTAAACAAGTCTAAAAAAAATGAAAGTTGATATGTGCATTCAGGAATGAAAGTTTTACCTAGCTCTATATTCTCACCAACTGCGTAAATTGACTTCCAATACAATTCTCAAAGTCAAGTCCAACAGGTGATATACAATCCATGCAACAATCATGAACTCCCTCCGGGGGGATAGTGTTATCCATCCAATGAACAACTGGGGCCTGGGAGCTACATGTAAACAACATTAATAATAATATTTTGTAACCAATTTTAAATGTGACAAAATCCCCACATACAGTGGTGTAGTGCTAGAGTTTGTTATGTTGATGATTGATATTAAAGAGGAAAAAGTGTTGTACGTGATGTGTAAATGAAAGTGTGGTGTTAAAGGAACACATGTACCTCAAAAAAGTCAAAACCTTGAGATGTATTTATTGATGGAAAATGGTTGTATAAATGTTCTAAAACAAGTTACAAGCATAATGTACAATTTGCTCTTTGGTCAATAATAGGCCCTTTGCAGCAAGTTCACATGACCAAAATTTTCCTAAAAAAATGTGCTATAAAGTAAAGAATCCCTAAAATGGAAAAAGCATATCAAAAATAACAAAATGGCCAAATTGGGTCCCTGGCATAAAAATGTACGACAATATTGTACACAAATCTTCTTTGTTTTATAAAAACTCAAACCATCATAAATTTTCATTCTTAAATGTTGAGGGCCTCAAACTTGGCCATACACAACACACTGTTTCCTTTCCTGACATTAATTCTTTAAGTTGCAACGATAATTTTATGAAAAGTTGGTAATGTGATGTTGTGCTTATAAAGGGCTGTTCGTGTGATTAGTTCATCTAGGTGTTCTAAGAGCATTTTGTGCATGAATTAAGAAAAGTGAGATGTTCCTAACTTTATATGTGGAATATTTTGTGTGTAGTTCTCAGGGACAAATACATGTACACAGTGACATTGTTTGTGGTGTTCCTTTCTAGCAGGAAATGGATCACAACTGTGTTTCTCGGTTATTGAAATTTAAGATAGAATTGTAGTTGACAAAACGGCTTTTTTCTTCCAAAGTGGACTTCCAAGGTTCTTTAGGAAAGGTGTCATCATCGTCAGTACTGCATCCAAGGCAAATGGTGGATTTGATGCATATCAGTAAAGGATCAGAACAGGTATATTATAATGAACCGTCTTTTTCAACTTATTGTATCATATCTTTTTCAAAAAGTTACAAAATTTTCTGTCAGAAGTATCAGAAATTTGTGTTATGTGACGGTGTGCACGAGGGTAGTTTTTGTTATTTATCGAGTGGCATGCACCTGAAGTCAAACGTTGTGGAGTGTATAACTAAAGAAGGCAACTGAAATTTAGGATATATTTTTCTCCAGCAATACAGATTATTTTTCAGTTATTAATTTAAAATATTTTATTATTATTAATCATTTCAAACAGACACTAAAACTTACAACATACTTATAGGGTTGTAAACTCTCCCAATATTATTACTGTTTGTGTTAGTATCAGTGTTAGTCTTAGTATAAGTGCGAGTGTAGTGTTATTATTATTACTACTACTACTACTACTACTACTACTGCTACTACTATTCTGGTATTAAAAGGTACATGTACATGTTGAAAACTACATGTTCCTGCTACCATGTTGTTTTATAGCTGCTGCTGAGAAGTAGAGAACATTTTTTGTTTTCCTACAGAAATGTGATGTGCGTGTTAAATAATAGCTGTATTGATTCTGCAGAGGAGGAAGTCTAGGAGAATTAAAAAAGCTGCTAGTTAATCATTGTCTTACTTATGCTTTTACTCTACCAGGAAAAACAAGGCAGTTCAACTCCTATGAAGGACACAAAGCGACGCAGCCAGCTGCTACTTACTATAGAAAAGGTAAAGAATTGTCATGTATGGGTTATGGATACTGGTAAATAATACATTTAATGGTAGCTATAATAAAGTTTTTGATCATGATTGGTCCTCTCTATGCCTATTTGTCATGCAAATGTAGTCAAAAGGGTGTCCTGTGAGAGGTATCCAATTACACTTTTTTGTAATTAAATATCTATGCCATTTTCTTGTTTATTACCTGCTCTTCAATTACTTCCTTTTCAACGTTCCTTACAGTTTTTAAAGACTCTTATGAAAAACACTTCTGTTTCAGTAAAAAGAAATTTTTAATCTCTTTATTAGTATGTGGACCTTGTGTCGTATAATTCAGTGTGCAATTTAGTCTTGCAGTGCACATTTGTCTGATTTTGAAACTACTCATGCAATTCCTGAATTGTACTCCACTTGGTATAATTACTGATTTGGATCAAAAACTACCCGCTGTTGCACTGATAAGTTATATGTAATGGTTAATGATGCACACATTCATTTTAATTTTCAAACTCTTTTAACATTATTACTTTTCTCTTATTATTAAAAGATCTACCTCATTCTCAAATTAAACCAGTGGCTGAAGACATTACAGATGTAGCTTCTAGAGCTGCATACCTTTTTTTCCAAAAGTTGTTTAAAAAAAGACCTTGAAGAGCTTTTTTCTTTCAATTTAAGAGTTGATGAAAATCCCATGTCCAGCTTGATAAATTCAGTGAGCCCCACATTGTGTTGTGTGTTAAAGTTGTGACACTTGTGTTTGTTGTTATTTCCAGAGCTATGATTATCTTTTGAATATTGAAAGTCTAGAGAAAAAGTTAATTCATATTGAAGAACAAGAAAGGTATTATTGTAACATAGTTTTAGCTTGCATGTACATACTACATGTAACTTTACTATAGATTTGGACAGTTAGCCCATTTTTGTTTTCCCGCATCTTTTTCAATGTCGCATGTTAAAAAAAATGTTACACAAAAAAAACAAAAAAACAAAAATGTGACGTAGTGATTACCATGTAGCATGCTAGAAGCTGGATGGAGTGGATTAAAGCTTTAGTCAGGGTCATAGACACTACAGTATCCCTATATAACTGACTAGCAACAAAGGATGATGCTATAAAATACTGGGGGACGATCCTGCAATGGAGGTTAGCATCCCATTCAAACGGTCTCTTTATGCCTCAAAGACTTGAAATATCTCTAGCAGTGTGGGACACTTGGGCCTCAGTGTCAGTGAATGTTGAATTGTTGTTTTAGCTGCCCCCTTGCATTTTATGAGGTCATTGTAAGGGTTTTCTGTTTCCCAAAAGGGTGGATTAAAACCTGTTACACTTTTTTTAACATCGTCATGCACTGGCTTCACACCTAGGCAACAGGAGTGAACAGGGCTCCTATTAAGGACTGCAACCTGTAACACCTGCTGCACTAACAGCTAGGTATGCGTGGTTTTCCCTTGATGCTATTGGTGAAATTGCCCGTTGTTGATAGAATTCACCCAGAATTAACAAGTTTTGTACAATCGTGCACAAGTAGGCAACAGGTGACTCAAAACGTAATGGCAGCCGTATTAATGTTTTGTCTTGTTTCAGGAATGAACTGATCGAAACCAGGCAGCTCACTGTGACAAAGCTGTTTAACCTTTTAAAACTTTCTGTTGAAGATTCTGCAAAGTATGTCAACTAAAATTAGTTTTGGACCTGAACTAGCTTGCAAGTGAGGCCAATGCAGGGCGTCGTTTCAAATGTAAATGACTTTTATCTCTTTATAATACAAGAGACCATGATCTAGACCTCGACCTCATGTTCTCTTGTTTTAATGATATTCCCTCCATGAGCCTCCACTGCGAGCTAGATCCAGTCCACTACCGAGAATACGAATATTGCATATTGACTGTGATAATTGCAATTAGCAAGGTCACAGAATTTTTAATTTATTAAGTAGTAAATTTATATGTTTTGAGATCTTTTTTAATCCTTGTAACATAAGATATGTATTTTTATGTTTTGAAGCAATAAAGACCATTATTATTATTATTGATATAGCACTTAAAATGCAACTTGTCCTATATCTCATATATCAATGAATATTTGCGATGTACACTGTACAAGTCATGTACAGTGTAACCTATTTTGTGGTAATAATGGTCATTTTTCAAGAAGTCGTTTACTTCAAACTATTAATTCCATTGACGTCGCAGTGTCCTCTTTGATCATTTGAATTACAGTTAATTCATTTACATTTTGTAACTTTTTATTTTTTCAGCTGTGATGATGATTTTTTTGTGCAATTTCTATCAGTTCTTAAAGGAAAACTTCTTCTCAGTAGGGCTCTACCAATGTTTAACACGGTAAGGCTGCTTGTATTGATCACTTACATCACTATACTCTTTGTCATGCCAATGGCCCATGCAGCCAGCTAGGAGTGTTTCGATTTCCCCCTTGATGACATGCTAATCAAGAACACCACACTAACTCATGACAGGGCCAAGACTCAAACCCAGACCTTTGGAACTGCAGTCCAGTGTGCTAGCCACTATGCCACTGCACCTCTTCAGTTAGTACATTTTCAGTATGAGTGAGTTTATTTTGAGTATCGAGTCTCACCAAACAACTGCTTATTATGCATCATTGGTTTCTGTGTGAGGAAGATAGCCGAAGCGATGTGAGAGTTGAATAAAAAAATGACTGTGGTACTTATCGTACCTTTAAGGTGTTAAAATCCCGGTGTTGGTACCTCCTCAAAAGGTCCATAAACAACCCGTATGTTTTTTTTTATGGGAGTTCCCCTCCCCTCCATGGGGGAAGAAGTGCCTTTTTTCTAGGAATTGTCTAGTGGGGCGAATCGAAAAAGCGTTTACCTGAAACCAGAATTCACAAAATTCCTGATTGAATGTAAAGCGACCCAGGTCTTGAAGAATGTTGGAGTCTTTGGACTAGGTCTTGTGAATAGATGAATTGGTGAAGTCTGTGGGCTAAAACAATTATGTGAAACAGTATGTGCCTGTCTTGTGGTAAAATTCTTAGGCTTTTACATGTACCTTTACTGTTGTAATGAATGATTGCTTTGTTTGTTACTAGGTTCAAGTGGAGGCAGTGTTAATGGCCATTACCAGGAATATTTCGTTACTCATCAAAAAAGACATCAGTGGCGAGGTGACAAGGGCATTTGAAATTAAATCCTTGCTTTATAATTTATACCAAAATTAAATTAGTGCACGCGCTCTGATTGGTCAATCACCTATGGTTTATTGTGCCGGTTTACAAGCCCATGGAAATTTCGCGTTTGTGAATTATTATTCTTCTGAATTATCGAAGAATTCGTAAATCACTCGCCTGCGGCTCGTAATTTACAAATTCTTCTCGTGTTCTTCCAACATCCCGCGTGGTTTATCAACCTATAAACCATAGAATCTTGTGGTCTATTGCTTAATTGTCTTTGTCGTGTCAAAAATTACAAGAAATATGCACATCTTCCTCAGAGTGGAACAGCAATTTTGCACCATGAAAACGCTTCCGATCGTTTCGAACCTACAGGTTTCTGTAGTAAGTCTTAAGAGAGACCCTTGCATACTCCTACATATCCCTCCAAAACTGGCACCTACAGTTGATGTACATCTTGCCTAATTCCGGTCGTTTTTCTTTTGTTGTTTCACCCTCCTGCAGTTGGCGTGCATCTTTCCCTAACTCCTGTCGTTCTTGTGTTGTTTCACATTCCTACAGAACTTGCATCACTTGATGGTTCCTCTTAATCGAGTGTCAGAGCTGGTATCTCCTTCAGTTATTATCCGTTGTCTTCAACACATAGTGTTTGCACCGAGTATGTCGACCACTCAAGCATCCCCTCTAGGTGTAGTGCTGCTTAATCAGGTGTGTTTGTGGAGCAAAGACATTCTTAATGTTTCCGTGCTACGTATCAAGGACATTCAAGTGTAAATCCCTTTTCGTGTGTGTGTGTGTGTGTGTGTGTGTATGTGTGTGCGTGTGTGTGTGTGCAGCATGTGGGGGGGGGGGGGGGGGGGATCTAGGTTTGCCATTAAAGAACCCAAAGGCATTCTTCTAAATCGTCGTATTATCTTTCTAATGTAAGAACAAACTATGGAAAATTATATATTTGTTTCCAAGGCCCTATGATATTAAATTTTATAGATGAAGATTTTACATATTCTTCCCTCTCCTCATTTAAGTCCAATTTTGAAGAGCATCTTTCTAACAATTATTATGAATTTTGTCAATGACTTAAACAAATACCAGTTTTTAGTGCAGTTATAAACTTAACTGGCGATCTGGCATTTTAACTATTTCAGGTTTTCATTTACCCTTACTTTAATGTGATTATTATACTTTATGTGATTAATTTATAACAAAGTAATGGATAAATAAAGCTGTTGTTGTTTTTATATTCTTCCATGCAGTCTTCGTGTACGTATTTACTACTGTAGTTTGGCACATATATTAGCAATCCGTGACAAATTTGACAGCACGTGAACAGCGACGCGTGCGTTATCTTGGAGGTCTTCACTCTGAGATATTGACCACATTATCCCAATAAAATTCTCCACATGATCTATTTTGACCAATGGTGAGGCAGAACAAATTATTGTTGGTTGGATGTAACAGGTGGTAACACAACAGGCGACGTTTGGAGGCTTAAACTTGTATGTTATTTGTATGTGTAAACACTATGACCAACGTAATGTAATTTGTTTTTAGTTTGGTGTTGGAATTTTAAGCATACTACTAGGAAGAGCAGCTGTCATATCAAACGGTTTAACTGAATCAGATGAAGACATACGGAAATCATGGTAAAATATTTGTAGTTTTGGTTCTTTTTTCTGCTGGTAGTAGTTTCTTAGTTATGTCTTTTTATTTCTGAACAACTTTTCCACGGAAAGCTTTTGCCAAATAAGGGACCCATGAAACAGCAATGTAACAAACGCCAAAATGAAAATGAGAACTGCGTTTTACTATTTGTTCAGACAAGTATTTATTTCACTTGAATTCTCTTACTTTAAAGGTTAATCATCGTATCTGAAGTGGCAAGTGAGTTCCAAGATGTTCCTGTGAAATTACTGGGAAGAAATCTTGAAGCCGCAGACAGATTAGTGGCTTTGTTGTCCACTTGTACTGATGTCAAAACCAAGGCATTGCTACAGGAGCACTTAAGGTTTGGATTCCTTTAAAGCTTTCCTGGGTAAAAGTCTTGAGTTTGTTCTAAAGGAATCAACACTAAAAGAGAATACTGTGATCTTTTTGTTACTATTTCTAATGAAATTTTCATAGTCTGTTTTTGTTTTGTTTTAGGTTGGCTGCTTCTGCCAAATCGGAAATCACAGCGTAGAATTCACATCAGATTTTCATTTGCAGCTTATCAACTAAAGTCGATCTAACACATTTATTATAATTTAGAAATGCAATCATACAATTGAAATATTGTTTGAAGAAATTACTCTTTATGAAAGTTGACCGTATTTTGCACTTGTAGCTGTTTTGCTAAATTAAATGGTGTAAACACAACCCAGTCTGTTACTGTTAGAAACGTCCATGTAACCCTCTTTAGGGTGTTAACATGTATCATACTACAAGTACTAAGCAGTACAGTTTATGTAGAGTTGCTCATCGTTTTGGCCACCAGACCAACCAGTGTTGCCATGTACAGATTTCAGCCGCATTTCTCTAATTATTTGCCGAATTTTTGCTGTCCGCATTACAATAAGTGTGCAGTTTGATGTACAGAGTTCTCAAGTTCAAACACGAATGAAGCTTTGGAGTCATTTGGTAACATGTTGAAGAAATTGGATGTGTGACAAGTTATGCGTGCGAACAACTTACTTTATTTTGTGCGGCCTTGCAGACTTCTTGAGCCCAGTGTAAAGTATGATGTACTTTGAACTTTTCTAGTTTTCTTAGGTATACAATAGGAAGACTAAGGAAACAAGTGCACCCTCAAAAAGACTGAGCAGTGATTCCTCACTAAACTACTTTGTCTTTTTCTTCACAAATTCTACATCGCAAATAAGATGGAGCAAGCTGACTCTGCAGGAAAGATGGCTCATGATGTAAATCATAATTTATTTTGCCCGGAAGACTGCGATAATGCTATTTTAAGTTGCCTACCTACGTTTTGATATTTTGTCTATTACCTGATGTTTTTGTTCATTAAAGGAGTGTAGGGGGTACCTTTATAGAGATATGTAATAGTCTGTACTAACAATACAAAATTACCATTTTTGATGGCAAGTCGTGGTACATGTACTTTATTTTAATGAAAGCCTGCAAAAGGCTAGGGTTTCCTCTGATCCTCCACAACAGAAGTCGTCAATTAGAGAGAGCCAAACCTTTGTAGTAATAAAACCTCTCAAAAAGAAACTATTTTTGAACAACTCGCATGTGTCGTCATTAATTGCCTTGGAAGTCGACGACATGGCTATTTTGCCATTTACTTACAGCTTAGTAAAGTGCTGCTCTTGAGCCGTATTGACCTCGAAGTTGTTGAATGAGTTTGTTAGTGAAGATTGTTCGAATTGTTTATTCCGTGTGCCTCTTCTTGTGCCAAGGGATTCGTTGTAAGTAGCTAGAGCCTTGTGAAGTAGCAATTGTGAATTATCGTAGGAATACTGTTTATCGGAAACAATTTTTTTGTGTGTGTGGAGTGAGAATTGTGAACTTCTAGCGCTTGTTCGATCATTGTAAGCACCACAAGTTGCATTACATGTAACACTGACTTGTCGGAATAATGTTATCAGAAGTCTTTGAAATAACACTTTGATATTGAAATGGAAATAATAAACTCATGACGAGTAAATGTCCTTGTGTGTTGCTACTTTCACTGCCCATACTATCACAGCTAAATGTCAACGGAACAGACAATATCATCGACGACAATTCTCATTAGAATAAAAGGTGAAAGTTTCTAAAGAAACTGTGGTGCTGCGTCGGTGGGGGGTAACAAGGTAATTTGGTTATATCAACTAAGTTGAAAATGTAAATTGGCCACCGTAACGAGTTATAAAGCTGACTTTTCGAGCGTTAGCCCTTCGCCATTCGCTCTGACGAAGGGCTAATGCTCGAAACGTCAGCTTTATAACTCGTTACTTTGGCCAATTTACATTTTCAACTTAGTTGATATAACCAAATTCTCATTAGACTCTGAAGATAAGAACAAAAAAACTCTCGATAATGACAACATTAAACAACTAAAACATAATTTGAAGCATGTCAAGGCCAGTAGTGGAGCAACTTACAATTGAACTTCCAATTATAATTTACTATGCCGTTATATCTAATATCATTTTTTTTCACCTTTTTGAAAGTAATCTATAATGTACGATCTTTCCGTTTACATTTCTTGCTTTGTAGATTAGTTCAGTCATAATTATCTTTTGTTTCCTTCATTCCTTTCTGTTTTTGTAAGTACGCAGCGGCCAACTCGAACGTTTTTATACTTTTGACTGTTGCACACTGACTCAAATTCAAGGTATAGTTCTTTAATCTCTATCATTTCGTTTTCTAGAAATATATTTGTATCCAGCGTTTCATAGCATGTTGCCTGAATTAATTTAACGGCATATTCTTCGCTATATATAGCGATTTGCAAACTGCAATTCTTGACTATGTCAAGGAACCGTGTTTAAGGTCACTTCAAACCTTCGCGAGTGCCATCAGGAAAAAAATTCGTACGCGCGCTGTTTTCGAGGAAACCCCCACAAACTATATATCAACAGAAAGGTTATACTTGCTTTTCGTGACACATGTCACGTGATCGATGTGCTTTCAGACCCTTTAAATTTTCTCATCATCCTGGTCAAACAATATATGAGGGTCATGAAGGGGGGGTATAAATCCCATTTTCGCAGCCCAAATTTTGCCCAAATCCCATTCAGCCTATTGTTTTTCCAAATTTTAAAAGTCCCAGTTCTATTGTTTTTCTGTCTGTGATTCCCATTCCCAGTGACCAAATCCCAGTCCCAGTGACCCAAATCCCACTTTCCCAGTGAAAATTTGCCCAAATCCCACTTTCCATTTTACCCCTTCAGGACCCTATATATCTATGCTTCTAAATATCTTCAGAAAGAATTGTCTCTAGATGAACTTGTAACTAAACTGATGGTTCAATGGAAATTAGAAAAATGTGCTTAAACGTAAAATTGCTTATCTAAAAAACACCACTTATGGGGTATTAAGTTGATTAATACAGTTATTACAATGCAAGGTCAACATAGTCAACTATCGTCAATTATCACGCGATAGAAATCTCGAGCTCATAATCTAATTGTTTAATAGAAACACGGTTTTAAGCCAATCAGCGCGCGTATTTGCTCTGGGTTATTTTCTAATAAAACAATAGAGTTTATGTTCGCGGGCATAAACATGTTTTGGGCCCGACTCAGACTCGTTTTAGCCCGATCCGCTAGGCGAGGGCTTAAATGAGCCTGAGAAGGGCCCAAAACATGTTTATGCCCAAGAACATAAACTCTATTACTATTATCATCACTTTGGAG
>OMLO01003249.1_pt1 | contig 13399 bp, 5 predicted proteins | sample 1674811 | NCBI WGS metagenome assembly OMLO01 (sample SAMN06265003, study PRJEB25207) | coral metagenome | isolation source: Coral host | place: Mexico:La Bocana,Puerto Morelos, Mexico | collected 2008-11-13
AAAAAAAAACAAAAAAAATTAACCCCCCCCCCCCCCCCCCCCCCCCCCCCAAAGCAATGATAAGGGCATGAAGGAGCAAAAAGAGTTTGGCATCAATGAAATGGGGGGGAGTGGTCCAGATGTTCCATTTATTTTGTCCAAGATTATAGGTAATGAATAATTAATAAAAAATCTAAAATGTTCTTGTTCCTGAAAAGCCCCAGTGGGTCTAAGTTATATATAGTCAGTGTAGTTTTGATGTTACATTTACCTTTAAGAGCCAAAAGAGAGAATCAAAGCCAGCACCAAGATTGATAACCTGACAATTACAACTGGTTTGTGAAAGAAACTGATTCAGCAGAATTCGCATCCCTTTTACACGAGCATAGTAACCTGTAGGGACATATCAATTAAAATTTAGAATTTCCAGGTTTGGTATATTTTATTTAATAGTTTCAAGACTGTATGCAGGACTCAAAAGAAGTCCCATTCAGTCATGCCAGGACAATAAGATTTTCCTGCCAGGAAGGTATCTTTTCATCCTCGCCCAGGCAAGTTGTCTGCTAACTAAATTAAGAAAAAGCAAACTAAGACTTGAAGTTCTTAGTTATTCAGGTTTTCTTAAGTCCTGCATATGTTCAGAGGTTAAGTAATGACTTAAGAAGTAATTTGTAAACTAAGTAATGATAATGACATTAGGTTTAACAGGAGCAGTTGAAGGGATAGTTGGCAGCAATGCAGGAAAATTGATGACTTTATGACCCCAACCCTTAAGAGTAGAGAATTATGATCTTCATGAAGTAATGTACATGATTGTACATCAGACAACTGAAGGTGTTACTAATTCAAGGCATAAACACTTTTAAAGAGGAAGTTGTGGCACATGTACTTTACACATGTACAGCAAGGACTATATGGATGAGTATGTACTAGTCTTATTGACCCAGCTACTGAGATACAGCTGTATATGTTGTAGTTAAAAATTATATTCAGGTAAAAATTAAATTCCTTTGTCTCTTAGCCCTACTTATTCATTGATTTTGAATAATTAGGGTTAGAAGACAAAGGACATTGAGAATCCAACTAGGTTAAAATTATTTTTACCTGAATTTAATTTTTAACTACAACATCTACACTGTATGTACATAGAACGGGATCCAAAATACTATGTACAATACCCTTATTCCGTTTAAATCCCTGCTTTCTCAAATTACGTATCAGTGTTGACGCTTCTCCTCACTTTATGAATAAATTAAGCCCGATACAATAAAAGATTAGGTGGACTATAATTTATGGCCCCATTTTTGGACACAGAAAGCAGAGAACAAAGTGACGGATAAAATAAATAAAATAAAATTTTGTTTTTATCTGATCAAAGCGACAAGTAAATACTAACATGATTTGGATTAGCTGACCAATGTGACAAATAAATGAAACATATCGTTATTTTTTAAGATTACATGTAGGTGACTAAAAATTAAAGAGCATTTAAAGAACCTGGAAGTAATGCATTATCTATTGGAACGTACCCTATCAGTGCTTGCACAGTAACAGCATCTTGACAAGATCAAATGTAGTACGTGAAAACCACACAGAAATGGTTTTTCTTTTTCTTTTGTCTTGTTTTTTCTCTCATTTTTTTTTTTTGTTTATACATTTTGCTTGAATATTTTGAAACAATAAAAATCTAACCGAATTTGCCAGATACCAAATTGTTTAAATTGTCATCACTCAGTAAAGCTGATGAAAGTGATATTTCACCTTCTTAGCAATATGCTTGGCTCAGTTAATGGGTCCTTTAACAATATATAGCCGTGGCATTTTTTTTTCACCTCTATTAATTTCTGGAGTCTTTCTATCTCCTAACTTGGCAAAGTGTTGGATATAACTGTCTGACCAGTATCCCAATTGGACAGCAAATCTAGACAATATGAAATAAGCATAAACATAATTAGAACAAGATTCCACTTATAATGCCCCTATCAAATTCCAAGTGAAAATTCCAGTCAAATTCCTGAGAAGACAAAACACTTTGTTCAAATGTTTCTAATAAGAACATTATAGGGGCATGTTAGGGATTGCTTTCTGCTCCTTTTTTATTAACTTTCTAAAATAAATTTTGTGAAGAACAAACCGGAAGTTATGTTACATGTAAGAGCAAATTGGAAGTTATGTAACATGTGCGAAGTGATTGACAGTTCAAAAATAAAAGTCCCCAGATTTTGGGGAAAAGCGCTTACACCATCAGGAAAAAAATTTGTGTGGTTGTTTTGTAACTTTTACGGAACTCTCAGTGGGAACTCTGGACTTTGCTGTTGAATCCCAACCTGTGATAACCACACTTAACCACTCAAGATTCAATCTTAAGTTAAGCTTATATTATAGACTTATATCAACAGGACAGAACTCTTTTGCTTAAGGAGGAGCAAAACTCTAGAACTCTTTGAATAATAATATTAAGCCTTAAAATGCCCCAAGAATTTTAGATGTCATTTTGCAAAATGTTTTATTAGGTTAAATTTCTATATTTGTACTATTCTTGATATATTAATTTATTGTAATTATTGTACTTAATTAATTTAACTTTACATTTGTGTTTGTAATTGATATAATAATACTGTATTTCTATTGCACACTGCAGGGGACGCTAGTAAATCACAGGATTACATCAGTCCTCAAGTTCTTTCGTCATGCAATAAACAGCAATACAAGTATTTGCATTTCACATTTTTGATTTGTTCACAATTACCTGCAGCGACAACCAGTTATTTCTTACCTCTTACAACTTGTAGCGTCATCATTTGTGGAAATAACAGCCTCATCCTGTGACATTCTCTCACTGGAGCAATTCCTTGATCACAAGCACAAAACGAAACATTTCAAACAAGCCGCCATGTTTGTTGCGTTTCCAAACGCATTATGGGTGAAACGCGTTGGAGGAATGGGGCGGAGAGATTGGGTCCGTATATTTCCCAGGGACGTTTCCCTGGCTTGGGGGAGGGGCAGGAAAAGTCCCTGGGAAGCATGGTAAGAGATATTCCCTTGGTTAGCCCGGTTTGATTGGAAAATGTTGTTCTAAAGCACCTATTGAGTTGCACTGGGGTTGCAGGAGATAAGTCCAATCACTGAACTCTGCTGAACTTCCCCTTCCCTTCCCCGGAGCTAAGAAAAAAGAACGTCTAGGATAACTTGCAAAAAACGTACTCAGAAAGCCACCATACCATTCCCCCCTCCTGAGTGGAACAAGCAGCCTTGACATTTCAATGACACATATGAAACCAGAGCTGTTTTTCTTTTAATAGCAAGTGTTCAGCGTATTTACAAGATGATGTTTTGTGTTAATTATGACGCCGTCAAGTCCACCGTTATGAATCCGCCATCTTGGATTTCATTATTTGCTCGGGAAAGTAAAAATTATCAGTCATTGATGGGAGACTAATTCAGAATTACAAAGAAATATAAAAATTGACTAATGTTAGAATGAAGTTCACGCATTATGAGTAATAAATAATGACTAACTGTCCGCAAAGAAGAAATTTGACCTACAAAAAAATGTCAGGATGCATGGGGATGTCGGTTCTATTGCATCGGTCAAAGGACTGAACGGTTGACAGTCAAAATTTCTGCAAGTGATGAGTGTACATTAACTGAAAGTTTCGCGGATTTTCCAACATAGGCAAACTGACACGGTCCGGAGATAGTGTTTCATGAAAACGCAGGACAGACTGTAGACGCAGTCATCGATCAGCGTACGATTAAAAAGCTGTATCTCATTCTGAGGACAAAAATATTTGCACGTATTTCCTGCTTCAGCTTGGTGATACCATCCATTTCAAGTTTACCTGTGCGAGGAGTGAAAGGATGTGACAAATGTAAACCACTTCAGTTTCAGAATTTAATAAATAACCCGAGAGGATGCTGCATCCACCTTCCTTGTACGTCCAGGGTAACCGTATCCGTAATAATGGTGTCTAAATATTTAGAATATTTCAGTTATTTTCGGTAGTTTCAGTATCTTCAACAGTTCACACGCAGGTCGATGATTATATCTTACTTAGCTCCTAGTGGTTTGTCCTCTTACTCATCTAACCTCTTTGTATTCTTAGCGACTATATTTTGTACTTACAGTATTCCAAGCGTTTTTACAGTTTTACAGTGTCCGTGGGTCTACCCACGATGAACACCTCATAGATGACTACCCTTGTGCACTGACTCACTAGGACTAAACGCAAGACTGACTGGCTGTTTAATTCGGAATTGACAGACAAAAAGACGAAATGACTGACTGACTGAATAAATAACAACTGAGTGACTGACTGACTGACTAAACCACTTAACGTCTGACTTACTGATCTAAGGACTGACTGAAAGACCGACGAACTGCCTGACCGTCTCACAGACTGACTGATTGCCTGCCTGACTGATTGACTTTTCATTCACCTCACTAAAGCATTATCGGAGGGCACAACTGACGGCATCTCCTCCCCTATATCATCTGTCCTGCCTTCAAATTTTACCCCACTGTTATTGAGAGGGACAACCGCATTGCGCTTGCGGCAGCAAATCAACTCTCTCAGATGCTTCCGAAACTTGCTGCTCTGTAAACTGTAGACAATCGGGTTGATGCTTGAGTTGAATACAATCAAAGCAGACGCAATAGCGTGATGAACAGCCTCTAGAGTTATGGTACCAGTAAAACCCAAAAAATAGATTAACAGCTCAGGAACCCAACACAGTACATATACAAATGTCACAAATATAACCATCTTTGTAACACGTTTTCTGTAACGAAGTAGCGATCTCTGTGCAGCTTCAGAAGAATCGCTGTTCACAAACCACAGGCGATACACCACTCTGGCATACAGAACTCCCATGATGCTGATGGGGATGACTCCTGCCACCACAGACCACCCAACGGTGTACAGTTCGGCGTAGATAGCTTTAGAAAAGCTGTGCGCGCATCCCTTAATTTCTTTGATGTATGTAGTTGCCCAGAATCCAGGTATAGCCCAGATGATTGAAACTACCCAGGAAAGCATGGCGAGTTTGATTATATTTGTCTTTGTGAGTTTGATTTTCTGGCTATGGGGATGCAAAACGGCCCAGTAGCGCTCAATTGCTATAGCAACCAAAGAAAACACAGAGGCGACTGCACCAACCCATCCTGGGGTACCACCCGTTATTATCTTGCACAAGGCAGATCCTATGGTCCCCTGGGGATGAGTGAAAGTTGGAGTTGCTATAAATTGTATGCCAATAAAAATGGCGACCACTATGTCAGCACTTGCAAGATTTACCAGCAGGTAGTTGGTGGGGGTCTTCATGGATCTGTTTCTCAGCACAACTAGAATCACTAACGTGTTGCCAACAACGTTAACTATCATCATCATAGAGAACAGCACTGAAAAGCCAATGTACATTGACGACAACATGATTCTTTCTAAGTTTCAGTAGTTCCTATGGGAAAACGATATAAAAACATATGAAGGCATGATTGATCATCGCAGTTATGCGCACAACTTAAGCAGTTGTGAAATTAAAACCTGAAAAAAATTCAGGCCTGAACGGGATTCGAACCCATGACCGGCTCTGCGATACTGACGCAGTGCTCTACCAACTGAGCTATCGAATCCCGTTCAGGCCATTAGGGCATCAAAGTATTTACCGTGGTCAGTCATTTAAGTTGACAAAAACTAAAAAATATCCAATTCGGCTATATTATTTCATTACCTAAGTCTTAATTCAGTGCTAATGCATAGTTTAGGGACTAGTTCAGTGTAATTGCAAATAATTAATTGAATATATCTGTATGAATGAACAGTGCTTTCTCGATAATGAGTTTAATTAGTAGCTTACCAGCTCAGTCCTTTCAACAGAGCTCAACCTGAATATGGAAACGCGGATGTCAGCTGTTGCCGCTTTCTCAAAAACGAACTCATAACAGCAATATGCGTAAAATACACAGCTAAGCTGAACTTTAAAAGATTATCAGGCACAGAAGTGCTGTTTAATTCTTTGCTTGAAGAAGTGTTGAACACTTTACGAAAGTGTTACTATTTGTGACGAGACAACTGACTAATTGTAGGATAAAACGAAAATGATCTGTTTTTATTCTTCTTCGACGAAAATTCTGTTGGGAAATGCGAAGTTGGGGATAACGAAAACCATTCTGAAAGGTTTGGAAGAAAAACACGGTTTTCGATATAAAAATGGAGAGCATTGTAAATTGTAGTTGCAACCGTTCTCAAGAAAACGTCCCCATAAAACCAAAATTATAATTAAGTGCATTCAATCAAACAAAAAATACGCCAAGAGCGCTATTATTAAGCTATTAAGTGAGCTGTTGAAAGAAGAGCAATTGATTTCAAGCGATATTTTTAAGAAACAAAAAACTGGCTTCCCGACTTGTTCTATTCACTTACGACAAAACTGGCCTCTTTTGTAGCTTCAGTTCACTATTAAGGAAGCTTTAAACAAAAGTAGATCATCAATTTTAGTTCTCCATTGATGTAAATATATCATTTCTGTGTTTTGAAACTCCCAAATCAAGCTATTGTAACCGTCTTTAAGATAGAGGCTTTCCCTTTACTAAAAAGAAGTTTGAAGTTATAGGAAGCTGAATTCCACGTTACTGTTGCGGAGCAAGAAATTGCATTAAAAGCGCAAAGCTGTTTCAATCATCTCGTAAACACCTCTTGCGTCCGGACATGACATCGTTTTAAAATACGGGCAGGCAAACATTGTCGTTCCCAAAATGTAGCTTAAGACAAAAAACCTACTGACCTGGATCTCTGTAATGCCCAAGGACTAAGACTAAGCGACACCTTAAACGTCCGTGGTGTAATGAGCGCAAACCTGATTTTGCCAAGTTTTAAGAACGACAGAAGTCACCGGTCAACTAATGATTAGTACACAGGAAAAGAAAAGTTGAAATATACCGAAATTTAACTCAATATTACAAGGATTTGATGAATTTACTGTAAAGCATCCCAAATTATTTCTGCTTAATATATATTAAGTCTTCTTTTGAAACAAAATTAGTGATTTTTTGCTTTTGATAAATGAGTGGAATAATTTTGTTTTAAAAACTTCAGAGTTGGATGTCAAGATTGATTTTAATTAATTACGAGAACATTCGGAAGGTTATTCGGAAACGGAAGAAAGAACGCATTGTCGAAGCCTATTTGGCAAAACAATTGCGTTGCGGATCCTAGTTGACGGTGGAAATTATGCATTAACCAAAACAACTTAATGGCGTAATTTTTTCTCTTATAATTTCCTGAACATATATCACACCAAACCGTTTGCGTTGGCTAACTAACTGCCAGGCGCTAAACTAAACCACAAGTTGAACACAAAACTGGATTCATTTCAAAACGTTGAAAAAGAAGTTTGTTTTCTACATTCATTTCAATAATTTTTTTTAAATTACATGTAAAAAATTGTGGGTATATATTTTTCAGGTACATGCATTAAAATGACATTATGCTCAATGACTATTTTGTTTCAATACGGATCAATTTATTTAGGCGTGAAATTATGTTGTTTTGAATGAGATTACTGATTTTGATTTTGACAGTTCGTTTAAAGTTGATCTTAGGTTATTCGAGAAATTGAATAATTTTAATCGATTTCATATTTTTGAATTGGTGAAGCCGTGAAAATCTAGAAAAGAATTCAAAGCATCGTCATATCATGTATAGATTAATTAAAATCTAGTTCCTCTATTGACTCACTAAAGAGAGATTTGTATACTATAAAAGAGGGGTAAATTCAAAGAAATCAGCTGAAACAATATATGGCAATGTTCTGTTGTGGTCAGAACAAGATCTATACTTGTGAGGCGGCAGAATTTAAAGTTTGGTTTTGATTCGTCAAAACGCGAATTACCGCAAAGCTTTAAATGGTTACTTGAAATTAACTAAGGCAAAGTATAATAAAGTAAAAATTTAAGGGAAGCTTGCGGCAAAAATAAAATGCAGTTATATTGTTTGCTTAAAAATTATTAAGTTTTCTTTTGTTGCAGTGAAACAAATCATCTTTTTTTCTAGCTTTCAATAATGTCTTGCTCAACTGTAAATATCAGGGTACTAGTATTGACGCCAAACCCGAACTCCAGTAGTGCTTTGACCTATTTTGAAAAAATAAAAAAACTGTAAACATTTTCTTCGGCACATATTTTTGTTAAAACTTGACACATTTGACTAAACTTTAATTAAATCGTTTCTTGCGAGCTTCGATGAATAACACAGTCCAGTGAAAAAGAACTTTATAGAACATGTATTAATCTACTCTCTGAAAAATCTAAGAATAATAATTAAGCAGTGGCAGAAACTAGAATAGCGATGAAATGAAAAGGGAAAAAATGCATAAGTACTTACAGAATCACTTGTGAAAGATTCGTTGCCCGCCCAAGTGAAAAACAGTAAAAGACCAGAGAGTTTTTGTGATCAGCTAGAACGGGAAACCAAAACTTGCGTCAGGGGTAAAAATTAGTGAGACCTTCTTCAGCCGTCACTCTCTACGTCAAGAGAAAAATTTATAGTGCAACTTAATTCGGATCTAAGCAGCTCAATTGCCAGCGAAGATACCCTATGCAAATAGGCGATAATTTATTCAGAATGTGCCGAGGATAACAATGTCATAGTGTCAGGTGTGTCCATAATTGGATTTGATTTGATTGCTCAATCCTTTCTTTGAATTTGGAATAGTGTCTGCAATAAAACAAGGGACATTGAGGGTGTTACTGTTTAGAATACTCTAATTTATAACCAGCCACAAGAGATTTGGCAACAAGAAGTATGGTTCTGTTATTTGGAAACTCTTAAATCGTTTCCCATCGGAGAATCAGAATTTGCTCTTTCCTCTTTCATTGTGGTGACAAACTGAATGTAAGTCAATAGAGCGCTTATCACTTGAGCATCGAAATTCGCATTTCTGCTACGCTTTTTTGGTTTAAAAATCTAACCACCCTTTCACTTCCAATCAGAAATAGGTAAAACCAAAACCAATTGCAGCTCGCTCACACACCATTTCGCGCGCGTTCAGGGGCAATTTACTGGTACTGATTTATATACCTGCTCAATCTATATATGCTCTCGACACCGAGTCTAGCGCTCCGGGTTACGAGGCAAGACAATTTACTCTAGCAGTACCTCTCACCACACTAGGCGTATGGTATAGGTGAATTTAATGCTGTGCGTAACCCTGCGACGGGCTAGCATCCCATCCAGGATGAAGTAAAAATACTCTTAGTCGCTTCAAACTACGTAGAAAACGGAGGTGATTGCTGGCTAATGGGACACATGGCTCACATATAGACAGTTGCCTTGCTTTCTTGTTTTTCTTACTCAATAAACCTTTCAAAAACTGGTCTATTTAATACAGGCTCAAAAGCCTAGTTTTAGACTATTCTAGCATTCAATTTATCAGTGAACCAGACAAAAGCAAGAGTTGCGAGCAGTTAAACGTGTCACAGTTTTCGAAAATGTTGACGAAATAGACGAAAAAACCATCCAATTCCACTTTTTTTCCATTTGGTAGAAATTATACTAGTCCTGTGTATATTCCTGTTAAAAATATTCTTGTTGCCCTTCTGTAGCATTTTATCTGTCATATCAGTTTAATCGTGATGAATAAGTAGACGCATTACGTCTCAGCAACAACATAGTGACACAAACCTCTGAAAATTTAAATATTGTTAATTTTACTACCGAGGTTCATGGACTTTTCTGTTATGAGAATACCATTTTTTTAAAAAAAAAGGCATAGAATTTGACGTTTTAATACTTACTTTCCGATCGATCGCCGAAAGGGAAATATTCAAGGTTTTTCGAACAGCAGAAGGACTATACATCCGATCTGAACTGCGCTATAAAAACAATGTTCACAGCTCGACAAAGTACCTTCCAGGTGAAAATAAGAATCACACAAACACTTCTTAGAAACCATCCTCGTGATGTAATTACTTATGATAAAACAAGAATATGCTTTGTTAGGCAAAAACAATATATTCTAATAGTACAAACTCACTTTGTAAAGAAAACGTGAATCCAGTGCTCGGGAAAAGATTGAGCAGGCTCTGCCTCAGTGTGGCTTCCAGTCACGACCTAATGTTTGTTAAGAGCTATCAATGGCGTCAGAGATAGTAAACAAGCAAGGCAAGTAAACTAAAAACGATATTACATAGCTGTATGAAGTTGAACTCTTATCTTTTCCGAACTTCATTACTATAATAATTTATCTTACAACCGCGGAACATTCGCTGTGCCAACATTATGAAAGAAACCAAAAGATGGTAGCTTGCGTTAGTTTTTTTACTCAGATATGCAGAAAAGGGATAAAATATATCAGCCAATTTTCAATCCTTTAATTTCTTTCTATTTTCCCTTTCAAAAAATAAACTTGTGCACTGTTGCGCAATGTATTTGTGGGCTTGTTTGGATTAGCTTGTAAAACATTTAACATATGTCCTGAAAACCCTCCTCAAATGACAAAAAAACTTCCTGAATGCGGTTACTCTAAATATGATAATTTACACAAGACTGGTGAAAAACGATTTTCCCCACTACACACAGAGCCCACGCAATTTCGGTCAGAGGTGACCGGAACCAGAAACTAAATCCTGCTTCCTTAGCTGCTGTATGTGGTCACGTTTTCAAGTTCCTTCAATAAAAATTTCTAAACATGCGTGAAGAGATTACTGTAACTAATGCGGGCTCACCTTTCAATTTCTCTCAGTGGTCTCAATTTTTTGTGCCGACAAAAGGATTGCGGTCCCCGGAAACGAGAGTGACAGTGTGTTCAAATCGCAAATTGCTACACGTGCGTAGAAAAATGCAACAGACCCTTAAAATAATGATGTACTGCTGATATGTGCTTTAACATGTCACATAATTACATTTTTTTATTATTTTTGTTGTACGTCCCCAGTTCACATTTCATTTCTCATAGAGAAGATGTAAAGCGCTGAGTTGTAGAGCGGTTAGTAGGAGTGATCCACACTACGATGAACCAGCTAGCATCCCATCCAGGGAGAAGTATAAATAATGATAGTCGCTTCATATTACAGTAACCGGGATAAGCTGCAGTTGTATGAATCACTTGGCCTGTCTTTTTACGTGATGTATCCGTAAGAAATCAAACCGTACGTTTTTGTCGTGAAACGATCGTAACGTCATTGACAAATTGCGTCATAAAAGCGCTAATCGTATAAAACGTGCTACTCGTAAAAGGTATGCGAAGATGTTCTGCACTCAAATCGCGAAAAACACAGCGAATACCACCTGGTAATTGAATCATTCTTTCTCATCGGAAGCGCCAATCTACTGAAAATTTATCTTGTAACTATGGTAAGCGTTAAGTGAAGTTTTTTGCAGAAGTCTGAAAATAGTCAATTTATTACATTTGCTGTCTTATTTTTTATGCAAAGGCTTATAGACGTAATCAGCATAATAAACGCAAAAGTCATAATATAAATTGTGGTGGTTTCACCATAGTTAGCCACTAACTATGGTTTCACTTAGCTTTCGTACAAGACGCCGCTGTATGACCTCATTTAACGTCAACTGACGTCACTCAGCTGCTTAATGTGATCATACTGCTGTAGCAACAAAATAAAACGGCGACAAAATAAAGCTATTTGATATTTTTGGCGCATGACTCTGCAACAACATAAATATATTCGCAGCAGGTAGCTGTCTTGTTTCAATTTATTGCTCTAGTACTCCAAGTAAAGGTCTTTCAGTAAAGCAAAACAAAACGGTTTTTCCTCGTACACTCACTATTTACTCGCATGAAGCAAAGTAACAAACTGTATTTAATTTGAAGGAGTTACGTTATGCTCAATACTGTTCCCTTGTGGCAGAAACTAAATGACTCAATAAGTAAACTAGAAAATTAAAACTATTTTTAGCGCAAAATGAGTCAGCAGTCGGAATAATTACATGAAAAATTAACAGTACCTCCTTCTAGTTTAGAAATCTTTAAAATGACACGATCAAACGGCAAAACTTTCGTTAACGAAATAATTATGAATTGTGTTCATTTTTGGCCAGTCCGAAATTCTTTTTTTAAAAATTTAGCCTTCATGGCTTATTACACTCCCAGGGACATGCACTTTCAAGTTCACTAAACTTCCGCTTTCATGCAGCTTTGCTATAAATGTACCACAACATCACAAAACGCTAAGCAAGGATCATTTAGGCATCAAAAGATGGCAGCCTTACTTGAGCCAGCTGAAAATTCAGAACACGTCGCTTCCAGTGAAGAAATTGTCAGTGGAGTTTTTGTTCCAAAAGCCACAGTCGACAAGCCATGCGACCTTATTTTGGTGGTTGAAGACGGCAAAGAATTCAAAGCTCACAGTCACGTTCTTTCAAAGGCGAGTCCTTTCTTTGAAAAGCTTCTGAACAGTAACATGAAAGAGTCTAACGAGAGAGTTGTTAAACTAGAGATGTTCTCCGAGTCTGTAATGGAAGCTGCACTGCAGTTTATGTACACCGGTCGTGCTCACATATTAAATGAGGACAATGCCCGGGGCCTGGTTATTGTGGCCGATTATCTTTTTCTACTCAAGTTAAAAAGTCTTGCTGGAGGATTCTTAGTAGAGAAGATGAATATTTTAAATTTTCTTTCAACGTACAATTTTTTGCAAAGATACCAATGCAAAGATCTAGTTTTCAAGGCCAAAAAGTTTATTCTTGCAAATTTCAACACATTATACGCATCCAACCAGAAAGAGCTTTTGAGTATGTCGAATGAACAACTCCAAATGTTTATTTCAAGTGACGAAATAAATGTTACCGCCGAAAAAGATATTTTTTACATCATTCTAACATGGGTTCATCATGACAAGACTAAGCGAAAGCAATATTTCTCCGAGTTATTTCGTCAAGTTCGACTGGTTTATACTTCGCTTGCCTTTTTACTCAGTGAAGTTTTGTCAAATGTTCTCGTGAAAGGCAATGAAGGCTGTGTGAGTCTTGTCGTGGATGCAATATACCTGATTGAGTCTAGAAGCTTCGATAATCTTGCTGTCACTCCTAGAAAGGCGCTTCAGGAACCCGTTATTGTGGCCATTAGTTCATTTACAGGTCAAGATATTAAGTGTTATTCAATTCGTGAAGATTGCTGGTACACGTTCGGCGAGATGACATTTTGTTTGGATGAGAGCCATCTTGTCTCTTGTCATGGTAAAATCTACGCTGTACACATTGCAACGCCTAAGCAACCACACGCATGGCATCGTGGACGAGAATTCAGGTATGGCATGAAAAGCTATGATCCAAACACTCACAAATGGATGCCATTACCATACCGAGACCACAGAGACTTGAAGCAAATATTTCTTGGAAGAGATGATGAAATGTACGCTTTGATGTCTGACCCGTGTGAGGAGTGCCACGAATTGACTCAGCCA
>OMLO01003250.1_pt1 | contig 13399 bp, 5 predicted proteins | sample 1674811 | NCBI WGS metagenome assembly OMLO01 (sample SAMN06265003, study PRJEB25207) | coral metagenome | isolation source: Coral host | place: Mexico:La Bocana,Puerto Morelos, Mexico | collected 2008-11-13
GAAGCATTCTCATACATTGTCTTATAAACGGCTGAAATATTGTTATAATCGTATTCAACGTCTGGGCCGCCTGTGGTAGAATATAAGCTTGTTCATTACAGGGCAGAGTGAGGAATACTGTAGACAATCACAAAAGCTCAGTGTGCTTATACGTAAGTCAAACTTTACATACCCCATTTCCTTCTAGCAGCTACAGCTAGCTTCCTTCTCATTGCCATGATACGGACTGAATATATCTGTGCATACTGCCGTGAGAAATTTCTCTTTTGGAGCAAGAAGCGTTCTGATTCATTTGAATATGAACAAGTTGCTCTTTCAATCCTCTCTTTGTCTCCAAGACCTTCGTTAGGTGAGGGTTCCGACAGTAGCACTTCAGCTTTTAGCTGTGTAGTTTTGAAATCCAATTCTTGTGCATTGAACATTTTATAATCTGCTTTTTTCCTAGCTGGAAAAAGATGAAATCAACAAACAATCGCCATTTTCTTTTCCCGGGTAACCTTGCGTCCTTTTCGCGCCAATTATTTCAACTACTACACCGCTGCCTTTAAGACAAGCGGGCATTTCCAGGTTCATATTCAAATTTCAAAAGTCAAAAGCAAAATGAAACTAAAATTATACTCCACCTTTACACCTCTTTTCTTATCTGTAAAATTTTGCCCTCAGTAGCATTTAGAGTAGGAACATTTGAGCCCAGTTCTCTCTCTTTTATTGATCCGACGGACGACGGACTGCGTATCAATTGAATTCAGAAAAATGGCGGGGAAATGAAATGAAGTTCTGCCAAATATTTTCCCTTGAACTACTGCATCGTGAATAAATGGATATCGTGGCGGTGACATAAAGAACAAAGACGAAAGATGCCATCGGTCTCTCTGGTAGATTCACCGCCCTCAAGTCCGAGAAGTCCGCCGCGTAAACGAACCAAGTTCTCTTTGAAACTCGCGAGTAAAAAGAAATCGGCGAGCGTAGGAGAGAGCGAAAAGAGGGAGAAACTGTTCCCGATATTTAGTCCGGCAGCAAGTCAAAATGCGAGTGATGATGACACTTTTGAGCCTCCAATTCCACCACCGCCTTATGCAGGACTAAAGAATCATGGAAATATCTGCTTCGCAAATGCGGTATTGCAAGTCTTGCGCCATTGCCCAGGACTAATGGAGTCTGTCGTTGAAATTGATTCAGTCATTAAAGATTTGTGTCGCACTGTTGCAAATGCAAATCCAACAGAAACTGAGAGAGATGGACAGGTAAGCTAATTTAACAGAGAAGATGACTTTTTCGTTCGATTCTAAATCAAATTTCGTAAATGTAAAATCTTGCAATTGCCTCGTGCTTACTGCTTCTAATCCAAAGCTCGACAATTCTGCATACCCTTTTTTTCTTGCCTCTCTCAGTTTTGTCTCATTTATGAAAAATAACGTGTAGCCCTTCGTTTTCTGTATGGATGGCTGAGGGAGAGGTTGTGAGATTGAGAATACCAACAGTAGAAACATAAATTCTACAGGGCGTGGTACCCCCCCCCCCCCCCCCCCCCCCCCCCCGCCCTTCTAGTTAAAATTATCTGGCAGAAAATGACATTTGTTGACTGTGCACAGGCTACATAATATTTTAAACCTGAACAGCACCATGGCTAACCTGCAGGTTAGGCTCAATGGTATTCATGATCAGAAATATGATATATTTAAAAAGTCTTCTAATGTAGACTGACAGAAAAGAGAAGTAACAATGTCACATTTGCATATATTATGTATTGGGATTTAATTTCTAAGGATGGTTTTTGTGAGCACAAAAGACAAAGCTTCTTGCCTGGTAGAACACATGCTAAGATCTGAGTCTAGTACACTAGCACTTTTATTCAAATTAGTGCCACATATGACAGCAAAAGTGATACTAAAATGTGAGGACCACCTTGAAATAAGTTCCACACCCCTGAACAACAAAAACCTCTGATTTAGTGTAGCTTTTTTTGTAAAGGCCTATTACCTGAAATATAGTTACTTGACTCCTAGCATGAAAGAGACAGTGGCCTGACATTTGAAATACCAATTTCTACATTATGTCTGGTTATTGTTGCTTTTGTATCAAATTTTATTGACAATGTGTCATTCAAAAAATGTTTCTTGGTGAGATCTTAAAACATTGCCCTCGAAAAAAAGTTTAAAAATTTAAGAAGCACTGCTGGGGTTTTGTGAGAAAATATGGTAACCAATTATTATTGTCCAATCCTCCCACAATAATGTTATGGGCACTCTTTGTAAACAATTACTCAGTCTTTCCATTACAACAGGCACCTGAAGAAACTGACCTTTGCAATGGTGACAATGAGGATCATAAATCAGTCACTTTTCAACTAAAAGAGGTATAAAAATGAAGTTTTCTCAAATACCTTCCTTTTATCCTTGTTTCCAGTCATTCAAATCAAATATGAAGGCTGCATGATTGTGACATATACTCATACAATGTTATCTTGCTTAGCTGTTCAGTCAAATGAAAGACCTGGAAGAAGATTACAAGGAGAACAAAGAAAATTGTGAGCATCTGGTACAGAGAAGGAATCAGTTGATTCTTGCTGCAAAGCCTCTGAATTTCATGGAAACCTTCAGGTTTGCTGTGATCCAACACTATTCCACATTTTTTTCACTTGTAATACAGGTTCTGTAGTTGAATTTCAATTGATACCTTCCATCAACACTCAATCAAAGTCGCAATTGACATCTCAATCAATCAATAGTTGGCTGACACTAGATTGACACTCAATCACCATCTTCAACACTTGACTGACAGTTTGTCAATAGTTGCCAGAGTGACGATCGATGCATACATGTATGTAGATATCAAGGGACACTTGATGGTGTGTGTGTGAAACTTAGTCAACTGTTGAATGACTGTCTACTGAGATGTTGATTGAGTGTTGACTTGGTATCAATAATAATAATAATAACAAATAATAATAGAATTGGGTTACTAAATGAAAACACACATGATTCACTGCAACTCTGAGTTTCGTGCTTACGCATGTGTGTTTTCATTTAGTAACCCAATTCTATTCACCGCTCTACACAAATGTGTATTGAGCACTCTTTAGCAGTGTTAACCACAACTTCTCATGATTATTAACAAATAATAATAATAATAATAATAATAATAATAATAATAATAAACAAGGGAACCCAACTCTCCATGGCAATTGCCATCTCAATGAAGTGTTGATCAAGATGTAGATTGAGGGTTGAACAAGGGTATCAGTTGACACAGTTGATTTTAATTTTAAAGACATCTGCTGCCCTCAATAAAATGTTGAAATTTAATGAGGTATTGCACTACTTTTTCCCAGGTATAGCCTCTAGTTGCAATACCAGTAGTTATCAGGTGTTAATTAAAGATACACCAGAAATTCTCAGACTAGGAAAAATAAGTACTTTGAGATTGGTTGTTGAATTGTAAATGGACACGTCCCCATTATTTTATTTTTTGTCTTGACTTTTTAACCAGGAGACAAAATCCAATGTTTGAAGACAATCTTCAACATGATGCCCAAGAATTCCTGTGCAGTTTGCTTGTAAATCTTCAAGAAACAGAGAGTGAGATCAAAACAAAAGTAGAAGATACTAGAAAAGTGAATAACAGAAGTCCAAATGATAAAAACCTATGGGCTGGAATATTATCTTGTGACAACAAAGGCCAAGGTTGTAGTTCACTGGAAGAATTGTTCCATGGACGGCTTCTGCATCAGACAAAATGCTTGACATGTGAAGATGCTAAGAGACGTTTTGAAAACTTCCAAGATATCAGTGTGCCAGTTAAAAAGGAACCTAAAGTATATGATGCTAAAAAAGCTCACACTTTTTCACCAACACCCAAGAAAGGGCAAGATAGCCAAAGCCTTGGTTGGGCCCTGTCACAATTTGCGACAGTAGAACATCTGAGTGGAGACAACAAGTATTTCTGTGAGAATTGTCTCACTCACACCGAAGCAGAAATCTCTATGTGCTTTGACAAGTTGCCAAGGATACTTACAATCCACCTCAAGAGGTTTACTGCAAATTCTTTATCAGGGTGAGTTTTCCGTTCCACTTCAAGAAAAACTGACTTTCACACCCAACTTTGAAGCACAGTACATACATACTGGTACATACATAAGTTTTATTTATGCATGGTATTAAATTCATACAAAATGTGCCCTTCCATCAAGCCATGTGGTGTAGCCTTAATATAAAAGTTACAGTTTATAAGTAATCTACTATGAGCATTATTTCTATTAATATGATGTAAGGTAAACGTTAAGTCTGCATACAAGCCAAGTGGCTCACCAGGCCAGAGCTTATCCCAGTTTCTGTAGCATTAAGCGACTAGGAATATTTCTACTCCCCCCTGGATGGGATGCTAGTCATTTTTAATTTTTTTTAAAAATTAATGACATATACAACTTATACTATATTTTGCACAAGGGCTTGTTTTGAAACAGAGGCAAGTGGGAACTTGGAAATAGTTTGTTTTATGACCCCATTGCCCAAGAAATGTATATTGTGTTGCTTATGCATAGTGCTAGTCATTAATTAGCACTGGTAACAGTGTTCCACTCTCTATTGGTTGGATCAAAGTCTTCAGAATGGCAGCTGATTATTTTCTGCAACTGTACAGGTTTTTGACAGGCAGTGTCTCCAAGATCACTTCAAACCTCCAAACACCTATGGAGCTGTCACTCAAGGACTGGTGCTCAAACTCAAGTTCTATTGCTGAACCAACTTTCCATCTGTTTGGAATAGTAATGCACAGTGGCATGACCTCCTGCAGTGGGCACTATCAGGCTTATGTTAAGGTTCCCAAATTCAACATGGCAGGCATTAATCACAACAAACAGTCCATTCACCTTGACAGCACTCATGTGCCTTGCTCTGAATATGGTAATGAAGTGCCAAGTAACATGGAATCATCTCATCTGGGGGAATCAGAGTCTTTCTCAATTGATGATAATGCAAAATCAGTTGGTTTTAATAATACTTTCTCCAGCAATGACAAATTTTCTCAAAGTAATCAGATTTCAAGTCCAAAGAGCCCTACTGAGAAAGCTACAACAACATGTATATCTGGGATCACAAGATACTTTCACAAATCCAAAAAACATTCAACAAAGGTGACCAAACAGGAAAACCATGATGAAGAAAAAAGAGGTGATTTACAACTTTCAGCTAAAAAAGGGAGGCATCATAATACATCAAGATTAAGCTTTACTGAAACTGAAATATCACTTAATAAGATCCAAAGTTTTCAGTATCATGATGTTGCATCCGGTAAAAGTGCAATACGCACACTCCATTTCCAAGATAGCAAAAGGCAACCAGATCAAGCTGCACAAGGCCAGAATGCTACAGATTCTAGTGATGTGGAAATATCAGAATCGGGCAGAAATGTGCAAGAAACCCAGGCATTCCAGTGGGTTCATTTTGATGATGCTGAAGTTGCAATTTTGGAGGAAGCTGATGTTTTAACACTGCTGACGTCATCAGAATCGTCATTTACTTCTCCTTACTTGCTGTTTTACAAATTGGCAGAATTGTGCACCAGTAAATCTACTGTATAATTGTTATCAAGCAAACAAATGACTTTGTAAGGAATTGATATATTGAACAAGCATACTGTAACTGTACATAGTTTATAGAGTTCCCTTAGATTACCCAGGTGGATGGCTTTGTAAACACTAACATATTTTTAATGCTACTGAATAAGTTGAATCAAACTGTTTTGTCTTCCATAGCTGGACTGTTCACGATCCAACCATTATTTCATGAGTTACACAAAGTGCAGTATCAGCTACTACTAAAAGTTTGTACAATTTATTAAATAGCTTGAACATAGAATCAAAAGAAAATAAGAGGGAAATGAATAATAGTTATACTGACATAAAAATATACATAATAGTAATATCATTAATTTTACAGCTTTTTTTGTATTATGATAATTTTTACATACCAGTAGTAATAAACTTTGTTGATTTTAATCCTTTTTTTGTAGATGGTATTTTATTATTATCATTATATTATTTAAATCAACACAAGCCACGATATGTAAACCTAGAGAATGTTTGCTTTTTTATCGCACTGGTAACCACAGTATTTCTGGAGACAATTTCCAGGTTGCTGTGTAGAGAGCACTCCCCTGGTGGCCCTGGTTTTATGTGGGTTGAGTTTGTTGTTGGTTCATACCTTACACCAAGGGTTTATGTAAACCAGCATGTCCAAATTCCAATAGACCACATCTGAATTACCTTAAACCTCTTTCTCAAAGCATGTTTTGCTGCCCATCCTTTCATATGAAAATGAAATTTTTATTCACATGCAAATTAAAGTCATTTTCATATGAATGGCTGTGCACCAGGCCTCACTTTGATAGAGTGGCTTAGGTCAACTCAGAAATAAGCTATTTGACCTGGGATAGAGGAACCTGGGATAGAGGAACCTGTATGAAAACCAAGGCTGATGTGGCTTTCCTTCTAAATTATTTAATTTAGTTTTATTACTTTATTCACTTTCCTTTGAGAAGTTGACTCTAACTAGGAGTATTTCTAATTCCCCCTGGATGAAATGCTAGTCCATTGCAGGGTTATTTGCTTGGGTGAAGAGAGACATTGTGGAAATAGCATCTTGCCAAGAATACCACACCATGACCCTGCCCAGGGCTCAAACCTGACCACTTAATCCAGAGACTAGTGCACTGAATATTAGGCCACTATATGTCCGACCACCTCTGTGTTTCAATGTATGTTAAATTTAACACAAAAGCTATGAAACTGAATTTGTCATGGAATGGTCAGGTGAAGGCTGATTCCATGATACATGCAACAAGCTAGAAAACTTAAGACTTATAACTGCTGAACGACCAAAGTTTAATTACATGTTTGATTTAAACAGAATTGTACTTAAGGTACACTTCACTTGTAGTTGTATTTGCTACAACAATGTATGAAATTGTGGCCATAATTTGGAAAAAAAAGAAACAAAAAAGTTACTGCAAATTACCTTCAGTCATGAAATGACAGCCACAAAATGGTTGTACAAAAACCTAATATTCTTGGAGAGCTTGACTGACCATGTCCAATAAAAAAATAATTTCAGATTTCTTATACTAAAAATGGAAAGAACATCACAAAATACGTTTTTTTTTTAATTTTTCAAAGATTGCATTCCTGCATGTAGCTAGATTACATTGAAACAGTTTATATTACAACATATTTTGGATGTAAGAAGAAGATAAAAACTAGAGTCAAAATATTGTCTTGTTCTTGGGTGACATTCTTTGAACTCAAGACTCACTTTTGTGAAAGGAACTTTTGATTTATAACTTTTCCCAGGAAGTAACTACTCACATTTTATTTGTTAGTCTCCATTCTCTACAATCGTTTTCTACAATTTTCTTGCAGAAAGTCGACAGCCTGATTAATACAAGGGTAGCCAATTGTAATTCATGACACAGTGTCACAGAAAAATGTGAGGTGATGAGACCTGTGAAATGTGGTTAAAATTCTGTTAGATGCCTGTTAATGTTTTGAAGGAACTTTCCCCACCACTTGTTAAGTTGTGTTTTGTCAGTTGGTTTGGGGGTACTATCAGCACTTTGTCTATATTCAATACTCGGACTTTTTAGTCAGTGTTTAGCCTTGAACATGTCCTTGTCACGTCTAAGAAATCCCATCACATCAACCGGGTCTGACTTCCCTGCATATTTCTTAATGCTCTCTTCCCTGAAAAAAATGAAAATTTTCCATTGGCTGACTTATAATGTGCTGTCAATGACAAATGCTTTATTTGAAAATTACCTACACCATGTAAGGCCCTGTTTATATTGTTTCAGATACCCGAGACAATCCTCTCCTCAAGTTACCCTGGCCACAGTAACTTTAAGCTGATGGCAAAATTCAACCAGCCATTTACATGTACAATAGGATCGCGAACCCGTCTCAGAGGTGGGGGGGAAGACAACTTGGGAGAGTGAGTTGTCTTGCCTTGACAGGTGGCTTAACCCTGGCAAGCAGGACAACTTTTCTTGAAATAACTGCTGTGGTTCGCCTAATCGGAACAACTCTCAGTGTCATGTAGTGCTTAGATTCAGGATTTATAGGAGAAATTCATATCAAAAAAGTGAAAATTAACTATGCAAAACTGTGACTGGATGATCAAAGGAAACTCAAAGAAAGAGGGATATTTGCACATTTGATTATACAATAAAGCCTGGCCTACAGGGGCTATGTTTTCATAGTATAAATGCTTGATAAAGTTGCCTCAGGGGTAGGTTTGCCTTGGGTACTTGAGAACCATATCACTGGGGCCTAAGTGTAGCTGGATCTTAGTGAGTTCCAGACAGAATTTAATGCAACAACTACACATTTATTTGACCAACATGCTTGCAAGCACAAGGAAAGTCCCAATGTCTTCTGGGAACAACCACTTATGTAACAAGTTATATCACAACAGCTGCAACTATTACTAGTGAAGACAGTTGATCATTGCAGTTATACTCAACTTATACTGTAAACTGTCTACAGTGCAAGATTACTTACTGGACCCTCATAAAAGGATTAAATTTGAACTCATCTCCAATGGTGGATGGCACTGTTGGTTTATTTGCTTTTCTTGTGTTCTAATACAAAAATAAAACAACTTTATATACTGCTGCTTCTAACATTAGTACAGAAGAATTACTGCTTTTAGAAAAATAGCAGTCTGTTCACTCTTAACATAGTAGAGGAGACTGGTTATGAAAGCTGGCAAACTTAAAAGAGCGAAAAAAATCCCTGTGTCTGATGTTGAGCCCACACATCACATGATAGTGAACATGGAAGATGATGAAAGTGGACAATATTTAGAGCCATTTTGATGTGATTTTTGGACATCTTGGAAGGAGAAGAATCCTCTACTCACTTATGCTTTTATGCTCAGAAACAACATAAAGCTCATCACACTTTTTACAGCCTCATGTAATGGATGGAGAATGATCTACTGTTTGGTCATTACAAATAATACCATTAACATCTCTCATTTCACTGACAATTTAGATTTGGTATTTCTCTAAGAAAGAAAATATGATCCTGCTATGTATGCATACAGTCGTGTACTGTTGGATCTTACAAACTGTTTTGTAAATTATACAGACTGCTGTAATAAAGAATTTGTTACTAGTTTATATCACCTTAGTCCATTCAATTTGTTTGTGTATTTCAGGGTTTTCTGGCTCCACATGAACTGCATACTTAAGATTGTTTTCAGTATACTCATGTCCACAATAAACAAGCTGGAACAAAGGACAAAGACAAATTAATTGTCTAGTAATGTATGCATTATTTATTAAAAAATACAACTGCATAGACCATGTGATCTAAAGTGCCTATGACATGAAAAATAATTGCCATGTGTTGGCAAGGCTTTTCAAAATCCAGAAAAATGACATTTTCCTTTTTGAATATCTTTTTTCCATTCTAGAGGACTGATGTTTTTGAATTATGCAAATTAGGAAAGTGATGACATCATGAGGTGTACAATGGTAAAATACTGAATTAAGAATACTTCTGGAAATATTGAAGCAGTGTTTTTCAAGCCTGGCACAAAAAATTTTCATCACAAAAAAAAACAAAACAGCACCTGTTGTGCTGTTGTCATGACAACAGTTTTGCCATTGATCCTGTCTTAATTAAAACTGAAATTTCCAGTTCTTGTCTCAATCAAGGACCATTTACTCCTGACCATCCAATCTAATGATTAGAGTTAGGACAATATGGTAACCATGTCTGTTCCAATCAGAACCCTCTGTTCTGATTTAAGATGTTGAAAATGAGGATATTTGGTTTTTGCAGAGACCGGAGTACATTTCTGGTTTAAAGAACACTGCTTAATATTCCCAGAGGTATTCTTTATTCAGTATTTTTATTATCATTTTAGTTGTACACCATCACTTTCTTAATTTGCATGATTCCAAAAAATTAATATCTCAAACATTAAAATGAAAAAAAATATATTCCAAAAAGAAAAATGCCATTCTTCTTTATTTTGAAAAGCCTTTAATTACAAAATATGCAGTAATTATTTTACATGTCAAAGGCACTTTAATAATAATTGTCATAATTACCATGCTCAACACAGCTTAAAACTATGGTTCTGTGTAAACAAGACAGAATGTTTCCCTGTCAGCAAAATTAAATAAGAAAATTCTCACCAATTTTATTGTGTAGGATGCAACCCAATCATGTCCCTGGGTTTATTACTTCCTACATACTAGAACATACTTTAGTAATCTTTAGAGTATAATTTATTTGAATGTTAATTGACAGTGATACTCACAGTATCAGGGGGTAGTTTTCCAAGAATGTCAATCAAGGCCTTGTACATTTGTGGAGGATGTCCTTCAAAGAATTTTCCACATCCTGCTATAAACAGTGTGTCACCTGAAAGTGAAATGCAACATCTGTCTAAAAATGTTTTAGGCTGGTGATTTGGTGACGTTTCTTTGGAAGCATGAATGACTGACTAATTTTACAACCTACATACCTACAAGTACATACTTGGAATACCTTCCTTACCACTTGCCTCCCAACATGTACTTACTAACAACCCAATAAAGAGTCTCTTACCGGTGAATACTGCACTTGGCTGACCAATGACCACGTAGCAGATATGACCGCTAGTGTGACAAGGTGTAAAAAGACACTGCACATCAAGGTTTCCAACCTTAAAAAAAAATCAAGTTTATGTGTTATCAGCAGGCCTTGGGCTACCTGTCTGTTTTCTGGCATTATTAAACCAGAAGAGAAGGCATTGCAAGAGCAAGATTGTAACCAAAGAACACTATTTAAATGAAGGACAACAGTCAGCCATATTGAGCTTCCCACGTGCACCATGACACATGATGAAGATGAATGTTTTATAAAATAAAATAATTAAAGTATATAAATATTTAATATTTAATTTCGAGATTGATGGTTTCTGACAGGATTTCCAAATTTATTTGTAACTGTTAAGTACCTTCATTTGGTCTCTGTGTCCTACTTTCTTGGTTAATGCACCAATTCTGTCATCACCTCCACACACTGTCAGCCCCTTTACTAGTTTAGCTAATTCTTCATTCCCACCTGCATGATCCCTAAAAACATAAGGACACATGTTTGGTCACATATTACCGGTACATCAATTGAAACTGAAATTCTCTAATGCAGTTCAATGTTCCATTATTTGTCATCAAATACCGGAATTCTGAATTCTACCAGGATTTTGTAGTTATCTTAAACACACTGGATTTGTAATAATCATGCAAGGGAAAAAGTCTTTATCTTTTTTTTGTATTTTTTTATTTATTTACATTTGTTTATACATGGTAAAAATCATCAGGTCAAAAATACTTAATATACTATAGGTTATAATAAAAATTAATACTGATAAGTTACAAATAAACAATCTATACTAATTAATAAGTATTACTGTAGTAAATCCTAATTTAAACATTAAACTAATCCTGTTTTCCATGAATGCCGTGTCTCATTTTGCAACTTATAATGTTGTGATTTCGATAGTAACTTTGTTTTTAAATTGATTGAAATATTTTATCGTCCTGAGATTGCAGGGTAGGCTGTTCCAGAGAGCTGCACCACTGTAACTAAAGCTATATTTCAAATAGTTAGTTCCTGGAAGAGCTCGAGGCACAACCAGTTTGTTTTCGGAGTCCCTTAATGAATAGCGCATTCCAACTACATTCCACATGTTTTAGAAATTTAGACGATAGGTATTCAGGGCGGAACCAACTAAGTTTATTAAGACTTACCAATGATGATGAGTAGTAAGCACTGTTGTAAGCTTTACTCCATGATTTTTTACGGCCTCAACAACCTAACAACAATGATTCGATATGTTGCAAAATCTGTAAGCATAAGGTAAATGTCTTGAAGTTAAACCTATGACTATTAAATTACAGCTTGAGTTTAAAAAAGCGCAGCTACCTTTAAAAAACTTGTTGCTGTCCCACCTCCCCATCCAATACAATGTTGAAAATCAGGTGAAATTGTGAAAATTTGGGTTCTAGACTAAGTTTTCAACATTATATATATATTATAAGTCTACCTTTTTAGGTTCCACTGGATCTACTATGGCTGCTTCTTGTGTTTTCTCATCAACAACAAGATACATGTAGTTATCAGAAAGTGCAGGAAGTATGTGAACCTTCATGTCTGAGTGAACAATGCTTACTGGCTTGGAATGACTCTCAGGGAAGGATGAAAGAACTCTTTTGCCAAAGAATCCAAGAATTCCTGTCAAATTTTGAATGAAAAATATATTAAAAATTTATAAAAATTGTATATGAAAAATTAGTTAACAACTAGTAAATGCAGACACCATGCATCAGTCAACTCCAGCAATCATCTAAGTATCTCCTTCTCTTGTTGTTTGGACTCTTGCAGTCAACTCAACACAAATCTACACTGGGTATTTCATAAAGTTGTGCTGACTTCACTTGGTATTTAACCCGGCTGGTCTTGGTAAGGAATTCATGAGTGGTCTGCATGAGCTTTCAGTGATCTTGCTCACGGTGCATAACAGAGAGTTTATGACCTTGGCAATGATTACATATAAGGACACAAACTAATGACTGCATTTCTTTACGCCACAAAAGTTGTAGCAAGTACTTAAATTGTTATAAACTTAGGTATAAACTAACAGAGGTGCTGTAAAGTAGGAGCCAACTTAACTTAAACTGTTTCGTGATACTAACAAAGTATGTATGTTAACAAGTCATGTACCTGCTAATTATAAACAATTATTGGATGAGGTTTTTGTGATATCTAGAATAATCAAGGTCGAGGTAGGGGTTATCAGCTGAAGCCGAAGGCTGAGGCTGGTAACCCTTCCTGAGACCTTGATTATTCTGGATATCACAAAAACCGAATCTAATAATTGTATTATTATACATTGAATGGAACAAACAAAACTCGTGTTTTTGCTTCTTCACTGACGGAAAAGCAAAACAAAGTGAGCAAACCTGACATGATTACCCTTAAAAATCATGCACCGCAGTCATACATCAACATGACATGATTACCGCGACCTTGACATGATTACCCGTGACCTTGACATGATTATTGTATAATCTGCAGGTATGACATTACAGGCGCTGATTTTGAAAATTAACTGTACACTTTTGGCCAATCAGAAAAGAGATAGTGAGTTCAATGTTTAATAATCTGGGTAATCTGTAAGTTTCCAGGGCATAATCTTTTGACTTTTTGAAGGAAATGTTAGTGGTGAAGAGACCCGGGGGGGGGGGGGGAACTCCCCCATTTCAGGTATATAGGTATGTGCCGCCCCAAAGGGGATGGTTTTTGAGCCGTTTTGGTCTGAAAACGGGTATAGATTTTGAACATTTTGGT